>Ga0302126_10002065_pt1 | contig 11680 bp, 7 predicted proteins | sample CB4_20m_MG_FD_203108 | JGI IMG/M metagenome (GOLD analysis project Ga0302126, IMG submission 203108) | Marine microbial communities from Western Arctic Ocean, Canada - CB4_20m | ecosystem: Environmental > Aquatic > Marine > Oceanic | place: Canada: Western Arctic Ocean | collected 2017-09-24 | reverse complement strand
CGGAAGTGGGTCACCGGAACGTCAACTCGGAAGGTCAAAGCCTTCGGGTCCGATCCTTCCAAAAAAATAAACATGCCGGGCGTCGACCAATCCTCGCGCCTCGATTCTTCCGCCAGCAAAGTCATCGCGACCGAGGTGAAACACGAAACAAAGTGGCTACAGTTCAAGCACCTGACCTACCAAGATCCTTCGGGAGCGGAACGGGGGTGGGACATGGTCGGGCGGTCCACGAAGACGACACACGGCGTGGCGGATGCGGTGTGCGTGTTCGCGACGCTGAAAAAAAAAGGAGAACCTGACGATATTCTTCTAGTCCGCCAGTTCCGCCCGCCTTTGGACGGGGAAACCATCGAGTTACCAGCGGGGTTGATGGACGCAAACGAAACCGCCGAGAAAACCGCGCTGCGAGAGTTGGAAGAGGAAACCGGGTACGTCGGGGTGGTGGAGGGTTCGGTGACTCCAATCGCGCTTCCGCTCTCGCCCGGGCTTTCAAACGAAACCGTGGCGCTCGTGAAAGTTTCCGTGGATTTGGACCTTCCCGAGAACGAAAAACCGAAACAAAAATTAGACGGCTCCGAGTTCATCACCGTTTTACGAGTCCCAAAGAAAGGGCTGCGGAAAACCCTGGACGAACTACACGCTGACGGGTACCACGTCTTTGCGGGGCTGTACACGCTGGCGCTTGGGATGGAGATGGGGGACGACGCGTAGACTGGTTTCTTTTTGGCAAGCAATCGAAAGTGATTTTTGGCAGCAATCTTTTGGCAACACGGTGTCCCATTTTACAACTGTACGTCTCACCTCAACAAATCCAAATCCTACGTTTCTTCCGATTGCGTCTGCGTTTCTTTTATGCCGCCGCCTAGTTGTACACAGTCGAGTTTCCCACGCTTCAATTTGCCTGGTATTTTAGTACCGGTGTCGTCACTGGAGTCGACCAATCGCTCGTCCAGTCTCTCGTGTACCGACGCCGCATCATCAATCGACCCGCGGCCGGTAAACAGATCCTCCCCCAGCGCGTCCCTCTGCGAGCTCGTGAGCAACTCTGATTGCGAGACGCACGTCGGGTCATGGAGAGGGTTTCGCCGGCCGCCCTGGTTCGATTCCGGGGGGGGTGGGTTCTTCTTTTGTTTTTTTCCGTCGTCGACGTCGTCGAGCGCTTCGCCGGAAAAAGTTTGCGTTTTAGTGTCCTTCTTTTTTGTCGAAAAACGCCTCGGCGCTTTCTTCGCGTTTAGACTAATCGCACATACACGAGTTGCGTCAACGCGCGCACACGCGTTACCAGGGTTACCATCGTTGCCACGATTACCAGTGTCGCTGCCACTCTCCCCGAAATCCCCAAACGTTTCCGTGACCAACCTCGCCGCTGATGGTGAAAAGTTCGCAGGGTCGGTTCCGACTAGCGCCAACTCAATTCGTTTCGCCAAAATCTTCTGCAAAAAAGCCAACTTCGCGAATTTATTTCCCAACGTCGCAGTCAGCGCCTCATCCCGCATCGTCTCCGCGGTCCACATGTTCAATTCTGCGAACTTGTTTAATTCAACAGAAGCTTCCTGCAACTCGCACCAAGTCTCCCTGTGCATTTTCGAAATTACCTCGCCGGTGCGACTGTCGCTGCTCAGCGCCGCGGAGACTAGCGTTAGGGTCGGGGCGTGTAAAGGATTTTGTTTTGCTTTTTTTTTCGCCACTTCGTAGGACTGCGCAAGCAGCTCGGACCCCGGGCCGCGTCTACGACGCATTTGTTGCAGCAAATCCAGCCCGCGCGCGACTCGGGCGAGTTTCAAAAACACTTCGGTTTCGGGAACCCTTCGTGTGATTTTTGGAAGCGCGCTTGGAGGGATCGAAAGCGCCGCGGAGAACGGCGGGACGTCGGGTGTCGTTTCGTGGATTGTGTTCGTGTCGTGTCGCAGGTGCCAACATTCCGCCGCCCCGCGCGTTCCGGGCTGGGTGGTGCCGCGAAAATCACCACCCACCGCGGTCGCGTCGCCGAAATTTGCCACGTGATCGTCATCTCGCATGATCGTATAACCTATAACCAGGTGTCGTGTCCAGTTCCGCGATTCGGTCCGTGGCCCTGCACCTCGGTGCCCGCATTGTGGTGCCCACAATGGAAACGTCTCCCAGAAAACGGCGACCTTCACTTTTCGTTTCCCTTTTCGCGCGAGTTGAAGATTGTCGGTGATCGCGCTCCCGCTTCAGTCGCGCCCGCGCCACGGCCGCGATGTTGGCCGCCACTCGGGGTTTCGCGAGGCTCACACCACGGGTTTTGCGATGCACGACTTGGTCGTCGTTTGTGGAGTTGGCAACCTCACGAACGCGGCCGTTGTCCACGCTACCTCCGCACATGGTACGTCCTGAAGATCGCCCCAAGCGCCGCGAAGAAAATATCGCAAAGATTCGACGCAAGAGTCATCCGTACCCACGGCCACTGCTTCGATGACACCCTTGCGTGAAACTGACCCTCGCCATTCCACACCCTGCCATTTGCATACCCATCAGCCCATCACCATGCCCGCGCTGTCCCCGACGATGACGCACGGCGGGGTGACGGAGTGGAAAGTGACGGAGGGTTCGGTGATCCGCGCGGGGGACGTGCTGTGTGACATCGAAACCGACAAAGCGATCATGGCCCTTGAATCGATGGAGGACGGGGTCATGGCGAAGATCTTTGCGCGAAACGGCACGACCGACCTACCCGTAGGCACCCTACTCGGGGTGATGGTGGAGGACGCCAAGGACGTCGCGGCGTTTGCGGACTACGTAGCGCCGCCCGCGACGGGGGACGGCGGAGCGAGTGTTGATGGCGACGCTTCAATGGCATCATCTTCAGCATCATCAGCACCAGCGTCCTCAACATCCTCCAACAAAAACCACGTAACCCTCCCAAGCGGTCGCTTGTGGCCTTCCGTGAGGCGCTTGCTACACGAAAGCGGGCTTGACGGGACGAAAATTTCAGGAACCGGGCCGAAAGGGGTTTTAGTGAAAGGCGACGTCCTCGCCGCCATGGGGCTTATCGACGCGCCGAGTTCGAAAAGCGACCCTTCCAAAAGCGAACCGTCCGTTCCGACGCGCACTGGCAAACAGTCCGCGCCAAAAACGACCCCGACGCCCCCCCCGTCTGGAATCGAACCCGAGACGGCGCACGACGACATACCAACCACCGCAGTGAGGAAGGTTATCGCCAGCCGTTTGCTGGAATCGAAGACTAAAAGCCCGCACGAGTACGTGTCGGTGGACGTTCGGTTGACGAACGTGGCGGCGTTGCGAAAAAAACTGAAAACACAAAACGTCAAAGCGAGCGTCAACGACTGCGTGATGTACGCGGTGAGTCGGGCTCTTGCCTTGTCGCCGAAAATCAACGCAACCTGGTGCGCAGTGAGCAAACAGTCTAGGTTTTGTGAAACAGTGGACGTCGCCGTTGCAGTCGCCACGTCTTCTGGGTTAATAACCCCTATAGTGACCAAGGCGAATACGAAATCTTTGACAAAAATCGGCGAGGAGATTAGGGAACTAGCGGGACGCGCCAGGGAAGGCCGACTGAAACCAAGCGAATACACGGGCGGGTCATTTAGTGTTTCCAACCTCGGGACGTTTCCTGTTGATACGTTCGCCGCGATTTTGAACCCGCCCCAGGGCGCGATCATGGCGGTGGGAAGAGGGGGCGAACGTGTCGGGCTGGACGCCGATGGAGCGATAGTGGGAACCCCGACGGTGTCGATAACGGTTTCGTCCGACGCGCGAGTCGCCGACGCCGCGGACGTTGCGAGGTTTCTGGAGGTGTTCACACAAGTTTTCGAAAACCCGCAAGGAGGGGGGGGGTTGGAGGCGTGGACGATTTGAGCGTAGCTATTTTTTAAGCCTAGCTAGGGTGTACTCTGTGTAAACATCAACGAGCGCCGCGACTTCGCAATCACAAATTGTTGAAACCGACGAAACTCGCGAGGCGCTTTTTCGGTGGGATGCAAAACCAAAAACCAAACCGCGCCACACCGTCGACCGCGCCGCGTGTCTCGTCATGGCGTGCTCGTCGTGGCTGGCGCCTTTGGGCGTTGGCGCAACAGGCACGCGTGTTGGAAACCGTGTCCCGCGGAACCGCGCGTCGCGGTCGTTAACAGCCGTGACGCCGGGTCCGGGGCGACGGCGCACGTTCGTCACCGCCGCCGCGTTAAGTGGATCGGGGGTAACGTCTTCGGGCGGTACCGTGGCTTCGTCATCACACAGACCTAGGATATCACCTCCCGCCCCCCCCAAAGGCCCCGGGTCCGCCGCAGCCGCGTTACAGGACGCGGGGAGTGTCGAGGAACTGTTAACCGCGTCTACGTTGTTGGTTTTACCGGAAGAAGAATCTTTACACTGGCATTTGCAATCTTTGCATCGCAAAAAACGCCGGGCCGCGGCGTCGCGCGCGGTTGTTCGGCTGGCGAAGTGGCTCGCTTCGGAATCGTGTAATACCCCAGGTGGTGCACGAGAACAGTGCGTACACGACACACGATTTGTAAAACTGGTCATGTGCGTCGCCGCGGAGTTTGAGGACGACGAAGGGACCTCCTCAATGACTGAAAAAACCGAAAACGAACTCGAAGTCGCTTTCGACGCTTACAGAGCGCTCGGTTCGTTAGCGCCGTGTTCGGAGGATTTACGTGATGCTGTTTTAGCAATAGCTTTGCGAGTCAGCGAGGAGTCACCTTTACCACCCCACAGGGCGTCTGTTTGTGTTTGGGCGAGTACACGGTTACGAATTGACAAAACTCATCCCGCGGCGAAAAAGTTCGCGGCCGCCAACGAAACGCCGTTCCGGGTGCTTCCCGATTTGTTTTCCAAATTCGGCGGCGGTGATAATTCCGAGACTAACTACGGTGGTAACCCTGGTAACGATTCATACGATTCTTACCTCGACACGTCCTCCACGGGCACGTGGGAAAGCGCGGGTGATATTTTGCGGGACGCGGCGGCGAGAAAAACACTTCCGGAAGTGAGTGCGGTGAATAGCACCGAAACCGACGATGAACCTTTCACTTTGGAAACGTTAACCGTCAAAAGAATCGCCAAAGAGGTCCCGTTTAAAACCGAGCAGCTCGTCACACGAGACGGCGTTCGGGTTGACGAACGCCGAGAGACGTGCTGGATGGCGGCAAGCGGCATCGGCGGGCTGGCGTACAGCGGCAAGGTGATGCGCCCGGTTCCGTTCACGCCGACGATGGACAAACTGCGCGATTTCGTTTTCGAAAAAACCGGCCAGCGGTACGACTGCTGTTTGCTTAATTTATACCCCGCAAAGAACGTGGCGTGCAAGTGGCACAGGGATCCGGATTTAGGCCGGCTGTGGGCGCGGGATTCGGTGATCGTGTCAATCGGCGAAACTCGGCGGTTCGGGTTCAGGAAAGATTTGGGTAACGGTAAACGGGGCCCGGAACACTGGTTCCGCGCGAAAAATGGCGACGCCATCTGGATGTTCGGCGACTGCAACGACGCGTGGGAGCACTGCGTGTACCCTGGGGAGCACGAAGGTACGGACGACGCCCCGAGAGCGTCCGTGGTGTTCAAGCGGAGTTTGTGGGTTGGTACGGGCGGGGGGACACGGGGACACGCGGTGAAACAAGGAAATGGGGGACCCTCTTCCCGGGGTCGGGGAAGGGGTCGCGGGGAAGGGAGAGGCGGCGGTGCGAAGGGCCGCGGCGGAGGCGGGGGACGAGGCAGGGGACGAGGGAGTTGATGCAGCGATTAGTAGCACGGGTAGATGACTGTCAGGAGTAGCACGGGTAGATGCCCATCAACAGTAGCACGGGTACATGCCTATCAACAGTATCACGGGTAGACGACTATCAACAGTAACACCGCAGTACGTGCTTTTCAACCCCCCAACTCGATTTACCAACTACTCACGCGCTACTAACTACTCACCACCCGGCGACGGTACTGGCGAGGTCGCTTCGGGCTTCACCTAACGCGAACGCCGCTTTGCGCACTAACGGCAACAGCGCTTTCCGTTTGTTCGTCAAAAGAACACAAGCGGCTTGCACCAGTTCCTTCTTGATATCGCCCGCGATTTGCGAAATTTGTCCGTCCGCTAACCGTTTGTCGATAGCAACCAGACTTTTCCGCAACGCGTCGCTCTCCGCCTTTAAGGATTCGTACTCGGAAATTAACCTCTCGTGTTTGTCCAGAGCTTCGGGGGTAAATCTACTCGGCTCGTACGAAGTCTCTTCGTACGCGTAACCAGTCTGGTCCGATAAATTCTCCCTGCCCGAGGATGGAACCAAGGGCGGGCGCGTCACGGGAGGCTTACTAGCCGCGGCACCAGTACTCGTGGTCGGTGTCGTATGCGCGGTTAGTCTCGCGGTCGCGTGAAAGTCCCCGCGGCGGGCGGGCGGGCGATTTCGTTTCGGCGGCGCCGCGAATTGGGGATACGCCGTCGTATCAATCGACGCCGCGGTGGAAGGTACCGGCGCCGCTGTTGACGGCGCTTGTGACCGTACCGCTGTTGACGGAACTGATGAAAGAAACGCCCCTGAAACGGCTGCAAGAAACGGCTCCACACCTACCGGCTTTGGGTATTCGTAACCAGTGTCACACTGATTGCCCATACCACGAATACCGCCGTTACGAGTCTTCGTGTTCCCGACGCGCCGTCGCGTGGTTCTCAACCACCGCGAGGCGAATTTCGCCACCGAGTGCCAAACCAAAGCCGTTTTCCCCGCCGTTTCGTGCACCATCTTATTCGCCAGAAAAGACACCTGCACCTCCCGTCGCCGGAACCCTTCGCGTAGCCAAGCCCCGCACCCGAGTCGCAAAAGACCGACGCGGTGTTGTTCAATCGCGTCCGCCAGCCGAGTTCGCGCTTTAATTTTTACTGATACGATAAAAGCCGAAAGTGTCAGTCTCGTATGCGCGATCAGTCGTCGGAACGTGGTGAGCGGGAAATACGCACCCTCCGCGAAGTCTCGAAGCGCGGCGACCGTCTTTTGACACCTACTTTTTTTCGCAAACTCGCAGGCTTTGTGTTTAAGACCTGCTTTTTCCCGTCTACGCACCAAGTACGTAACCCACGCCTCCACTGCGGTGTAGGTTAAGTGTTTTTGGCTGTGTTTTTCGGAAACCTCGCACTGAGCGCGGTTGGCGACGTTTTCGGTTACGAAAAATCGCCAAGCCGAGAGAAATCGCATTCGCAGCGTTTGTTTTCGCAACGCCGTCGCTACGTTGGTAACAGCGGTTCGCGCCAAAGACTTTTTGGTCCACTCCACCCACTCCCCGAAACCCCGCGCCTGTTTCAACGCAACGAGCGTCCGCGTTATCAACAGAAGCTTTGTTTCGCACAGGGCATTTAGTGCGCGAGTTTCGTCGAACACCACGCGCCACGCGGAGAAAGCGCGGGCGGCGAGAAACGCGCGGCGAAACCGAACCGCGTCTACGAGTAAAAAAAAAAATACGTCAGTCCATTTGTTGGGCAACGTATGGACAACAGTCACCAGCTTCGGTGTGCACAGGGCGGGGTAACAGGGCGGGATACTCGGTCCAAACCGTCGTAGTAATCGGTCCGAACCGTCACCGTACTCGGTCCGAACCGTCACCGTACTCGGTCCGAACCGTCACAGGCGCGTTCACGGCGAAACCGTGTGTGCCGGATTTGGGAGAAAAGTCCCGACGCGTACCTCGCACCACGCGTCGCTTGGCTCGTCCCACGACTTTTGACTGGTACGACCACCCGATGAAAGCCCGGCAGCTAATCAAAGCCCTCCGGGTAGCCAAGGCTCGGGTTATTTTCTTTGTCCGCGTTTGCTGTTTCCGCTGTTTTGTTATGAAAATCACGCTCCACGCGCGCCACGCCGAGTGTAGCGAGCGTTTTTTGTGAAAAGAAATCGAGCCTTGATTTTTGATTTTTTTGGAAACTCTTCTCGCAAGGAAACGCACCCACACCCGCAGCGCTTTTCCCGATAAATACCTCAACGCCTGCGTATCCGCGGCTTTGTTGCGTCGCGCGCGTTGCAGTGGCACCAAAAAGCCGTCACGGAAACCGTTTCGCAACCACTTCACACGAAGCCCAGTCGCGAACTTCCGCAAACGGAACTCGAGTTTCGCGTCGCGAATTTGGTCGGTAGTGACCAAGCGCCAGTCTCGAAAAACCGCGAGTTTCTTCTTTTCTTCCAAAGAGACTCGAAACGTCTCCGCTTTAGCGACGCGCCACCGGCAGTGCGTAACTTCGCTGGTCCACTCACTCCACACGTCACGCACCAACAACCGGTCAGCGCGTAAATCGGGTACACGAAACACCCAGCTCCGCCAGGCTTTTTCAACCGACGAAGCGTTTCGTTTTTTTCGCAACGCCGCCGAAAACGTTTTCACTCGAACTCGCGGCTTGACGAAAAAGTCCCGCCAGCTCAAAAAGGCGTTTCTTGAAACGGCCGTTCGTCGTGTGCGCACGTGCCTCGCTTCGTTGATCGCGTCGATAACGCGTTGGCGAACCACGGTGTCTCGCCACAGGGTGAAGTTCCTTCGTTCGCGGTTGACGCCGATGGATTTTGTCACCGAGTTGACGATTTTGGTTTTGTAGATTCGCCGCGCCGTTCGCGCCGTCGCGTACGCGCGCCAGTGCCCAAGTATTGCTTTCCGTAATTTGCGCCCTCGCGAAGCGCACCGCGCTGCTGCCATGCTGTCTAACACCCGCCCTCGTGTCTTTTTCGTAACACTCCGCAAAGTGAACCGCCGCCACCGTCGCCACCGCGTGACCAGCAAGGCCGCCGCTTCCGAAGCGAAGACGCGGGTTGACGTTGAAGTTGCGGTTGATTCATCCTGCGTAGGTTGGGTATCCGTCATCCCGCCGAAAATGTCATCAACATCAACAGGAAGCAGCTCCTCACGTCGCATCGCGTCGCTCCGTTCCTGAAAAGCCGCGACTGTTTTCGCCAGCCGCGCCGTTCGCGCCGCCGCGACTTTAAGAAAAGAAAAGTGTCAGTATTGTATGGTCAAACAGTTGTTGGATTTGGGAAATGCAATTACGTACCTTGCCGAAGCGCCGCAAGCGAACTCTCCTCCACCGCGACCCTGTGCCATTGTTTCAATACGTTGTTTTTCACCCGCCATCGCTGATGCATCGTACCCGGTAAACACTCCAGCGCGTCCCCCGCGAAGAACCGCCACTGCGACACGACGATTTTCGCGAGGCGCTTGCGGTGCCGGCGGCGGGCGTCGCGCGCGGCGGCGGTTTCAGCCGTTTCAAAAGCCGTTTCAGCAGCCGTTTCGTTTGTTTCATTGTTAGCGACGTAGTGCCGACTTTCGTCAATCGCGCTTGACGGTGATGGTCTCACGTTCGTACGTTCCGCGCTCCACGCCGAACTCGTCGAGGCTATCGAAAAACTCGGGGAAAAATCCACCGCGCTTCGGGAAAAATCCACGACGGCGTCGGGTGTCGCCGTATGGGCAATCAGTCTGGATTTTACACCCAACGCGCTGTCACTCGGCGACGACCCACTGCCCACGCTGATCGTGACCCCAGGGGACAGGTCCATTTCGTTGGACAACAAACCTCGCACTTGCGCCACCTTGCGGTGCAGGGTTTTGTTACCGGGGACCAGTTTTTGTAGTGGGACGCGAGTTGTGTTTGGATTTGTCACTGGAGGATCTCGATGCGCACTGCCAACATCCGCACCCCCCCTCGCTTCGCGTAACGTCCTCGCCACCGCGACGCCGTCGCAGTCGAAGTCGTTTGGTGTGAGGGGAACCCGTTTCCGTCGTAACGGACTGACGCGCGTGGAAAACACGTCGAAACCGGCGACGTGCCAGGTATCGTCGGGGTGGCGGGTACCATCTTGATGGGGGTCGTTTTCGGAGGTGTCTTGCCGTAGACTAGGGGCATTTCCGCTGGACACCGCGGAGTTCTCGGAATCCCCAACCTCTGCGCTCGCCACGTACCGCCTCGGCGGCCGTGTTTCACCCGGCGCCTCGTCCACCACCGCGTCTTCGTGACGCGGCGCCCTCATCACCCGCGCGGCGCGGGGCGGTGTGACTCGGGTCACGCCGAGCGGACGACTTCGGCGGGTCCGACGACTGAACGAAGGCGGTTTCGCCAGCTTTCCGGTGGATTTCAAAAAAAATACTGTCGATTTCAAATCGTCGTGGCGCCAACGAAGCAACGTGTCTCCCCGTCGATCGTTCCAACGTGACACGCCGGTGCGCCTGTCAGTTCGCTACCGCGCTTCCGGCGGGTATGGCGTCGCCGCTTGCGTCGTGCTGGACCCCGGTTGGTCGGTGCGCGTCTGGGCCGGCGTCGAGTAGCGAGACCGCTGTGCGCGTGACCCATGGGTTGCCAACACGACGAACCACCCGGCACCGAGCAGGCGTCTCAAACGGCGGCAACTCGATTCCGAGTGTTTCTGCTGCAACGCGCCCGCCGCGTCGCCCTCAAACGCGCGCTCTTCGCGCGTTCGCGGTGGACCGCAACGAGGTCCTTGAAGACAACGAGTCGGGGCTTCTTCCCTCGAGTCAAAGGTCCTTTGACAAACGCTCTGGAAAGGCATCGGGAGCGGTCGACGCGCCATTGCGATCCCGTGATGATTCTGCGTCTTCACAAAAAACAGTCACTCGCGCAAACGCGTCGTTAGCGGACTACTGCACTTTGGGCGTCGGCGGCCCCGCGAGATTCTTAGTAGAGGCGTATACCACCCACCAGCTCGTACAAACCCTACGCGCAAACGCTCAGGAAAAAATAAACACCGTGGTCATAGGAAAAGGAAGCAACGTTTTGTTCGAAGACAAAGGCTTCGACGGGTGCGCGCTCGTGAACAAGATCGAGTTCGTCGAGGAGGTTTTTTCTGACGACGCGTTGGATGACGCGATTGATGACGACGCGACAGAAGCGGTTTCCCTGTTGGGGGTGTGTTCCATAGGAGAACGCCACGAAAATATACACCCTCTTCACCAAAACAGGCGGACGAACAAGTCACACGCCGAGAGCGACGACGCGGCGGCGGCGGCGGCCACGGCGACACAAAAACACGAAAACAGGCGGACAGACAACAAGTCACGCGCCGAAACACAAAACAAGTCAACAAGTCTTGAGTCGAGTCTTGAGTCAAACAACAACCCACAGCACAAATTCATAAAAGTCGGCAGCGGCACTGCTTTCAACCACCTCGGGGTCGCGTTTTCAAAACGCGGCTGGGCTGGGCTGGAGTTCGCGGTTGGGGTTCCCGGCACCGCGGGCGGCGCTGTGTTTATGAACGCGGGCGCGGATGGGCAGGACACGGCGAGTGTTTTGTGGCAAGTCGAAGTGGTGTCACCTGATGGGTCGGAGATTCGATCCCTGGCGAGGGGAGATTTGGTGGGGAGGTTCGGGTACCGAACAAGTCCCTTCATGGAGGATGATACGGGACGTGTTTTTACGGAGGATCAGGAGGAGGGGAAGCATTTCAAAGCTACTGGTGTTTTTGGCGATGCTCCGGAGGATGCGAACAATTTCAAGCAAGTTGCTTCCTCAAATTCCCCCGCGTACGCGGGTTGGATCATTCTTTCCGCGACGTTCCGCCTCACGAAAGATTCAAACGCGCCTTCAACCGCGAAGGCGTGTATGCGCCGGCGCCGAACGACGCAGCCGCTTTCGGAGCGGAGCGTGGGGTGCTGGTTCCGTAATCCCGGAACCGGGGCGGAATCAGCAGGCGCGCTCATCGACAAAGGTACGTCCCCGCAT
>Ga0302126_10002055_pt1 | contig 11722 bp, 5 predicted proteins | sample CB4_20m_MG_FD_203108 | JGI IMG/M metagenome (GOLD analysis project Ga0302126, IMG submission 203108) | Marine microbial communities from Western Arctic Ocean, Canada - CB4_20m | ecosystem: Environmental > Aquatic > Marine > Oceanic | place: Canada: Western Arctic Ocean | collected 2017-09-24 | reverse complement strand
CGATAATTCGTCGTCGTCTTCCAGCTCGCACACAGAAGGAGAAAAAGAAGGAGGAGAGGAACAGGACGCTTTCGCGGAGACGAGGAGAGAAAACGCGGATAGTGCCTCGACATCCCAAATAGAAGAAGAAGAAGAAGAAGAATCAACAGAAAATACGAACAACAAAAAGAAACTTTGGGAGTGTTCGCAGTGCTTTGGAAACCAAAGCGTGTTAGTCTCTCAGTTGCGAGATGTCTCGGAGGTTTTAGCGGACGGATTTGGGAAACCAGCGGACGACTTACTCATCGGTTTGATGCAAAAAACAAGATGGAGCGCGGGGAATTTCGCGTGCGTCATCGCTCGACCGCGCGGCTCGCAACCGTACAAACCGTCCAAACGCTTGACCACGAAAAGCGTGCGCAGAAAAGGAGCGACGGCGGCGGTGGCGCAGGCTTCTTCGGCGAATAAAGACAAGAAAATGTTTCGAGACGGTAACGACATAGTCGGTGCGTGTGACTTGACTCTCTTGCCTGCGTTTGGTCCGAAAGCTTCCAGAGAGTCGCGCGTGAAAAACGGGGTAAAGTTACTCCGACTCTCCAACGAGAGTAACTTTTTATACTTGACTGGAATGACGACGCGTTCGGCCAATCGCAGAATGGGCGTCGGTAAAGCACTGCTGGAAGAGTGCGATGTCATCGCGCAAAAGATGGAAAAGAGTCGACCAAAATGCATAGCTCTGCACGTTGCGAAAAATAACGCCAACGCTATTGGTCTTTACGAGAGTTGTGGCTATAGAATCGTTTCCGAATCAACAATGACAACGACAACAACAACAACAACAACAACAACAAATGATGGTAGTGGAGGAGAGAGGAGTAGTACGGGTAGTAGCGGGAGTAATGGTGAAAACGACGAGAGCGGCGTGCCGCCGACGACGAGTCCTTCCTCTTTGGGCAATAAGTTTATGCAGTTTGCGAATAAATTTGGCGGCGGCGGCGGCAACGGTGGTGGTGGTGGTGGCGAAGAGGAAGTCCATTTCATGGTCAAATGGATACGACGAGACGTGATCGATGAGAAAGTGAAACGAATGGACGAAACCGGAGTGTTGAAGGAGATACCGACCTTGTGATTTAATGAAAATTTTCACAGACAGCGCGCGCACCACCGTTTTCATTTTCGCCCCTTCCTTTTGTTTGCTTTTTTCCTTTTTTAAAATTTTTTGCTTTTAACAACACCAAGAATGAAGAAGAAGAGAAAGAGAAAGAAAAAAAAAGGAAAAATTTCACAAAAACCACACATAAAAGCTCTCTCTTCCCCGCGGCTCGCTCGAATTTCATTGCGAAGTCGCGCGCGCTCTTAAGAAGGAAGAGACTTTTAACGACTGATCATCGGTACCATCGAACACAAAGCAGTAAAAACAACAACAAGGATTTGTCTGCGCGACGATGTTTAACAACAACGAATCTCAGTTTGATCCGTCTTTCAAGCACTCGAGTCGATATTCGCAAACAGCGGCTCGATACGGGAAAGCAGAAAATGGGCCGCGAGGGAGTGATGTTGAAAACGGAAACTGGGCGGCGCAACAACAGTCGATGAACTTGATGCAAAACGCTCCGCCGGCGATTAACACCGGCAGAGGAAATGGAAGTGCTCACGCTGGTGCTGCGAGTGGCTCGTACAATCAACAATATCACCACCACCAACAACAACAACAACAACAAGATCACCACAGGACAAATTACGGGACGAACCACGGCGGACGCAGTCCAAACGGCGGACAAATGGACGAAAGTTTAATCGACCGAGATTACTTGCGAGAACACCGCGAAGGTCAAGAAAGGTTTCGCAGGAACACGTGCATTGGAATTCTTGGGGCTTCCATAGTCTCTGTTATTGGGTGTTACTCCTACTATGGCGTCTCGCAAGGGAAAAGCGCCGGCGCGAGCTTTACGTCTCTTTTGCCATGGTCGTCTTCCGACGCGGCAGACGACGACTACTCCGCCGCGACGTCGTCGTCGTCGAAGCACCACCACCACTCTTCTTCTAAGAACGATTCTGGCGATGATTACGACAAAGCGCCCCTCGAAGACGACGATGAGGACGACTCCGGTAAGATTTTTTCCAGAAAGAAACACAAGGAACTCTTCTCGAAAACATCCAAACTCGTCGATAACGACGAAGCAGATGGCGAAAGCGAAAGCGATTACGACGGATCGTCCTCCTCGAAGAAGTCGAAAAAGAAGAGCTCCAAAAAACACGGGGGCGATGATTCGGAGGAAGAGGAAGAATCCGGCGAGGAGGCACCGAGCGAAGACGAACAAGCGCTCATTGATTCTGTCACGCAGGATTTGAAAGAGTCCGTGAAGAACGCGCAAAAAGCCAAGAAAGCGGCAAAAAAGATTGGCAAAGCTGAGAAGGAAGAGGTCATCGATCCGCGAACAGAGATTGACGCCACGAGGGCAGAGCTTCTCAAAAACGCCGGTATCGAAGAGGAAGAGGACGAGGCTACCGGTGAAAAGAACGAGAAATTGTTGGACGGTGAAGTCGATCCTTTAGTTGCCGGTTTGTTGACTAAAGACATGCAAAAAGCGGAGGAGCGCATCAAATTAGTCAAAGGCACGCATTCTCACAACAAAAAAGAAGCGAGAGAAGCGGAAAAGGCTTTGTACGAGTATGACGCTAAAATTGAAATGGAGAAGGAAGAAAAGATTCGCAAGAAGCAACAAGCTGCGATTGATGCTGAGAAGGCGAAATACGAAGAAGCTGCCAGACGCGAAGTCGGAGAACAAGAAAAGAAAAACAAAATACACGCGGAAGAAGAGAGAATGAAGATGGAAATTGCCAAGGCGAAAGCGGACGCTGCGACGAAAATTGCCATGGCGAAGGCCAACGAAGTTTCGAGCAAAGCCGCGGCGGAAGACAAAGTCATGCACGAGATTGAATCCAAGATGCATCCGAAAGAAGATGAAGACGATAAGACGCCAAGTACTTGGAGTTTGAGTTCTGATCCAATCGACGGTGCTCGCAGTGATGACGATGTCGACAACTTTGTCGAGCAAGCTGAAAAGGAAGGCGCGCACGTGTCCAAAGAAGACAAAGAAACATTAGAAGAGGCACAAAGAGAGCGCATGGTTGCCGAAGAGCAACTGATTGAAGCAAAGATGGAAGCTGCTAAAGTTCAAGCTCAAGCACAAGACATCATGAAGGCTGCCGAAACCAGAGCGGCTGAAGCGGCTGCGGAAGCGAAGAAGGAAGCGCAAGCCGAAATCGACGCCGCCAAGTCGGAAACCGAGAAAGCGAAAGCTTCTGCTCAAGCCCTTTTAAGTCATCAACAAGCGACTGAGGAAGAAAAAGTCAAGTTAGAGACGGACTTAGAGAACGAAAAGTCCAAGGAAGGAGACATTGCGAGAGAAGCTGCTATTTCAGCTGCGAATATGTTGCAAGAAGGAGAGGATGCCTCGGCGTCAACTTCTGCTTCCGCGAAGGGGGAGGAAGAATCGCCTGCCACAACTGAAACGGAGACGGAGACCGCATCGGCGGAAACCACTTCAGAAAATGCAGTCGTGGATGACGAGAAGTTACCGGAACCTTGGAAAGCCGTGTTAGATAGCGATTCCGGGAAGACGTACTATTGGAACACGGAGACGCAAGAAACTTCGTGGGACAAACCATCGCGAAAATAAGAACAAAAGTATCTTAATACGAATGACAACATAATATCTATTTTCGATTTATCATATTAAAATCCTGGTAAGACCGAGAAGTCAACCATATCCTTCGGCAACGATGCAACCGAGTCTATGAGGTCTAAGCGGTTTTGTCGCGTCGGTAAGTCTTCACAGTTCACGAAAACGTCTTCGAAGAATCGTGTCGAGGAATCCTCCATTTCTGCTAAAGCTTCAATCAAAGATGCGATGCTCTGGTTGGCTGCTATTTTGTCGCACGCTTTCTTATACGTGTTAAAGAACTCGATTTCCGCTTCCTCCACGAGCAAAGACTCGTCTATTTTCCCACTCGGCGTGAAATCTTTCTTCCCTCTGATGAGTTTCGTCGGTCTCGATAAAACGTTCTTCGCCTTGGAAAAGGTGTTTGCGTCCTTCATTGCCGCTTGCAATTCTTTTACCGAAGCGGACGCTCTCGCAGGGTTGAATCCAATATCCGTGCTCAAAATTGCGCGAACGGATTCAACATCATTTCCTGCGTCCACTAAGAGTTGTTCTAATCTTCTTTTCGTAAACTCCGCGCAGTCTTCCATCGCTTTGTCGCTTACATCCACGGGCTGTTCACTCTTTGCAAGTCCGAATAACGCTCGAACATCTCCACCTTGTGTTTGAAGATCGTTGTTTACTAACGTTTGGACGAGACCGTACGCAGTTCTTCGCAAACCGAACGGATCTGCCGTCGCTTTTGGTGCTCCAACGACTGCAAATAATCCAACCAAAGTATCCGCCTTGTCCGCTATGGTCGCCACGATACCTGGAGCCGTGGAAGCGATTAAATCTCCCGAAAATCTCGGAAGGTTTGCTTCAAAGATAGCTTTAGAGGTCGTGTCGTCAAGCTTGTCACACTTTTTCGCGTAGTGTTCGCCCATCACGCCAGCGAGCGATGTGAGCTCCATGACCATGGAAGACGCTAAATCGGCACGAGCTAAACGTGCGGCTTTCGTCGCCATGGCCACAATTGAAGCGTCATCCCCGTATCCCAACGCCGCCGCGACCTTCGGCGCGAGATTCTCGGCTCGCTCTGTTTTCTGCAGCATAGAACCTAATTCGGTTTGAAACGTTATGCCTTCCAACTTTGGACGAAGCGTCTCTAAACTTTCCTTGCAGTCGTTTTCGTAAAAGAATTTAGCATCTTGGTACCTCGCTCTTAATACAGCTTCATTTCCGGATTTTACGGCCGAAACATCGCACGGTCCGTTCGCAAACGTCACAAAGTTATTAAGCAAGTCACCGCTTGCTTTGTTCTCGACTGGGAAATAGCGCTGGTGCTTCTTCATGACGGTAATTAAGACTTCTTTCGGTAAGCTCAAATATTCCGCCTCGAATTCGCCCAAAACCGGTTGTCCCGCTTCCAACAAATTCGCAACTTCGTCTAACAAGCCACCACTCTCTTTGTTGCCTTCCGGGATAACGCCTCTGACTGATTCTGCTAAAGATACCGCGTTACTCCAAATTTCATTTTTGCGCGCTTCGATGTCTGGAACGATTCCTTCTCTTTCCAAAAACGAAAAGTAGTCTTGGACGTTGGTCAGCGTTTCCTCCACCGGCGCTTCCAATCCAGGAGGTCGCAAACCTCTCGTCGTATCACTTGAAGTAACACCGAGCGCAGAAAAGGGTATTATCGATTGACCGTGGCACGCAAATAACCAACGCATAGGTCGTGAGAATGCGTTGTCTTCGTTCAACTGCCAGCGCATGGTTTTGATAAACTTGATGGATTCTACGACTTTTGGCAACTCGTCGCGCATAACTTCAGAGGCAGATTTCCCGACTGCTTTCACGTTTGCCCACACGTACTCGTCGTCCTTTTCGAGTTCTTTCTCGAGATCGACCACATTGTTTTTTGTGCAAAATCCGAGCAAAGCTTTGGTTGGAGTCACTCCGTCTTCCTCAAACGCTCTCGAAAGCGGAGGACCGCGATTTCGCGATTCTTGATCTGGCTGTTTTGGAGAGAGGTTTTTTATCGCGACGGATACGCGGCGAGGCGTACCACCAACTGAGACGCTATCGTATTCTAGTCCAGATTGCTCTAAAATGGAATTCATGGCGAGCTCGACTTGATGAATGCACGAAACAACATCGTGAGGCGGCAACTCTTCGGTACCAATTTCAAAAACAAAATCAGCCTTCTCATTCGGGAGCTTTGATTCGTCTATGGGCGCAACAGGTTTCGCGGCGTCGTTTTGCTTGTTATTCTTTTTCTTCTTTTTTTTACCGTTGTCATCTTCTTTGTCGTCGCTTGATCCTTCGACTAAGCTTCCAAGCGGGTAACCTAACTCTTCGCGTCTTTCGACCCAAAGGGAGGCAATATTTCTCGCCAAATCACGCATGGAGGCAAACAATTTCTGTCTCTCCGTTACGCCAACCGCACCACGAGCGTCGAGAATGTTAAACGCGTGAGACGCTTTAAGCAACTGGTCGTACGCAGGAAGAGGAAGTCTGTTTTCAATCAGCGATTGCGCTTCTTTATCGGCTAAATCAAAACGCAATCTCTGATTTTCCACTGAAGCTACGTCCATGTTGAACACGGACATTTCGTATTCGTCCTGTAAACGCATTTCGCCGTACGTTAAGGAATCATTGTATCTAATATCTTTGAAGTGATCCACATTTTGTAAAGCCATCAAGACGCGCTCTAGACCGTACGTGATTTCAACCGCAACTGGATTGACTTTCACGCTACCGCATTGTTGGAAATACGTAAACTGCGTCACTTCCATGCCGTCGAGCCAAACTTCCCATCCCAACCCCCACGCGCCTAAAACTGGACTTTCCCAGTTATCTTCCACGAAGCGAATGTCGTGCGCTTTCGTATCTACGCCGAGCGCTTCTAAGGAGCCTAAATAGAGTTCTTGCGGATTCGCCGGTGCTGGTTTTAAAATTACCTGAAACTGCGTGTGTCTTTGTACTCGATTCGGATTATCCCCGTACCTAGAATCATCCGGTCTCACCGACGGTTCCGGGTAGCACACGTTCCAAGGTTCTGGTCCTAAGCAACGCAAAAACGTCGCCGGGTTCATCGTTCCCGCGCCGACTTCAGTGTTATGTGGAAGCCAAACGGCGCACCCTTTTGAGGCCCAGTAGTCTTGCAATCTATTGATTGCTTGCTGAAACGTCGGCGCGTCTGTGTTCACTCCCGCAGCGGAGGAGCTTTTCGCAGGTGAAGAAGAAGGAGGAGTTGAGGCTGAAGCTGCAGCTGCATCCGAAGAAGACGCAATCGCGCGCGTTCTGAACGACGACGAAGCAGAAGAAGAAGAAGAAGAAGAAGAGGATCGTTTTGTTGCGGTTGTAGTCGCCGATGAGGTTGAGAACGACGAATTCATCATCTTCGCGCGCATCGTCGTCCTTCCTCCGCGGTGGTTGAAGGAGGAGAAAAGAAATGGGTTTTTCCAGGAAGAAGAAGACGTCGTCGTCGTCGTCGTCTGAATCGTCGTCGTTCTCAACGCGCGATGAGAAGATTTTGCCGCAGCAGCTCCATTACTCTTGTTTACGAGCGCATAGTGCGCCAGGCGTAGCATCGTGTTTGACCCGCGGGGCGGAATAGTGTCAGCAAATAGACACACCGCGCGCGAACGACGACGTCGCAATTCTTTAATAAAGCAAACTGAGAAGAAAAGATAAAATAGAAATACGAGAAGAACAAACGAAAGAAAACTTTTTAAGAGAGACACTTTTTGTTCGTTCTGTCGAAACAAACACTTTTGATTTGCAAAATTATTAGAAAGGATGAAAGGCGTTGCTACATGAATAGATTATTATTATTATTATTACACATCATCATCATCATCATCATCATCATTTTAGAGAAGATTCACGCTGTTCCAACAGTTAATCCAGGACCAGTTTTGAACATGGCCAACTTGTAGGTGTATACAGTCACCGGTCTTCCCGCGACGCGCATAAACGTTTCGTCGGCGTTGCCGTTTCCGGAGGAAAACGGAGTCAAATAATCTAAGACGATTTGCGTACACACGATGAGTGGCTGTCCAGTTTGCGCGTCTTTCTGGTCGCGCCACAACCACTTCGTATACGTTCGCGTTCTTTTCACGTTTGGGTCTGTCCCACTTCCTTCGTAATCGTTAAAAACAACCTCTGCGAGTTCACTCGTTTCGAAGCGGCGCTTTCTCGAATCGTCCTCGGTTTCCGACCGCGCGGTGACTTTAAAATAAATCGTCTTTCCATCCGCCAACGAGCACTTCATGACGTTTGGGTCGTCTAAATTCCAATCTATGTCCGTAAACACGGAGCCGTTCTTGACGTTCATAGTATACTCAGCTAACTTTTCCGTATTCCAAGCTCGGTCTAATATGACTTCGTTCCTCGAGTTTCGCACGAAACGTAAAGGATACGAGGTAGGCCTACCGACATCATTCTTTGCTCTGTTTACGCTTTCTATGTTTGATACCACGTCTGCACCTTCTGGTAAATCTACATCCGTCAACGTCGCGTTGACCAGCCATTCGCCTTGAAAGCTTTCCGGAAAAGTCAAATCCGCCGGGCCTCCACCGCCGAAGCTCTCCCACGCGTCGCTTATAAATCCGGATTCAATAGCCTCCGCTCTGTTTGTCATCTCGTCGCTTCCGAAAACGCTCGCCACGACGAATGCTGCGGATGACCTGAATAAAACATCCCTTCTCCTCCTCCGGTGCAAACATGTCGTTCCATTCGTTGCGTTTCTTTGTGCATTCATCCGTGTTCTTTTTACTACTCCATCTGCTTTTCCTGTGTCGTCCTCGTCCTCGTCCTCGTCGTCCTCGTATCCAAAATCTTCGAGAGCGCGTTTGAACGAATGAGAGAAGGAGGAAGAAGAAGAAGATGATGACGAAGAAGAAGAAGAAGAAGCTGTAACCGTGCGGTGGTGCGTTTTAAGACTTCTGCTCGCGCGCTTGGGCTGACTACGCCCCCCCGCAATCGATGAAGACGATGACAAAAGTTGATGACAAAGCGACATATTTTTTGTCGCGTCTTCGTCTTCGTCAACTGTTATTTGACAGGAATTTGAAAAAATGACGTCGGCTGAAGTGTTCGCTCGAATCTCTATTCGCGTTCGAGCGGGGCGATGTCTATTCTTCGCATGAATATTGATTATACTGCACTATACTATAATAATACCAGGTGGTATCGATAATATACAACTATATAATATAACTAGCGAACAGCACCGAGCAGTAGTAAGTCTTCTCTACGTTTCTAACACCGCCCGTCTTTTTAGTTTCTCAGCCGCTCGAATTTTAGTCGACGACGACGGCGGGAGAGGTTTGGTCTCCACCTCCTTAACTTTCGGGAACACGACGACCAAGTTTTTGTTGAAATCAGACAAAGTTTGTTTCAATTCTGAATTGCGCAACGCTGCTTTCTGAATAGAAGAACGAACGCTTTCCAACTCGGCTTTATATTCCGCCTCTTCGCTTTCTTTTTGTTTCTTGTCCAGTAAACGCTTCATCTGCAAGTGCTTCGCCTGTCTTTCTTGCAAAGCTTTCACTTTCTCGTAAGCGTTCGCTTTCGCTTCCATCGTTTTCACGCGTTCCTTCTCTGTTTCCTCGACGTCTTGAATGGCTTTTTTCAAAGCTTCTTTGATTTTAGCCGCGTTTTCGGCATCTTTAGCGGTGGAATTCTTACGGCGCAACTTCCCCATGGCGACGTGGTGTTCTCGTTCTCTCGTCTCTTTAATTTGAATGCACAACTCGTGCCGCGTCGCCGCCGAGCGGTGTCGCCTACCTTTCTCCATGACGTTGCGCATCTCTCTTTCTACGTGCATGTTGTTCTCTTCGATTATTTTTTCTTCCTCGAGTCTTCTCGTTTCTTCCCGGAGTGCATTTTCTTTCAACTCGACTTCCAAGTTAGCAGTCTCGCGCAAGACTTTGAGCTTTATCTCTTGCGCTCGTCTCGCTTCCTGCCGCGCTAACTGCGCTCGTTCCGCTTTTTTTCGTTCGTTTTCGTGCATTTCCATGATTTTCTTGCGCTTGTGTTCCGAGTGACGTCGGATGAGCTCTTTCTCCGAGAGTTGTTTCAGTTTTAATTCCTTCAGACGCTCTTCTTCGACAATCGCCATCTTGCGTTCTTTCTCCAGCCTTTGCTCTTCCATTTTCGCTTCGAGGATTTTCGCGCGCGCGATGGTCTCTTCGATTTCCTTCTCTTGTCTCTCAATTTTATCGATGTATTTTTGTTTCGTCTTTTTCAACTTCAGCTTATCTTTCTGCGCTTTTATTTGCTCTTTTCGGATGTTCATGCGCTCGATGAGCTCCAGTGAGTCTGGGATGCTCTTCACTAACTTTTCGGTCAATAATTTGTTCTCGCGGCGATGAATTCGCATTTCTTCCTCAAAATAGTCGTCATCTTCGTCGTCATCGGCGTCGGCGTCGTCGTCGTCGTCGGAAATTTCGTCCGCGTTCAACATCTTTTTCATGGTTCTCATTTCTTCCTTCCTTCGTTCTTCAAACTTTTTCTCGCGCTTTCTCACCTCTTCTTCATCGAGTTTCCACTCGTACTTTCCGTTGTTCTCTAGCGCGCACTCTACGATCGTGTCGACAATGCTTTCTGCCATACGAAGCGGTTGTTCGTGTTCAGGCAAATTCATCTCCGCCGCGGAGAGAACGCCTCCGAGCAACTTGTGTTTTCGTTCTTCGACGTGATATTGATTTTCGTATTTATCTCCTTCGCGTAAGAACTCATCTCTATCGTAATTCCAAGACCCGTTGAACGCGTATCGCGATTCCGAAGTTACCGACTCTTGCACGCGATAATCATCACACTCTCTGATTCGTCTCAGTTCTTCTTTGCGTTGTTTTCTTTGATGCGGAGTGAGTTTATCCTCCGCGGTCTTGGCGTCAATATGCATCGGAACGTGGTTCTTCGGAGCGTTCAACGTCTCGTCCATTGCTGCCACTGCTGCTCTAGTTGGATTGACTGGAACTTCGGTAACGTAGTCCCCTCTCTCGTCGTATATGTGCTTATCTATTTTCGCCTTGAGTCGCAACAGCGCCTGCGCTCGAAACGCTTCGTTACTATCGATGAGCTTCGCTTTCGCCTTGACGCCTTTCATCGAACGAATTTCCTCTCTCGCTTTCCGTTCTAACTCAAACTTAGTACTCCCGGACGCGTTCCGAAGTCGTTCGGAAAATTTGGACTCCGTGTCTTCGTCGTCCTCTTCATCGTTTCTATTCGCGTCTTCTTCTTCTCGCTGTTGTTGTTTCTCTTCGTGATATTTCGGAGGCGTGTTCGTAGACTCGTCTTCCTCTCGTCTCCTTTGCCGCGTTCTCCTCTCCTGTTGTTGTTGTTGTTTATTGTCTTCTTCTTCATCTCCTTCCTCGTCGATGTCTTCGCTGCCAAATATGCTCGAGAACACGCTCTCGAAAAACGACTTGTCCCCTTGTTGTTGGTTATTCTTCTTGTTCTTCTTCGTCGTCGTCGTCGAGACCAACTCATCTTCTTCTTCTACTTCTTCGAAAAAATTCCGGTGACGAATGTGATTGATTTCGTTCCTCGGAGGAGGAGGAGGTCGGTATTGCTGTTGTTGTTGTTGTTGTTGTTGTTCCATTATTATTATCTCTTCTCTTTAAAAACCAGCTGTTGTTGTAAATACGACGACGACGACGACGACAAGTAGTAGCCGAGTCCTCTCGTTTCTTCTTAGACCGTCGTCTCACAGAGCACGTAAAACTGAAGAAGTTGAGGAATGATGATTGTGTGAATTATGCGGTGTTTGGTGTTGCGAAAATTTAGAGTTTTTTCGAAAATTTATAAACCCTAAACACAACGGATGCAAAAAGGATAGGGACGACGACGTAAACGACGAGGACGATTTTTCAACTCTTTCTTCATAGTATTACACACACTTGTCGTTGTTGCAAACGTACTACAAAACACACCACTACTCATTAATAATGTCTGCACTCGCCCAAACGTTCACGGCAAACTCGGCTTCGACCTTAGCTTCGCGCAAATCGTCCTCGTTTAACGCGCGTTCTTCTTTGACGACTTCGTCCTCCTCTTCCTCTTCTTCCACGAGAGGTACTCGATTG
>Ga0302126_10002045_pt1 | contig 11758 bp, 7 predicted proteins | sample CB4_20m_MG_FD_203108 | JGI IMG/M metagenome (GOLD analysis project Ga0302126, IMG submission 203108) | Marine microbial communities from Western Arctic Ocean, Canada - CB4_20m | ecosystem: Environmental > Aquatic > Marine > Oceanic | place: Canada: Western Arctic Ocean | collected 2017-09-24 | reverse complement strand
TAGTTCCAAACGAACACAGAGATGAGCCTCCTTAAGAACGTTTTGAAGAGACAAATCGTGCGTTCGAACGAACGAGCTGCTGCTTCTGCTCAATCTACGAGTTCTTCCTTTTCTTTTGCCACGGATAGTAAAGCATCGTGGAATGATTGGATATTCGCTCGTTCTGATCATTCTCGTTCGTTTCTTTTCGTGAAGACGAATTTCGTTGCTGCGACTATCGTCTGCAAGAGAACGTTTTCCTCTACTGCTCGTGAGATCAGTACACGTAATGCAAATGTTAAGACGAGCACGACGAGGAAGAACTCGATCGTGGAAGCCATGAACGAAGAAACGAAGATCTTGAAGGATCTCTCGAAATTCCGATTATCCATGTTCGTCGTGAGCACGAGCGCCTGTGGGTGTTTCCTGATGCTAGGCGATGGACGCGAGAGAGAACGCGCTTGCAGAGCAGACGATGATGACGATGGGAGAGTAGAACTAGGAACGAAAAAAGAAGAACAGGAAACGAAGGATGACTTGAATGATTATTATGGCAAATATGAGCAGTATATGGAACAGGCGAAGATAGTTTTAAACGTATCTATCGGGACCGCGTTGTGCGCGTTTAGCGCAAACTCGATGAACCAAATCATCGAACGCGAGCAAGACGCGAAGATGGCGAGGACGATGAGGAGACCTTTACCGAGTAAACGAATTAGCGTATTGAGAGCTGTTATGTTTTCCGTGACCTCTGGTGTAAGTGGTTGTTGGTTTTTGAACGAGTTCTGTAACGAACAAACGGCTGTTTTGGGGGGCGGGAACATTTTGTTATACGCGTTTGTATATACACCGTTGAAGCAAGTGCATTGGGTGAATACGTGGGTAGGTGCCGTAGTCGGGGCGATACCGCCGATGATGGGCTTTACAGCCGCGACGAACGCATTATCATTTTCGTCGTCGTCGTCGTCGTCAGATTCATTAGCAGGAATGATGAACACCGATAATAACGATAGCAATAAAAGAAATTCTTTATTAATGAAAGGTATGGTTCTTCCTTTAGCGGTTTATTTATGGCAAATGCCGCATTTCATGGCACTTGCGACGATGGGAAAAGAGGATTACATCAAAGGCGGATATAGCATGTTATCGCATCCGAAATATGATCCCCTTTTGAGAAGAGTAGCAAACGTCGCGCTTAGGAATTCTTTGATGCTTCTGCCGCTCGGATTTATTGCAACGAATGTTGGACTAGTCGCGAAAGATTCGTCGTTTCAATACGAAGCTGCTTTATTAGGCGCGCCGTTAGTATTGACGGCGTTACTATTTCGTCAAAAAGCAAACATTACTAGCGCGAAACGTATGTTTTACGGCTCGCTCGCGTATTTACCTTTGTTTCAGCTCATGCTTTGCATTCGAAGTCGTCAATCAATCACTAACGACGATGAAAATAATAATAACAATAATAATAATAATATTTTACGACAACAAGAAGGTGATGATGATGAAAGCTTATTCAATGACAAAAACGTCAACGCTTTTTTGAAAATTTTAATGACGCCAGTGATCGCTTTACACGATTTAGTCGCCGTCGATGAATCCTGCCCGCAAGTCGCCTTAGCTGAAGATAAAGAAAAGAACAACGATATGAAAGAGGAGAAATAGAAATAGAATTCATTTTTTAATTTAGAAAATTAGAATTAGTATAGAATAAACACACACACAAATGCACTAAATATAAATATATATACGGTATGTATTTAATAGCTCCCTCGAGGGGCTTGCCAATCCAATTTAATCGGTCGACCGCCCATGCACGGAGTATTATGCAACGCGGCGGCTTGATCGATTTCCTCCTTTTTGAAATCCGCGTAACCTTGACCGCGAAATTCGCCAGTATCTCTATTTTCTAACCAACGCACCTTTAACATCTCTGCGCCCGCGTTTTCTTTGAAAAACTCCCAAATAAAATCATCCGTCATATTAAAGTCCAAGTTACCCATGAACAACGTATAACATCCTTCCGGCTTCTCGCCCATTTCAGGGAATTTCTTTTGCGGTTTCTTATTACTATTAGTACTATTTTTCGTGAGATTATTCGATGAAGGTAACGTCTCTCCTCTTTCAGCAGCAGCAGCTCTTTCCTCGGCCGTATTCCCGCGTTGTTCCCAACGTCTAATCTTACACTCTCGTTTTAGAACGATTCTCCCAGAGCTTTCGACTGCTTTTTCGCGTTCTTCTTCGCTCGAGAACTCGACAACGCCGGCTCCCAAAAACTTCTTCGTAAGCTTCTCCTCCATCCATACAATTGATTTGATTTCGCCTATATCTGCAAACGCTTCTTTTAAAGAATCGTCATCTATTTGCCACGAGAGATTCCCCATGTATACTTTCGTGTTTGATAACGGGAACTCGCCAGGTTCTGGATGCGTTTTTAATGTTAATTCTTGTTTTTCATCATCGTTTTCTGCTTTATCTGAATCCGTGTTAGTAGTAGTCGTACTATTTCCGTTTCGTCGTCGTTCGTTATCGTCTTCTCCGTGATAATAATTTTCCTCTTCATCGGCGTCGGCGTCTGGTAACTCAAAATCTTCATCGAATTCGTCCTCTGTCGATTCTTTCATTTTCCTGACCTTCTTCGCCTTTTTCTTTGCCTGTTTCTTCATCTCTAGCACTCTCGCCTCTTCGCTATCGCTATATGCGCCATCTTTCCTCTTCATGCTCTTTCCCATCGTTCACTCTTTCAATAAACAAGCTTTTCTTCTTAAACCTCTTCTTCTTCTTCTTAAATAAGTTCTTAAACTTCTTCGCCGCCAAAAAAAAGAAGATCACGCGCAAACACTGCACACAAGAGAGAGAGAACACGCGTCTGACTATACTATACTGACTATCTTTCTCTCCTTTTTCTCTTTTCTTAGTCGCTAGTTTTGTAATCAACGGATGAGTTATCTGATTATTATTATTATTATTATTATTATTATTATTATTATTATTATTATTATTATGTACAACACCTATTATTATTAATCACGTTTTATGGTTTGCTGCAACGTCAAATCTCTGATTTTCACAAATCTCCAAAAATCAAAACAGAAGAAGAAGAAGAAGAAGAAGAAGAGGAAGAAGAAGAAGAAGAGGGAGAAAATAATGTCATCATCGAAATCATGCCATGCGTCAGCGCGAGATCTAACGCTCGCTGACGCGCTTAGCGCAGAAGCAGTAGTTCGAGCAGGAGAATTGAGTGATACAGATAGTACTACACACAGTCTTTGTAACGAAGAGAACTATTTCGAATATTTGAGAGCGCTCTTAAGGAGTAAGAACGACTGCGACGACGCAGACGAACGAAGAAGAGGAAGTAGGAGAGTGAGCAGAGGAACGAACGGTTTTTCCGATGATGATAACGAACGAACGAAGAAGAGAAAGAGGAAGATGAACGAACTGTTAAAGGATATCACAGCAGTAGTCTTCAACGATAACCGTGGGAAAGATGAGAAGTATGAGAGCTTAAATGAACGAAGAACGAGAAAGTTCTTATCGTTCAATAGTGACAGTAAAAACAGCAATAAGGGTAAATATTTCGATCGTATCGAAGGCTTATTGGAAGAAATATCGTCAGTAACCGCCGAAGATGAAGATCGTGCACGCGAGGACAAAACACGCGGTTCTAGCGAGAACGAAGAAGATTACGATAAGACTAAGCAAGAGATACGAAAGAAATGGATCGAACGAATACCTAGAGTGAATGTCATAAACATGGTCGATTTACGATTTAATAGAGCAGATGATGATGACGACGAAGACGACAGTAATAAATTGAGGAAATCGTCGGCGAAGTTTCTTCTAGAGTGCTTGAGCGAGGACGTCGAAGAGTCAAAGAGTCTTCTTTCGTTCGTCGTCGAGCGAAACGAGGATAATAGGAGGAGTAATAGAAGAAATAGTGTTTTCGAAGTCAGTTTAGAGACTTTGAGGAATAGACGAAATAACAATAGTAGTAATTATTTCGAAGCGTTGCAGAGCGCGACGGAGGATTTGAGAGCTGTTCTCGCAACTTGCGAAAGAGCAGATTTAACGTTGAAGAAACGCCTTTATGAGAGAATGGACGAACAAGATTTTTCGAATCATCATAATCATAACCATACGACGACGACGACGACGACGACGACGACGACGGCGGTCGAGATGTTCGCCAAAATATGCTGCTTATTGCCACTGTCTTTAAACGACGGCTTAGAACGTGATGATGATGATGATTCAAAAAATCGAATTGCGCTCGCTTCTCAATGTTTACAGATTTTATCGAGAAGAGGTTACGCAGAGGCGTGCGCGAATGCACTTATTTTTGTTCAATTCGAGATAGTTAAGAACGAAAAATTGATTGAAAAACACGTCTGCGCTAAAGTTATTGATTCTGTGTCAGATAAACGCGCGTGTTGCAAAATTATCGAGTCTATTTTTGCAGTATTCGGTAAAAAGAGTTATACAAACGCAGCTCGGGATTGCGAGTTCATACTTCGCGAAATCTTGCTCTATCGCTTTTGGAAATGCGAAACGACTAAATATTATTTGAGCGAAGAGATTTTACTCAATAAAGGATGTCCTCGGAACGTTTTACCGGCATTAATTCGAATACTTCTCGTACGTCCTTTATCGATAGTAGACGACTTCAATATTCCCAGCGATGGCGAAGACGTGAACGATCGAGCGATAGTGACCACTGTAGACGTTGAAAAGTTCAAGCACGATTTGATTGCTAACGTATGCGAATTATGGGCATCGAAAAACTTTGTCGTTGGAAGCTCTTCGAAATCAAAAGGTCATCTCGCGGCGACCATGAACGCAATATTAATCACGTCTCGAGTGCAAAAACAAACAGAAAAAGAACAAACACAAAACGAACCTGGCCGCTGGGAAAGCTTTATATGTGGAAGCTCATCGGTTAGAGATGGAGCAAAGTTAACTTCGTATATCGTCGATGGGGTCTCCGTACGATTAGAATCATCGTCCGCACAGAGTCGCGCGCACGCGAGAAGAATTGCAAAAGAGTTTTCTCTCACCATCAATCCAAACAAGCCGTTAGATTTAGACGCACCAGTCGACGGTGAAACCGATCTTCTTGATGATGATGACGACGACGACGCCATGAGCGACAAAGAAGACGATAGATATCATAGTGAAAACGAAGCAGAATGGGAATCGAACGTGAAGGATGCCATGGGAGAGTACGACGCGTCGAAAGTACTGCCTTCGTCGTTTTATGAAATTGATGATGACGACGAAGGAGAAGAAAAGAATGAAAGAAAGAAAAAGAAGACATCAAAAGCGAACAACGCTGTTGTTGAAATCGATGAGAACGATGATATAAACAACGGTGTAGATGATATCAACGACGACGAATTTCAGGCATACGATATTGATTCAGACGACGACGATGAACTCACGCAAAAACAAAGCAACGCAAAAAATTTAAGACGACATTTGAAACAGCTTCCAAAGCCAAGAACTTTGCGCGAAGCGTTGAATGCGTTAAGAAGAGTGAAACCATCTCAACACTTTGCCGATGCCGATCTCGCAGATGCACAAGAGGGTGCTGTATATGCGATGGCAGAGATGTTTGAAAACTCACCAGACGAGCTCTTTTCTGTTGCCGATCAATTTTCAATCGCACTTTTGCACGCAAATCCACCGACTCCTTCGACGAAAGCTTTAGAAATATCTCGCATGAATGGATTAACGAAATTGTTTGAAAACGCGCCAGAAGAATCTATACCAACTGCAATTGGACACGCATTCGATGGAACGACCTGCGATGCGAGTCATAAACTCGAGTTATTATGCTGTATATCTCAGGCGGCGAAGACTCTATCAGCGTTGCCATCTTCTCTGACTTCTTATGTTGAAAATAACAACAACAATAATAATTACAGAATTTCGCAGTCATCATCCCCGAGAGATTCGAATATGAATAATGGAAGTAAAACGCGCGTGTTTGCACCGAAAGCGTTACAAAATCGAAATAGGTATGGCGGCGGACTCGCGCGAGTAGGGCACCGCACGCGCTCGGCGATCATAGGACCAACAATCGTCGCACCTCTACTCGTGTCTTTATCCTCCCAACTGCAAAGAATGAGCGACTTATCGAGTTCGATTGGAAGTGAAGCCATGGTATTATCTGCGATGTTAGATTGCATCGGCGAGTGTTGTTACCGCACTCAAAACGCCGTTAATTCGTATAACACTGCGCTCGCTGCGCTTGGGACGATCACGGCTCACGATGCGTATTTATTGAAGCATTGTGATCCGAGCGTACGATCTAGCGCTTTAGTCGCATGTGCGAGAGCTCTACTCGTCGTTCCAGATATCATGGCTAAAGAAGAGTTGATGTTAACCATGAGTACTACTGCTACGACTGCTTCAGCTGTAGAAGAGAATAGCGATAAGTCGAAACTATTCGATGTGATTGAGAAAATAACAACAATCGCGAAACACGAACACGTGCGAGGCATAGACGAACAATGTCGCTCTGCGGGTGTTTTCGCCACGGCTGCAACACATGACGTCGTCAAGCGCGCGACCGAATGCGCTACACGCGCGCTCTCGAACGACGACGGCCCGAACGAAAGCGCTCCTCGAGTCCATTTCGTGTTCCCAAAAGCTGAGAACAATCGCTTTCGAACGAGAGCGAACTCTGTGGAGCAAATGACGATTACAAGTCTCGGTAAATTACACGTCTCTGCTCAATCTGGTATTCATAGTAGTGATCGTGGCAACGTTAGACTTCTTTAGCTCTCGCGATAGTCATTTTTACCTTGCTCTTTAGAAGGGCAAAACACTGGATTTTCGTATTATTTTATTAGCAAAAGTTACGAAAAAACGAAGGAAAAAATTCACAAACAAGATCGCATTCATCACTTAAAGTTCCAAACTTTCTTAATAAGAGAGATTAAGATTAAGGACGCGCACGCGAGAGCGAAAGAAGTGCGCTCGATAGTATTTTACTAATCGCGCCTTCGATCGATTCGAGTTATAACGATCGTTCGATTCATTAAAGAGTTTGTTCTTGTTCTTTATAGAGGACGACTTTTGGCGGCCTATAGTGAAATCATCGTCTCGAAGAGAACGAAGGCTATTAAATATAACCACCACTAGTATTACTGTTATTAATTATTAGTACTGAAGAGTAGGATATTAATAGTAGAGCGATATAATTGATAAGATAAATAAACGAACGAAAGAAAGAAATGGCCTCGTTAACGAATCAACAGGATGGGAAACAAAAACTGTTCAGAATAAGGAGAACTATATCGAAAATGTTAAGCTCGCGCGGGTATTTAGTATCGCAGAAAGAACTCGAGAGAGATAAAGAGTCGTTCATGGAAGAGTTCGGAGAATTAACGAGGGAACATTTAACGATCATGGTACCGAAAAGGGACGACCCGTCGGAGAACATATTCGTTTTCTTCCCCGAGGAAGAGAAAGTCGGCGTGAAGATGATCAAAGATTACGCGAAAAGGATGAGAGAGGAGAACGTGATGAGGGCGATTATTATCATTAGATCTTCGTTGACGCCGTTCGCGAAACAATCGTTGTTAGAAGTGCAACAACAAAAGTTTATAATCGAAACGTTTCAAGAGACTGAATTGTTAGTGAACATTACGGATCACGTTTTAGTGCCGAAACACGTTTTGTTAACCGACGAGGAGAAGAAGACTTTGTTGGAGCGATATAAAGTTAGAGAGACGCAATTGCCGAGGATTCAGTTACACGACCCTGTCGCTCGGTATTACGGCATGCGAAGAGGCCAAGTAGTGAGAATTATTAGACCATCTGAAACTGCCGGGAGATACGTTACGTATAGATTATGCGTTTAACTAATAATATATATTTTTATACGTGTTTGCTACTATTACTACTACTACTACTAATACTGAATTATTCATACTACTTTCTACTCTCTCTGATTCGTGCTAGCGATGAATCTTGAAACTTCTTTCATAGTCCCTTGAGATGGGTTCGAGATAGGATGCAAATGCTGGATTGACGCCAAAATCTTCCTTAAATCTTCCTTCAAAGTTGTCCCAACTTCAACATACTTTCGTCGTTTGTTTTGCAAATAATAATACGCTGCTATAACTCCAATCGATAAATCTTTGGCGTCATCGCAACAGACGAAAATACTAGAATTATCGGTGCTATTTTTATTCAGAAAATCAACGCATCGAGGTAGTAACCTCTCGATATCTCCTCTCTTCTCTTTATGCTTTTTAAGCGGAACGTGTAAATACGTTTTCGAGACGTCTTTGCTCTTGACCGTAGAATTTGGTGTATGTTGCTGACCGACATAAAGGACTGCTTTGAATTCATCATCTCTCGTGAACGATTTATTTAGAAGCGTCTCAAAAGTACCGACGAAAATATTCGGATTGTCGCCGAACGCATTCTTCAACGATTGAAAGATGATTTCATCTTCTTCGTCGTCGATTTTCGATGCGCGTCCAGAAGACGCAACGACAAAAGATTTTACCAAACTCTCGCATTGTTCTTCTTCGCTAAGGCAGATTAACTTCTCCATTCCATATTCTTGAAAAAGCTTCGGCGTCAACCCAAGAGACCAAGTCTCTTCATCATCAGCAGCTCCTGGAAAATATTGATAGCTGATATTCTTCTTCTTTTCTTTCAAAGTCGTTCCATTGCACTCATAATCGAGTTCTAATAGGCATCGCTCGCCCGATTTATTTAACGGTTTCGATGCACTTATTAAGTATAAGCATGTCACATTCTCCTTTCTTTTAAATGTTTTAACATCATCGAACGCGTTATTTCGCGAGACGTACTTACAAAGGAGAGGCCCGCTTCTCGCGAGCGCTTCGACGAGTTCTTTAAAACAGTCATCAGCGCAAACGCTCTTGAAATCTTTAACGAATTGCTTCATTTTCACGCGTATCGCTGATAATTCGTTCTCGCTCACGAACTCGGGAAGCTCGTCTTCATGGAGCTCTATTTCGCCATCACAATATCGATCCCACATATCACTATTACTGTTACTATTACTATCACGGCGACGAAGAGCGAGAACATCAAACGCCACGGCTCGATTAATCACGGCAGCCCAAATTGGTACGGTTTTCCCTAGCGCGTCCGGGAATCTCTTCGTCCTACTCTTCGTCGCGTCCACGATTGCGCAGTACCCTCCTCTTAAACTCGCTCGTAAAACGACATCGACGTTCAACCTTTGCTTCGAGAACTGATGGTTCTGGTTATGCCCATCGATGCTCTTGAACACGCAAGTCTTACTTAATCGATAGTTCGCGTACCAAGCACCGCATCTTAAATTCGCAAACACGTTACGATAACAATCACTATCACTATTACTCGTGTTTATTTTCTTAATCATATCTTCAACGAACGCGTAATCTGCAAAGACAGAGCAAAGTTTGTTGAACAAATCCTCCTGTCTCCTTCTTATCGCGCGATGGTTTTCATAGAACGTCGGCTTTATCAATCGCTCTATTTGCGCATCCGTGCATTCCTCCAACGAGAGCATTATTACTTATTCATGGTATCGTTATTGTTCTCGTTACACATTTTGTGGGGAAAAGAATAAAGAAAGCATTACGAGGGTTTAGTGTTTAGGGTTTAGGGTTTGTAGGCTCGTAGCACATTCTGATGAGAAAACGGCAATTTAAAATCTCTCCATTTTCATCTAAACGAACGAACGAACGAACCGTTGACCGGCAGCGAGGAAGACGAGAGCTGAGACGATGGATAACCCTTCCGCTCTCGAGGAAGATACGAACGCTGACGCTCTCTCTGATACGACCGCGCGTGGTGCGTTCGTTCAAACCGGCGCGGCTTCTTTGTGCAGTGCACTGAAAACGTTCCAACGACTCTGTGAATGCAGGGCAGAACTATACACGCAGTTGAAATCGAAACACGAGGATGTTTTGAAGCGCACTCGCGCAGCCTCTGCGTATTTGAACAAAGACCGCGCAGACAACGCAGATGAAGGAGAAGAGGAATTCGATCGTTTAGTAGAGTCAGTGAACAAAGCAGAGGAGAATCATCGTAAATGTTTGAACAGTTTTGCGCTTGGCATGAACGAAATCAATAGGAGCATTAACGAATCAGTGGTAGTAGTAGCAGTTGAATCAAAAGCGAACGCGAACGACGACGACGATGATGATGAGTTTAAAGAAGAACGAGAAGTAATAAAAGCGCTAATTATGGCAGTGCAAGAGTGCGAGAAGGAAAAGCTACGATTGACGACGATTATGATGGCTCTGAAGGCGCATTACGCTGAGAATAAATGGTCCTGGCAAAGACGACCGAATACGCTAGAAGAAGAAGAAGAAGAAGAAGAAGAAAATGATAATGATAATGATAATAATGATAATGATAATAATAGTAATACTATAGAAGATAAGGAAGAAGAGTTGAAACCGAAATGGGCTACGATGATTAATGGAGATAAAAACGATGCATACGCAGGAGCTCGAGGAGGAAAATGTTGCGTGCAGGCGCCAGAACCGACGAGAGAGGAGTTTGAGAACGCGATGAAAGAAGCGACGAAGGAGTTAGAGCTGTGCGTTCAAAAAATAAACGACGCTCTTTTAGAGTTAATGGAGATCCGGTCGTCGATTAGCATCGATTAGTGTAGTAGATATATAGAGTTAATAGGATTAAAAGGTTTATTTGAGAGACTAAAAGGTTTTACTAAATATAAGTTTGGTCGTCGAACTAATGACAATATTTACTTAATTTCACTCTTCGCGCCAGCTTCTTCCAAAGTCTTTTGCGCAGCTTGGCAATCTTCCTTCTTCTTAGCAGCCATTAAAGTGAACGGCAAGTTTGTCACCGCATCCTTCGCTTCCTTCAAGCCGAGATCGGTCAAGGTTCTAACAACCTTGATGCAAGCAATTCTCTTATCCGCGGCGACTTCGGTGATGATCAAATCAAACTCAGTTTGTACAGCCGCGGCTTCTCCAGCTTCAGCTGGGCCAGCCATCATCATCATGCCGCCACCAGCCGGCGCAGACGCATCGACGCCAAACGTTTCCTCAATTTGCTTAACGAGTTCAGAAGCTTCCATTAAGGTCAAGGTCTTCATGGATTCAATGATTTCGTCGGTCTTGGCAGATTTAAGGGCAAAAGATGATTGCTTTTTGTTTGACTTTAAGACCATTTGCGATGAGCGTTGGGTCTGTTTGTGTGAGAAGAAGAAAGAAGAAAGAAGAAAGAAGAGAAAAGGTTAGTTTCTTTCGAGTGTGTAAATTGGATAAAGAGCAACGATTGAGGTTTTCGAAAAGTGACGCGAACATAAAAAAAAACTATACACATATACCAAATCATGTATAAGAGCCAACGCAATCGCTTTCGAAAACTCGATAAACATAAACGCGCGATATTCCATGATCCATATTCTATCGATAATCGCTTTAGATAATCTCGCGAGTATACACACAGTCGCGCCGTATCCGCGTTTTTTTATCTATTTAGCCGTCTTAATTTTACAATTTACGCGCTCTCGGCCCTTTCCCATCTCTTAAACGAGCGAAGCTAACACGCGCGTTGCGCGAATATCGAACGCGAATTATTATAAACTAACCTTTTGAGTTCTATGCGCGGCCATAGAGGCGTTGACTCTGGTAGTGGAGCAGGACAAAGTAAACATAATGGTTATATTTATACGTGTCGATTTTATGACGAACCCTGTGACTCTCTACTGTTGCTCTTCACAGCAGAAGCAGAAAGAGGAGCATCAGCCCTGATGATGAAATGCCAA
>Ga0302126_10002044_pt1 | contig 11758 bp, 6 predicted proteins | sample CB4_20m_MG_FD_203108 | JGI IMG/M metagenome (GOLD analysis project Ga0302126, IMG submission 203108) | Marine microbial communities from Western Arctic Ocean, Canada - CB4_20m | ecosystem: Environmental > Aquatic > Marine > Oceanic | place: Canada: Western Arctic Ocean | collected 2017-09-24 | reverse complement strand
CAGCAGTCTCTCTCTCTCTCATTATTATTATTATTATTATTATTATCAGTTACTATTATCATAGATTTGTTATTACTATTATTTTTGCTTTTTGTAAAAACGAATAAAATAGTTTGACTTTTGCACTTTTCTCTCTTCAAACGCGCTTATTATTACGAGTCCCGTAAGAATATATTTATATATATATATATATATATATATATATATATATATATTAATAGAAATAATATAAGAAGAATAAATAATGCTCCTATCGAACCCGATCGATGAAGACGTGTTTGAGAGAACTAATTTAAACGAAGACGAGGAGAAGAAATACGAACGGTTAATTAATAGAAATAGAAAGAATAGTACTACTAATTTTGATAACACGACGAGTTCTTCTTTTTGGATCGGATGTGACGAAGACGATGATGAAGATGAAGACGATGAAATAGTAAAGAAGAAAAAGTTTAAGTATAATGATCATCATTTGATGATATTCTTAAACTCAAGGATCGCTTTAACGATCTCGAAAGGGATAAGAAGAAACGAAGAAACGAAGAAAATGTGGCTTAAGAGAGGACAAGTCAAGTGCTCTCGAATATCCGAGCGCGATGATTTCTTATGTTCCGATGATGAGCACACAAAGACTTGCGACGTGTTCGTGAACGAACAAAGTCGAACGATCATGGTCGAATGCAAGATAGACGTACCAATGGAAAACGCGAACGAATTTGCTAAAACTTTAATAGACTCTATTATTATCGATGATCATACGTTTTCTGAGCAGTTATCGAGGTGTACGATTATAACCTCGTTCGTGAGTTCGTTCGCCGATGGTGAGGATTTAGATGACGAAAACGACGAACGTGCGAGGTTTTGCTGTCGATATGTCGGTGATTGTGTTACTGAAGATGAAGATGATCATGATAATAGACAACAAAAAAAGAAAAGCAGCAGTACTGTTTTGCGACCGTTACAGGTCGGTCGCGCTCTAGTCGGCTGCGAAGCCGCTTTGTTCAACCAGCTTTGTTTCAGGAGAAGTAAAAATAATAATGAAAAGGAGAAGACGAAAATAGCCATTTACTCTGTACCAGACGAGCGTTCGTTCTCTGCAGCAGCAGATGATTCAATCGATTACAGAGCTCTCGAAAACATCGTAGATATTTTGCGCCTTTGCGACGAAGATTATGAACAACAACTGTTCGCGAAAATTACGCCAGCATTAATTCGCAGTCAATGGGCGCGAAATAAGAATACTCATAATCTGCACAATACTAATTATAATAATAATTTCATCGATGAGAATCTTTTTTCTTAATGAATGAATTATTATTAGCGGTGAAATCATATATGAAACCTCTGTCATCTGTGTAAACTTTACTAAACTGGCTCTTCTTCTTTTTACGCTTTAATAAGAGACAGATCGATCGATCGAGAGTTCGATTAATTAATAAAACGTAAATTATTACACACACACACACACACACAAGAGGAAACTACGTATTTACTGAAATAATGATGTCAACGTCAACGTCAATATCTTCTTCTTCTTCTTCGTTTTTATGTCACGGACAACAAAATCATCCTCATCCTCATCATCCTCATCTTCGTCGTCGTTCTGAAAAGATGATTATAAAAAACGTAAAGATCAATAGCTGCAATAATAGAAGAAGAGTAGCGGGAGTTATTTTATCTTCTTCTTCTTCTTCTTCTTCTTTTGCTAATCAAAATAATAATAATGATCATCAAAAGAATATATTATTATTTCCGAATACGACAAACGTTGTTAAACAGAAAATCCACGTGTTACCTTTAGTAGTACTTTTGGTTTCATTATCAACAGCAACACCGTTTTCGTTTTCTCGAGCGCATGCAGCGAATAATAACAATAACAATAACAATAAATCATCATCATCATCGTCATTATCGACATCATCATCACAAAGAAAAGAACCTGCGAATTATGTAGTGAAGAACATCAGAGCTTTATCGAAAGATTGCGTTAAACAGTCTTTGACGTATGCGAAAACTACGATTGAGAAAATAGATCGTAAAATAAACGACCCATGGAACGTCGAAGATGTATGGACGATTTTCGCTTTGAGATATGCAATTAGAAAACGGAGAGAGATTTTCTTATGGATCGAAATCAAGAAATCGAAATTGTTCAAGAAAAATGATAATAATAATAACGACGATGTAACAATCGAACAATTATCACGAGATGACGATCAATATCGCAAAACGTTTCAGTATTGGGTTGGAAAGCCGTTAGGTGTCTTGAGCTTTTTATGGATCGCTGGCTATATTTTTGATGTCACTTGCGAGTTCATAGACGCCATGTACGTAGATTTTGCCGTCCCATCAGCAATCACGAATGGGTTCGATAGAGGTTCTTACATTTTATCTGGAGGCGTAATGGCTTCAATGTGGATCACAAAATACGGCTCGCAAGTTTTAACGAAATTATTCCCCGACTCCGAAGTCGAAGAAGGAAAGCAATTGATTTTGGTACGATTTACGACGATGATTACTTTATTTGCAACTTTCGCGGCGACGTTAGTCACTTTTGGTTTACCAACTTCGCTTTTATTCAGCTTTGGAGGCTTGGGCGGTTTGGCATTCGGTTTAGCAGCCAAAGATTTCATCGCGAATTTAATTGGCGGCGTCATCATAGCGGTAACGTCACCATTCTCCGAGGGCGATAAGATCGTTTTATTACCCTCTGGCGGGAAGTTTCGAGGCTCGGACGAGCCAAACATTTCAGAGTACAGAGTTCAGAAAATTGGATGGTATTCGACCTTATTAATGCCCCGCGATAAGAAACCCACGATTGTACCAAATGGCTACTTTCTCGGTAACGCGACGATTAATCACTCGCGTGCGACTCATCGTTTTGTTCGCGGAGCGTTTGAAATTAGATACGAAGACGTGAGTCAAGCCATTAAAATCAAAGAAACTTTGAACGAATTTCTTGCGAAACATCCAAACGTCGACGTTAAAGCAGGATCGAAATGTTTAATCACAAAACTTGGAGGGGCGAAATTGCAAATGGAAATCAGAGCGTTCATACCAATGCGAGCCGGAGGCTCGGAGGACATTGGAGGCGCTTTATATTACGATTTAAGACAAGACGTTTGCTTGGAAGTTTGTAAAGTTCTTGAAAAATACGCACCAAAGAGCGCCGGGACGACGCCGGTCACGATTGCGTATGATCACGATGGATACGGTCCGTTGATGTTGTTATCTTCTTCTGATTCGGGAATCCAATGATAATAATAATATAATCGAATATAATTTCTGTGAAAGAAAAAACGGCGCATAAAATCAAAATGTAGTAGTTGTTGTTATCAAAACGTATATTATTATTATTGTCACCACACTAAACAACAACAACAACAACATAATTAATTAATTATTTATTTGATATTAAATCTCACTAATTGCCAAGAGGAATTTCAAAACCTCCGAAGGATCTCTTAAAGAATAACTAGCTTTGGTTTGTTTAGGAACTTTCGTGACGCAAATGCCGATGCCAGTGCCTTGAGTTTCGTCTTCAGTTAACTTTCTTAAAACTTCAAACGCATCTTCATCCGTTACGTCGTCGCCTAAATACATGGAAATCACATCCGTCCTATCGTTCAATTTCAACGCCTCGAGTAAGTACGATAAAGCTTTGCCTTTATCCCAATCGTATTTTGGTTTCACTTCCCATACTTTCTTCCCAGTATGCTTACGTAATTGACTATCATTCTTGGCAATTATCTCATCAACGATTCGTTCTACTTCAAACTCATCCTCCTCGTTCTCGCACTGCCTGTAATGCGCTGAGACGCAAAACACGTTTGTCTCAACGACTGCGCCCTTAATCGCTTTTAACTTTTCCTGTAAAGTCTCGAAAACGTTCCTCATCACTTCTTCTGCCCATAAACATGGTTTATAATCAATACTCGCAGTACCCTTCGGGCCAGCAATATCCAAACCATGACTTCCAGCGTAATAAAGCTCATCGAGCTTCACGAAATCGAACACTTTCTCGCGCGCTCTTCCTGAAACGATCGCCGTCGGGAACTTCTTCGCAACTTTCTGTACCGCCTCTCGCATCTCGTCTTGCATATACGCCTTATCTGGTTGTGATACGATCGGCGATAACGTTCCGTCGTAGTCTAGAAATACCACTAATTGTTTCTTTTTGTTTTCTTCAAAAGGAGTTTGATTACTACTATCGCTACCGCGCACTTTCTCCCTCAACCGTTCTAAGAAGTTCGACTCTTGTGATTGTTCGAGCGCGGATGGGTGAAATTCGAACCAATTTTTTTCGTCGGACCAGTACGTTGGCGTTTTCCCACGATCGCCATGTTCTTCTTCTTCTAATGATTCTGATGACGTCGATGGAACGTCCTCGTACGAGTTTCTATCGTTACCCATTAGTTATTATTATTATATTCTCTCTCTCGTAAGGTACGAGAGTACTAGACAACTACTGAAACGTTCCTGTTTTGATATTTTTATGATTATTGGTACTAAATGATGATTACGCGATATTTTAATTATATCTCACGCGCGCGATAGTATTCGAGTAGCAGTAGATCTGAACACACACAGATCTTCCTCTTTAAGAGTGTTTCTTTATATATTCTGTGTGTGCGTGTATATGCGCGCGAGAGCGTCGTGACTGCTCAGATCTCTCTTTTAATTGTTCTTATTCTTATTAAGTTTTTAAGTAACGAACGAGCGGCGAACGAATGATAAGGGGCCAACACGAGTGCACGGTGCAGTCAGTCAGTGCTAAGGGTTTAGGGTTTCATTTCAGCAGGAGAAAAAAAAATAAAAAATCTTTCCGCGAAGCAAAAAAGCGAGCAGATAGTGATATCCCTCACTTTTGACATCTTTGGACGCACACGTATATATAATAGTAATAAAATGGCTCTCACGATGATGCAATCGCACGCTTTAGCTGGCAAGCAAATCACTCAAACGAAAGTTTCTCAGAAACGGTTAGTCATAATTCGCGAGCGCTGGTGTACTTATCATCGTTATTAAGCGCGCGCGCTAAATCTTGTTTCGTGAGCAGGATTTTCTTTTTTTTTAATGGAATGAAATGATTTTCGCGAGTTTGTCCATCGAAATCAAATCACGATAGAACTCGCGCGCAATAAAGTATTATTACATGTTTACTTGAACTAACTCTTTCCCCTCTCTCTCTCTCTTATTATTATTATTATTATTATTAATAATATTATTATTATTATTATCGATGACACAGTGTTCAAACTAAGACGACGACTTTAGTACAAGCTCAAGCTGACTTCACTGAAAAGCTCTCTAAAGCGGCTTTCACTTGTGCTACTACTTTCGCGCTCTTTGCCTCGGTAAGAAAGTCGTTTTTGTTCATTTCAGACTTTTGTTCATCGAAACTGGTATTTTCAAAACGACTCGAACGATGATGATGATAACGTCGTCGTCGTCGTCGTCGTCGTTGTTGTTCATATCAATGAGCTTGCTCGAGTTCAAGAGGCGCTTCGAGCAACAAAAGAGCTTAAAGTCGGTTTTCGCGAGAGAAAACCCGATCGTAAAGAGCGAAGGAGCTCGTTTTTGCTAGATACGATTTTTATCTTTGATTTTGTTGTTTTTTCAGTTTCATAAAAAAGAAACATATCATGAACGGTATCACAATTCTTTACTGACCGTCTCTTATTCTTCCTTTTATACTTATTATTAACATATTTAATATATATATATATACATATATACAGTCCGCGCAAGCCGTGACGTACGACGAGTTACAGGGTTTAACTTACTTACAAGTCAAAGGAACTGGTTTGGCAAACACGTGCCCGGTCGTCGAAACTGGATCTGGCCCGAAAGCGTTGAAATCTGGCGACTATAAGTTCGACAAGTTCTGCGTTGAACCGACTTCGTTCACAGTAAAGGAAGAGAAAGCTGATGGATCTACTGAGTTTGTGAAGACGAAATTGATGACTCGTTTGACGTATACGTTGGACGCGATGTCGGGCGATTTCAAAGTTGGCTCTGACGGCTCCGTTTCGCTCGTCGAGAAGGACGGTATTGATTACGCGCCGACGACTGTGCAGCTCGCCGGGGGCGAACGTGTTCCATTCTTGTTCACTTTGAAGGAGTTACAAGCGAAGGGTAACACTTCCCAATTCGGAGGCGATTTCGTCGTCGCTTCGTACAGAGGCTCATCTTTCCTCGACCCAAAGGGCAGAGGTGGCTCTACTGGTTATGACAACGCCGTCGCGTTGCCAGCGAGATCGGACGCGGACGATTTACAAAAGGAGAACAACAAGAACACCGCTGCGTTGAAGGGAAGTGCCGTGTTCAACGTTGCAAAGTACGATGAAAAGACTGGAGAGATTGCCGGCGTGTTTGAATCCATTCAGCCGTCTGACACCGATCTCGGCTCGAAGGCGCCAAAAGATGTGAAAATTACCGGTCTCTGGTACATGCAATTGAACTAAAAAGCAGCTATTTTTATCATAACACACCAGAGAGCGAGCGAGAAGACGAAGACGAAGAAGAAGAAGAAGAAGAAGGTTAGATGTATGATGGGAGAGCGAAATTATAAAAACATAGCATAAAAATTTCAAAAAGGACCTACTTAAATATAATAACACAACAAGCATACATATACTACTACGTAATATATTACATAAACTAAGCTAAAAAAATACAAAACCCAAGTGTACTATCGAAGCCATGCCAGCTCCGCTCGCCATTGAACAGATGAGTAAGCTCAAATAATAATAATAATAAAAATACTGGTCACTCGCGGGAGGACGCCCAATTATAATCGTAAAAATTGCACTCGCAAACGCAACGCAAGAATCAATCAAAGACCATATCCCCGGTAGATTTCGATCTTTTACTTTTGTTATCAAAGATGGCAAAAGCAATATACAAATCCAACTCGAAGCCGAACACGAGTGCGCTACCACCGTTGCGAAACTCTTATCTATTATTTCGACTTTTTGTTTCTTCTTCTTCTTCAAAGAAACGCATTTGAAAACAATCAAATATGCGTGTGTTAACGCTGGAGATACTAACGATAACGCGACACAAAGTGATAATTGAAATACGAAAGGCATCGTCGTTAACATTCGTTCCATTATTCTTAAATTTGTTGTTTTATTTCTAGCGCTTGCAAACGATATCAAAATCTTGCAAAAGAACGCGTGCATAATCTTTGCGGCGCCCAACCCTGATACTAAAACAACAATCGTCGCGAGCGCAACGTACGGTTGAAGTTTCAATGTTTTCATCTCTTTTCCACTTATTGAAAGGACATCCATCAAGGCAAAGATGAAATAAAACGAGAGCGCAAGTAGGGAAGAAAATCCATCGAAATAGTTCGTTGCGCTCTTCTTCGTCTTTTGTTTTTCTCCTCCTCCTCCTCCGTTTGATAACATGACATGCCAGAATATCGCAGCAGAAGCAACGTTTGGAGTTCTTGCGACGAGAATGGATAAAAAGGTTTCCAAATTATTATGATTGAATAATCCACCAGGATTATCATCATTTTTATCGGATAGGACATCAACGAAGACGAAGCCGCGTTCCGTATTTGGAGTTTCTGCAAAAAAGTTGCGCCAACGTAATTCTGCTGGAATTTTCTCTTCCAAACGCAGTAGTAGATTATTAAGTACTCCATCTTCTCCACTGTTCGTCGTGTTTGTTTTTTTTGATTCACTTTCATGCAACTGAACTGCTAGAGACAAGACCACTTGTTTACACCAGCATATAGCGAGATGATCACAGGACGTTCGAGTCATAACCGTCTTGACATTTTTTTTTTCATCTGTTTTTCTTACTCGAACGAACGAAGCATCAATTCCTGAAACTTGCCAATCTCGTATGCCACCATTTACCGATAGCAATTCTACTTCCCTTCTCGTCTTCATCGTTGTATTCTTTTCGCCTCGTTCTAATAATAGTAATGATAGATATTTCCTCCACGCGTGATTCATAAAACTCGAAAGCGAGAAAGCACCTGGATGAAACGCGTGCGGCGTCGCCAAAGTCGTCACAAAAACTCGACTTATTGCATCATCATCATCATCATCATCGGCTCTACTGCTAGTTCTTTTATGAAAGGCTGCATATTTCGCAACTAACCCTCCCATCGAATGTCCAACAACGACGACGTTTGCGGAAACTAAATACTCTTCTTCATTTTTATTTTCGTCGTTATTTCGAATTCTCTTTACAAAGAAATTCTCGAGAACAAAGCGCGCTGCTTCAACTTGCCTCTCCATAACATCTGCATCAAACGCCGAAAGTTCTTCCTTAAAATCCATCGCGTACCATTCAATGTAATGATCAACAAATCTTTCATTATTATTATTAACTTCTTCTTCTTCTTCTTCTTCTTCCTCCGCAGAAGAAGAAGTCGTAACAAACTCTTGAAAATAGTGTCTGCGCAACGCGTGCGACCAATGCGCTATAGACCTGACTTGTTTATAATCCCCTCCGTTCCCTGGTACGAACAATCCGAGCGTAATAACTTTCTTAATCTTTTTCTTTTTCTTATTATTACTATAATCATCATCGAACGAGTAATAATCATCTTCCTTATATCGATACACTGCGTATTTCTCGTTAAGTTTTCCTCCTCCAACATCTTCTTCGAATTCGAGTTTATGAAAACTCGGTCGCATAAAAGTCATCTCGCATTGATTACTATCTACACGATCACGATGGGATAGAACTATGAACCATGCATAGGAGAGTATGAAAATCGTAGTGATTATGAAAATATTCATCACGACCTGTTCGCTCGTAAGTCCATTTTTTAAATATTATTATAAATTCCGTAGATATGAATATTTAATATTTGTCTGTGTGATGATATAAAACGAACGTATTGGCTCACTTTTATACAGAACATTTGTTTTGTTCATACATGATTACTATTTCATGATATTTGTGATACGGATGTGCACATTTTAATCGTTATATGTACGGCGGAGAGTTATTATATTATTGTGAAGCCCAACCTATGCATAGGGCGTCGTTTTTTGTCTCGTTGTTGAGTGTCTGATGATGCAAACTAATAACTGTACGACACGTATATATTTTTTCAATATGGCGCTCGCGCGCTCTTTACAGTACTACTATGTGCTATTATTTTTCTAATTTTCTATTTGACACCTTCATGATTATTGACATCTTTCTAACATCTTCTTCTTGCTTTCTTCTTTCTGCATTTTTTTGATGTTCTTCAATTCTTGCTTCTTCGCACGAGCGATTGTTTTCAATTTTTTCTGTTCTTCTCTTTGTTCGATTTCTTTTTTGCGCTCGATCGCTCGCTTTTTCTGCTCTTCGCCGGCGGCGCCGTCGAGAAGTTCTTGTAAAGTGAGGAAACGACCGCCTGAGCTACGAACGCGTCTTTGAGCGTGGTTGTGACGACTTTCGTGCATGTATGGCTTACGTTCGGTTTTGACTGTCACGTTCGTGTTCGAAGTCGTCGCAGCTTCAGTTTTTTTTGAAGCGTTTGCGACGCGGTATTTCAGTTCCGCTTTCGCGCGAGCGGCTCTGCGTCTTATAATGCCGTGGTATTGTTTCGCGTTTACGTATACTGGGGCGTTGTCTCCCGTGCCTACTAAGTTCATCGTCGTCGCATCATGTTTTATTGTTGGTACTGTTGCTATTAAATTTGTTTGTAGTTGTGGTTCTTGCGTTGAGACTAGTAATTGTTGTTGTTGTTGTTGTTGTTGTTGAGAAGCTTGTGTGGCGAGCATTTGCTGATATTTGCTATATAACAGCGCTTGAGCTTCTTGATTAATAAGCTGTATTTGATATTGCTGTTGATACAAATTATTCTTAATATTATTGTTATTATCGCGTTGACCATCGTTATTATTATTCTTAAAAGTGGTCGTATCTCGCGTGGGAGTAACAACATCGTCGGCCGCGGTATCTGCAGCGTTAACATTTATCCGCCCGCTCTTGCCCTCGCTTTCCGTTTTTCTCTCATCGCTCTCCTCACATCTTCCCTCCTCGTCGTCGTCTTCATCATCGTCAACATTTTCTTCTCCTCCTTGTCGTTGTTGTTCTTGTTGTCGTTGTTGTTGTAAGTTCTGTTCATAGGCCACGTATGAATATGCTTGCATGAAATCAGTATTATTATTATTATTATTATTATTATTATTATTTTTATTATTATTATTATTATCATCATCACCATCATCACCATCACCATCATCATCATCATCATCTCTTCTTCTCATTCTTTCTTCTTCTTCGTTCATTATCGTTCGTCCCGTCCTCGAATGCTCTTTTTCTTTCGACTATGTATACTCAAAACAGGGCACGCGTATACTTTTGAGCGTTTTTCGACAGTGAACACGAACTCGCACGCACTCGAACACTTATTACCCTCTCTCTCTCTCTGGCTCGTTCTCTCTGACTCTGACTCTTTATTATCTCTGTTATTATTATTATTATTATTATTATTATTATTATCTCTGTTATTGTTGTTATTGTTGTTATTGTTTATTTTCGTACGTTTTCTTCTTCTTGCTGATGGAGCTGCTGCTGACTGGCCGATGACCTATTTTTGGGAAAAAATGCAGCCATAGCAGATGAAATCAGAGAAAACGTACGCGCGACTGTTTATCAGCACAGTAAAGCACGACGAAGCGCCAGAGCAGCAGCGAAAGAAGTAAACAGCGGCGAGTAAAGAAGAGTACTACTTTAACTGTTTAAGCAGAGCAGTATCCCCGAGAAGTATAACAGGCATCAAAAGGACACATCATCAAAAAAGAGAGAAAAAATAATAATAAAAGTTTGAAAGAGCCGCCGCGTCGGTCGGTCGCGCGGTCGAAGCTTTAGAGAAACAACGATTGCGCAGGCGAACGAACGCTGCCCTCTGTTATTCAATAAATCCGCTTTTGAAATAATAATAACAATAGTAATAATAATAGTCGTCGTAGTAGTACTCTCGTTAAAGAGCGCACATCAGCAAAGAGAGTTCGGAAATCATCGTCGTCCCTCGCGATCATCATATCATCATCTGCTATCAATTGAGGGACAAAAAACGGATACGTACCTAAACAGATATATATCTAAACAGACACGTATAGGTATAAAATCATCATCATGTTACGCAGAAACGCTCGGTTAAGGAAAGAGTTCGTCTATAGGAAGTCCTTAGAAGGGAAAGAGCGCCAGTTATACGAGAAGAAAATGAAAATAAGAGAGTGCGTTGAACAAGGAAAACCGATACCGACGGAGTTAAAGCGAGAAGAAGAGCTTTTAAGGAAAGAATTGGACTTGGAAGATGAACGAACGAGAGAGTACGGGAACGTACAAGACGGAGTAAACGATGATGAATATAAGAATTCGATCGAGGCGAAGATCCTATTAACGACTTCGAGAGATCCTTCGAGTAGATTAGTACAGTTCTGTAAGGAACTGAAGTTATTGTTCCCTACGTCGTCCAGGATCAACAGAGGCAGTCAAGTTTTACAAGATTTAGTGCAATTAGGGAAGTCGTCCGAGTTCACGGATGTCGTCATCGTTCATGAACATAGAGGGGAACCGGACGGTTTAGTCATTTCGCACTTACCGTTTGGACCGACGGCGTATTTTGGTATAAGCGATTGCGTGATGAGACACGACGTGAAAGATGCGAATTTGCCGAAAGTGAGCGAACAGTTCCCGCACGTAATATGCGAGAATTTCGTTTCGAATTTAGGTAAACGCACTGCGAATATACTGAAACATTTATTCCCTAGCCCGAAAGAAACTT
>Ga0302126_10002042_pt1 | contig 11761 bp, 7 predicted proteins | sample CB4_20m_MG_FD_203108 | JGI IMG/M metagenome (GOLD analysis project Ga0302126, IMG submission 203108) | Marine microbial communities from Western Arctic Ocean, Canada - CB4_20m | ecosystem: Environmental > Aquatic > Marine > Oceanic | place: Canada: Western Arctic Ocean | collected 2017-09-24 | reverse complement strand
AGATTATAAAATATAATATCAGGTTGCTCCCTAAAAAAGATAAGATTAAATGGATTACATAAAAATTAAAGGGGCCCGTACCCATAACTTAAAAAATATTTCACTAGACCTCCCTAGAAATAAACTTATAGTTATTACAGGTCTATCTGGATCTGGAAAGTCATCACTAGCTTTCGATACGCTCTATGCTGAAGGCCAAAGAAGGTATGTTGAGTCCTTATCTGCATACGCTAGGCAATTCTTAGACCGAATGAATAAACCTGATGTTGATATGATTGAAGGGTTGTCACCTGCAATATCAATTGAGCAAAAATCAACTTCACATAATCCAAGGTCAACAGTTGGGACAGTAACTGAAATTCATGATTACTTACGCTTGCTATATGCTCGAGCTGGCGACCCATACTGTCCTAATCATAAAATAAAACTTGAAGCACAAACCGTCTCACAAATAGTTGATCAACTTTTATCCCTCCCAGAAGATTCAAAAATTATGATTCTTGCGCCTGTGGTAAACAATCGCAAAGGTAGTCACATAGATTTAATTGATGAGTTAAGAGCACAAGGATTTATAAGGATTCGGTTAGATGGGACTATCTACGAGATAGACAATATTCCAACAATTCAAAAAAATACAAAACATCAATTAGATGTTGTAATTGATAGAATCAAGATTCATCATGATATTAAACAACGTATAACTGAATCGGTCGAGACAGGTCTAAAAATAGCTGATGGTAAAATTGTTTCTGTCAATATGGATAGTGAAGAAACTCAGCTATTTTCTGCAAAATTTTCATGTCCTCATTGTGACTATGCGTTAACAGAGTTAGAGCCAAGATTATTTTCTTTCAATAACCCAATGGGGGCATGTCCCGACTGTGACGGATTAGGAAATAAAAACTTTTTTGATGCAACTCGTGTTGTAGCTTTTCCTCAACTTCCTTTATCATCTGGTGCCATTAAAGGTTGGGATAAGCGTAATCAATTTTATTATCAAATGTTAAGTAGCCTCGCACAACATTATGATTTTGACCTTGAAATACCTTATCAAGATTTGCCAGATAACATCCAAAAAATTATCTTATTTGGAAGTGATAAAGAACAAATAGAGTTTAGTTATTTCAACGAACACGGATCTATAAATCAAAGGAAACATCCTTTTGAAGGAATAATAAATAACTTCAAAAGGCGCTACCAGGAAACTGATTCGAGTGCTGTTCGTGATGAACTTGCAAAGTATTTAAGTAATCAAGAGTGTCCTTCGTGCAAAGGGACTCGTTTAAGAATTGAGGCAAGGAATGTACTCGTTGGCGATTTAAATCTTCATGAAATTTGTCAGTTTCCCCTTAAAAAATCATTAGAGTTTTTTAATAATATTAAATTAGCAGGTTTCCGTGCTCAAGTCGCCAGTAAAATAATCCTGGAAATACAAAATAGACTAAATTTCTTAATAGATGTTGGCCTCGACTATTTATCTCTTTCAAGATCGGCGGAGACTCTGTCGGGGGGTGAAGCGCAAAGAATAAGATTAGCCTCCCAAATTGGCAGTGGTTTAACAGGGGTAATGTATGTTTTAGATGAGCCTTCTATTGGGCTACATCAAAAAGATAATGACAAACTGCTTCAGACCCTTAGAAACCTTAGGGATATTGGAAATACTGTGATTGTGGTTGAACATGATTATGATGCAATTATGGCTGCTGATTATGTCGTAGATATTGGGCCTGGTGCTGGAATTCATGGAGGTGAGATTGTTGGGCAGGGAACGCCTGAACAGATTTCAAAAAATACAACTTCTCTAACAGGGCAATATGTAAGTGGTCAAAAGAAGATTTCAGTTCCAAATAAAATAAAGGTTCCTACTGAATCTTTCTTTAAAATAACAAAAGCTGCTGGTAACAATTTAAAAAATATTAATTTAAACCTGCCCATTGGTCTTTTTACTTGTGTTACTGGAGTTTCTGGGAGTGGGAAATCTACACTTATTAATGATACGCTTTATAAAGCTGTTGCTAAGCATCTATATCGAAGTAATTCAGAACCTGCAAGCTATGAAGATATTCATGGATTTGATTTTTTTGACAAAGTTGTAGATGTGAATCAAAGCCCAATTGGAAGAACACCAAGATCTAATCCAGCTACATATACAGGCATGTTTACTCCAATTAGAGATCTATTTTCCAAAGTTCAAGAAAGTCGGACAAGAGGATACAATCCAGGAAGATTTTCATTTAATGTCAAAGGTGGTAGGTGTGAATCATGTGAAGGGGATGGTGTTATTAAAGTTGCTATGCATTTCTTACCAGATGTATATGTTGAATGTGATGTTTGCTATGGGCATAGGTACAATCGAGAAACACTCGAAATATATTACAAAGGCAAAAATATTCATGATATTTTAAGCTTTACTGTTGAAGAAGGGCATCAGTTTTTTATGGCAGTTCCAACAATAGAGCGAAAGCTTAAAACTCTTTTAGATGTAGGGCTCGGCTATATTAAGCTAGGTCAAAATGCAACAACTCTTTCTGGTGGAGAAGCTCAAAGAGTAAAGTTGGCATTAGAGCTTTCAAAAAGGGATACTGGCAGAACGCTTTATATTCTTGATGAGCCAACAACTGGCTTACATTTCGCTGATATCCAATTATTATTAAATGTACTTCACCAGTTAAGAGAGAATGGAAATACATTAGTAGTAATTGAGCATAATCTTGATGTAATTAAAACTGCTGACTGGATTATAGATTTAGGTCCTGAGGGTGGCGATGGTGGTGGTGAAATTATTGCGGAAGGTCCACCTGAAAAAATCGTAACGAATAAAAAAAGCTTTACTGGTAAATACTTAAAAAAATACTTATAAACTTTTTAATAATTCTCCAACTTTTCTTGTTGTTGGCTTTACTTGATGCCAAATATGAAAGCTGACTGCTGCCTGCTCTATCAACATCCCCAGGCCATTATAAACTGAATCGGTTTTCTTCGAAGCACATCTCATAAATGGAGTTTCAGTGCCGTACATCATGTCATAACAAGCGCCTTCAATATTTAGAAAATTAAAAGTAGCGGCTGTTATAGGTGAATTATTTGATGTTATTGATGCAGATGTAGCATTTATAATTAAATCAATATTAATCTTGTGAGAATATTTTAACTCTATAGATTCTATAATAACCCTGTGTTTATCTGAAAATTTCTTCCAATAATCTTTCATTTTAATTGCTTTAATAAAAGTTCTATTAGTTAATAATATTTTTTTTGGTTTACCTTGCACAAGGTCATAAATTACACCATTTGCAGCTCCGCCTGCACCAACTAACAGAATATTTTTATCTTTTATATTGATATTTTTATTTTTTAAATCACTCACTAAACCCCTACCATCAGTTGAATCTCCTAAAATTTTGTTATTAGAAAATATTATTGTATTAACTGACTTACATAAAGATGCCCTTTCAGAAACTTCGTCACAGATCTGAAAAGCATTATTTTTTAATGGGAGAGTGATATTTAGGCCGGCGTAACCCTCTCTCTCTAAGCGCTTAATACTGTCTACAAAATTATCTTGGTTAATATCAAATTTTTGATATTCCAAGTCAATAGAAAATTCTTTTGCAAATAAAGAATGTATCTTAGGTGAAAGAGAATGTGAGATTGGGTGTCCAAGAACTGCAAATTTTTTTATTTTGTTTTTCATTAATTTAATATTATAAACATAAAAAAATTATGGAGATAAATATTTAATGCGTTACAAAAGTGCTTATACTTATTTAAAAATGCACTATTATAGTGCATATATTATATATTTAATGTATTTTACAAGTAAATACAGTATTTTAAAGAAATAAATATTGGTATAGATTCCACTTTATATATCATATATAACAAAGTAATTAATTTTTAAGGAGTTTTAGTATGGCCGTCGCTGATGTAATGAAAAAAATTAAACAACAGGAGATTAAATTCATTGATCTTCGTTTTACTGATACTAGAGGAAAGGAGCAGCATGTAACTGTTCCGACATCCGCTTTTGATGAAAGTAAATTCACTGAGGGACATGCTTTTGACGGCTCATCTATTGCTGGTTGGAAGGGGATTAATGCATCAGATATGTTACTTTTTCCTGACGCAAATACAGCTAATATTGATCCATTTATGGAAGAAAGAACACTCATACTAACCTGTAATGTTGTAGATCCGACAGATGGAAAAGGATATGATCGGGACCCTAGAACAATTGCTGATCGAGCTGAAAAGTATCTCAAAACAACTGGCATTGGTGACACTATTTATTTTGGACCTGAGCCTGAGTTTTTTGTATTTGACTCAATCACATGGAGTTCTGGAATGAGTGGTTCATCAGTCAATATTGGATCTGAAGAAGCGGAATGGGAGTCTAACAATGACTATGATGGTGCAGGGAATCTTGGTCATCGGCCTAGGGTTAAAGGAGGTTACTTTCCAGTTCCACCTGTTGACTCTTTACAAGATCTTCGATCACAAATGTGCCTAACACTTGAAGCAATGGGCGTGCCTGTTGAGGTTCATCATCACGAAGTTGCAGGAGCAGGTCAAAATGAAATTGGTACTAGATTTTCATCACTAACTCAGAGGGCTGATTGGACTCAGATACTTAAATATGTTGTCATGAATGAGGCTCATAAATATGGCAAAACAGCGACCTTCATGCCAAAACCAATATTAAATGATAATGGTACAGGGATGCACGTTCACCAATCAATCTGGAAGGACGGAAAAAATATGTTTGCAGGAGATAAATATGCAAATTTAAGTGACACGGCTCTTTATTACATCGGTGGAATTATTAAACATGGTAAAGCATTGAACGCGATCACTAATCCATCAACAAATTCATACAAACGTCTTGTCCCTGGCTTTGAAGCACCAGTAATGCTTGCATATTCTGCAAAAAATAGATCTGCTGCAATCCGTATCCCATATGTGTCAACTGATAAAGCTAGGCGTATCGAGGTTCGTTTCCCAGACCCAATGGCAAATCCATATTTAGCCTTCAGTGCCTTAATGATGGCTGGCCTAGATGGTATCCAAAACAAAATTCACCCGGGTGAAGCTGAATCAAGGGATTTGTACGATCTTTCAGCCAAAGAAGAAGCAAAAATACCTCAAGTTGCTGCGACATTGCCAGAAGCTCTAGAGGCATTAAAGGTGGATAGAGAATTTTTAACTATAGGTGGGGTATTCTCTGATGACTTTATTGATAGCTTTATTGATTTAAAAATGGAAGAGGTTACACGCCTAAGAATGACTCCTCACCCAATTGAATATGATATGTATTACAGTTTGTAAGGACTAAATAAAGGGTAGATTTCAATCTACCCTTTATTTTAATTTAAAAAAAATGCACTAATACTGTGCAGGGTGTAGGGTAAATGCCATAGTCAAATTAAGATATGTAACGAGCCCAATTGAATAGAGTAATATATTTTGGTCTCATTCTTACTATACTAAAGGAAAAATAAGCCTTAAAAATGATATCAGAAACAACAAAAACCTATTTAAAAGGTATGGAATATCTAGCTACCGCTATTTTTGTTTGCGATAAAGATTTAATTATTCATTACATAAACCCGAGTGCGGAAGTTTTGTTTGAACTAAGTCATAACCAAGTAGTTAATGAAAGTATTAGTTTATTTTTTGAAGATATTAAATTTTTCAAGGACGCCCTAAGAAGATCGAAATCAAAACAAAGCTCCTACCGTGAACATGAATATTTTATTAAAACCAAACAAAATAAAACTATCTGCGTAAGCTTTACAATCACCCCAATTGAGCATAAAAAGTTTGATTTTTTAGTTGAATTTATTCAAATGGATCAGCAACTCAGGGTAGCTCGTGAAGAAAGAATGTTTATCCAGCAACAAGCCAATTCAGAACTATTAAGGAACCTAGCTCATGAAATTAGGAATCCACTCGGTGGCTTAAGAGGCTCAGCACAACTGCTAGAAAAAGAATTGAAAGAACAGTCTTTGAAAGAATACACACAAGTAATAATCAATGAAGCAGATCGTCTTCAAAATCTTATGAACAAATTATTAACCCCTCACCAGCTACCTGTTTATAAAAAAACTAATATTCATGAGGTTTTAGAAAGGGTTCGAAGCTTAATACTGTCAGAATTCCCAATAAACTTGGAGCTTATAAGAGATTATGATGTGAGCTTGCCTGAATTTATAGGAGACAGAGAAAAGCTAATCCAAGCTGTTTTAAATGTTGCTAGAAATGGTGTGCAAGCAATGCTAAATGATAACCCTAAAGAAAAGATGAATTTAGAGTTTACTACCAGAGCAGAAAGTCAAATTGTATTTCACAAGAAGAAACATACAACTGCAATACGTTTAGATATTATTGATAATGGGCCAGGAATTGAGGATGAATTTTTAGACAAAATATTCTATCCATTAGTATCTGGTAAAGATTCTGGATCTGGCTTAGGCCTTTCATTGGCTCAAAACTACATAACTCAACACAATGGAATGATTGATTGTTCTAGCGCTCCAGGTAAAACAAAATTTTCAATTATCCTTCCTATAGAAAATAATCTAAAAATAAATGGGATAGTTAAATGAAAACAGTATGGATTCTAGATGATGATAAGTCCATTAGATGGGTCTTTGAAAAAGCACTATCAAGAGCTAAGCTTTCTTTCAAATCTTTTAGTAATACAAATGAAGCAATCAATCAATTCAATCATGAAATTCCGTCCGTTATTGTGAGTGATATTCGTATGCCTGGAGAATCAGGAATTGATTTTTTAACTAAAGTAAAAGAAAAATTTCCGCAAATACCAATTATTATCATGACAGCTTATTCCGACCTTGATACGGCAGTCTCTGCATTTCAACAAGGTGCATTTGAATATATTGCTAAGCCTTTTGATATTGATAAAGTCATAGAGATTATAAATCAAGCTTTAGAACAAACTAAAGATATTGAAAATAACTCTAGCTCACTTGATTGCAAACTTCCTGAAATTATAGGTCAAGCCCAATCTATGCAAGAAGTATTTCGTGCAATTGGTAGGCTAAGCAAATCAAATGCCACCGTTCTACTAAATGGTGAATCTGGGTCAGGTAAAGAATTGGTTGCGAATGCAATACATAAAAATAGTGACAGGAATAACTCTCCTTTTATTGCTATTAATACTGCAGCAATTCCAAAAGACCTTCTTGAAGCAGAACTATTTGGGCACGAAAAAGGGTCTTTTACTGGAGCTCAAAATCTTAGAAAAGGTAGGTTCGAACAATCTGATGGCGGCACATTATTTCTAGATGAGATTGGCGATATGCCAATGGAGCTTCAAACAAGGTTATTACGTGTCTTAAGTGATGGTAAGTTTTATCGAATAGGTGGTCAAGATTCTATTCAGGTTGATGTAAGGATAATAGCAGCAACGCACCAAGATCTAGAAGAATCTGTTAAAGATGGTAAATTTAGAGAGGATTTATTTCATAGATTAAATGTAATAAGAATCACAGTTCCTCCATTAAGAAAAAGAGTTGAGGATATACCGACTTTATCTCAATACTTTTTAACTAAAAGCGCTAATCATTTAAAAGTGACACCTAAATCTCTATCTAAAGAGGTTTTAGAGTATTTCAAACATCTTCAATGGAGGGGGAACGTTAGACAACTTGAAAATGTATGTCATTGGTTGACCGTCATGTCACCTGGAAATAAAATAATCGTCAGTGATTTACCTTCTGAGCTTAAAGATGAGTCAGTTAACTTAACTAACGGCTCAGTTGAGTGGCAAGAAAATTTAGCTAGGGATTTATCTAGACAGTTACTAAACAGGAAGCCAGACTTACATAAATTTTTTGTAGATCAAGTTGAAAAAATTATAATTGAAAAAACTCTAGTACACACAAAAAATAGAAAATTAGATGCTGCTGAGATATTAGGTATTGGTAGAAATACTATAACGAGAAAAATTAAAGAATTTACGACCCCAAAAGTCTAATTTACTTCCTGTACCATTTCTTTAGCAATTTTTTCAAATATGTCTCCCCATTCACCGGGTGATTTTGCTCTGAATACTCTGATACTTGGGTACCAAATACTAACACCGCTATTATCATGCCAATACCAAAGCCTTCCTCGTGAAAAAGGAACAAACAAATAAGTTTTTATGCCAAGTCCCCCAGCTAAATGAGCTGTTACATTGCTCGTGGTAACAATAATATCGCAATTTGATATCAATGAAGATAACCCATCAATATCCATGAATTTATCTATACCTTGATATTCTTCAATTATAATATTTCTATTAATTTTTATATTTTCTTTTTCTACGGCAGTTTGACCAAAATTTATTTCACTCTCATACTGTAAATCTAAAAATTTAATACCTTTATTTGATAAAATAGGTACTAAACTCTCAAGTTTAGTACTTTTATGCCCCCCCTCAACCGCAGAACTTTTCCATGAAATTCCACATACAATCTTTTTATCCTTTTTTAATTTATTTTTTATTTTATTTGTATTATTAGTATCTGCTTTCAAGAAGCCTATAGGCTTTTTCGGAAAGCTCTCTATATCTTGACGAACGTATTTACCTAGGCTCAGCCAATAAATAGCTTTATCAAACTGACTGAAATTATGCTTAATTAAAACCTCATGGTTATTGATACTAATTGGATAAAATTGAACATCTGGAAAAGATCTTTTAGCCAAGTTAATTAATCTAAAATCGACTTCTGCACTTATATTTCTATATTTCTTGTAGAATTGTTTCAGCATACTGAAGCCAAGAATTACATCGCCAAGTCCGCCATCTAATAAAATCAATATCCTGTCGTTTGTCTTTAGGCTTTTGCTGTCGACATCAACATCAATATATTTTTTAATCATATCGAATCTTGCTGACTTATCGATACTATTCCTTACATACAATCTTGCATCAAAATATTTCCATCCTTCTGAAAACTTTTTCTTATGTAGATGAAGAAAGCTTAGATTCAATTTTGCTTGCTGTTGTATTGGATTCTTTATTAAAATCTCTGTTAATATTTTTTCCGCCTCATCATAATTTCCTTCATATAATAAATTTGATGAAAAATCTATTCTTGGTGATATTGCCTCTGGCACCAATCTCATCAATTTCTTATAAATAATTTTAGCTTCTTTATATTTACCACTGCTACTTAAGCATGATGCCAATCTATTATTACATTCAACATGGTTTGGTTTAATTTCAATAGCTTCAGTTAATAGGCTAAGTCCGTCTATATAATTGCCAGAATATTCTAGGGCCACTCCTAAATCAAATAATTGCTCAAATTTTTCGGGGGATAAATCTAATGCATATTTATACGATTCAATAGCCCCTAAGTACTCTGGGATCTCCATTTGTGCATCGCCTAATAACTTATATACTTTTGTAATTTTTGGCTCGATTTTAATAACTTCTTTATAAGAATTTATTGCATTCTGATAATCTTTTAGCTTTACATAAGCAGTCGCTAAATTCTGATAATCACCCACTTCTGGTTCCACTACCGTAAACGATTTATTTATCATATCTACCGCTTCTTGAAAGCGTTTCTTCATTATGTATATTATCGGTAAGTGAGTCAGCGCTGTAATATTTACATCATCAATTTCTAGTATTGCCTCATAAACAGGTATTGCTTCATCGAATTCTTTTACCTTAATTAAGGCTGCAGCTTGAGTTAATAATTCATTTAGATTGTTATTATTTTTCATATTTTTAAAGATTTCATTTTTTCTATTATTTCATACGATCATTAAATAAAGAAATAAAAAAAACGGCATCCGAAGATGCCGTTTTTAAATAAATCTACTACTTGTCAAACTTCGACTAGGAATTAATTCCTAGAAGAATAAGATCGCACCCAGAGATAATGAATCATTCTCTGACTGGTTAGCTGATGATTGACCAGTTGACTCTGTTGAATTGTACTCAGCAACTAAATTTAGATGCTTCGTTAATGGATGGTATGCACCCACTGTCCAACGTTCGTTTTCTTCAACTAGAGTAGCGTTTGTTTCACCAGTTGCTACGTCAAGGTTTGAAACACCATAAGCAACACCAAGTTTAGTACCTGTTGGTATTACGTATGTAGCTTGAACATATCCACCGTCTGAATCACGTTCTTTACCTGCAGCAGTTACACCAAGGTTACCAAATAGTGTAGTACCTAGGCCTTCACCATCATAGTAATAACCAACTAAACCAAAGTTACCAGCGCTTAAAGAAGCACCAATATCGAATGCTTTAATATCGTAATCTTGCTTAACTGGAGCAGCTGCAGTAGAAGCAGCTGTTTGTCTTGTTACTTCATATGAAGCAGCAGATACCCATACTTTACCAGCAACATCGCCAGTCCATGAATATGATGCTTCAGCTTCAACACCAAAACGATCTTGGTTAATTGCACCAGCATCAGCACCATAAACAGTGTCTGTATGAGTAGTTGAAGTTGTTGCAGTACCTTTCGAAGTAACTGTAACTGAAAGAGTTGTAAGAACAGATGCTGAAGCAGAACCAGCTACAGTAGCTGATGCACCAGTAAATGTTGTAGTATTTTGATACGTTCTAGTTGTTACTTTAGTATTCGCATCAGGGATGTTATTTGGATTCATTAAACCAACTTTAGCTTGGAATCCACCCATGTTTGGAGTCGTATATGTAGCTTGACCCTTCCATGCAGCATAAACATAACCAGTACCGATACCGCCTAGTGTAGTAGCACCACCAGAACGACCATTAGCACCAGAACCAACACCTAATAGTGTCATGTCATTCAGGATCGCACCAGAAGCAAAGATACCAATATCTTTACCAAGTTTGATAGAACCCCATGATTTATCACCAAATGATAAATATGATTGACGATTTAACGGTGTTTTAGCATCACCATGATATGGCGCTGTGTTATCTGAAGCATTAGGCTGGAATGAAATAGTAAACGACACATCAGTATTATTTTGACGTGTAGTACCAGTAAATCCTAACCATGATGGTAATAGACCAGTGTTGATACCTTGTGAATCTGATTCACCTAGTGCGTCTTGACCACCACCAATGAAACCATTAGCGCCAGTTGCAGTACCTTTAGCAGCGTCAGCATCATTAAAGTTCATGAATGCATTAACGTTACCATTTACATCTAATGTCCAGTCACCTGCTGGGATTACGATTCCAGCGTTAGCTGCCGAAGCACCTAAAGCTAGAGCTGCACCCGCAACTGCTAGATTCATTTTTTTGTTCATATTGTATTTCTCCTATAATTAAAACTACTTTTAAAACCAAGGTTAAAAAAGTAATCTGTAAATAACTTCCTTAACAAAAAAACTTTCTTAAGAATAAACTTTCTCATTAAGAAGAGTTACCATCATTATCCCTAATGTTCATAACAAATAGCAAGCTAATTGTGACTTTTTTGTTACAATTCATATGATGTGTTGCAAAATAACAACAATCGAAATTAAAAGCCTGGAAATATGAGGGTTTAACTGCCTAGATTACTTCTTTGTGGGTCTTGATTGCATAACGGTCAGTCATCCCAGCTAGGTAGTCTGCAACCGATCTCGCTACATCTTTATTTGACTTACTCTGATAAGATTCTGACATCTGTGATGGATTACTTAAGAAATATTTAAATAAATCTTTAACTATTCCTTTTGCATTGTCTGTCATTTCAACTACCCGCTCATGCTCATAAAGAAAAGATCTCAAAAACTTTTTAAGTTCTAACTG
>Ga0302126_10002041_pt1 | contig 11767 bp, 9 predicted proteins | sample CB4_20m_MG_FD_203108 | JGI IMG/M metagenome (GOLD analysis project Ga0302126, IMG submission 203108) | Marine microbial communities from Western Arctic Ocean, Canada - CB4_20m | ecosystem: Environmental > Aquatic > Marine > Oceanic | place: Canada: Western Arctic Ocean | collected 2017-09-24 | reverse complement strand
CACGCGCTGATTCGCGCGCTCGGGAGTCCATCATCACTATCGTTTTTCTCAAAAGAGCGAAGAAATTATGCCAATATTCATTTTGACAAGCTCTATTTAATCATTGAGATCATTAAACCCTAAACCCTAAAACCCTAAATAATGAAACCCTAAAAATCACAAAGAGACTCAAAAGGGGAAAAAATATTCTCTTCATAAAGAGCGGCCAGGGAAATTTCACGAGGAAGACTACACACACACGCACGCACAAACACGCAAACAGACTCGCTAAAGACATTGCTAAAGAGATAATTGCTGAAGAGATCGAGATTGAGAGAAAGCTTCGAATAAAATAAAACGGAAACCGAAAAACGAAACAGAGCGACGACGATGAATGTTTTTGGAAACAAACAGTTCGAGAGAATGTGGGAGAACTACGAAGAAGGGAACGACTTGACGTACTTCTTCGTGATCTCGTTCGCATCGTTTTTAGCGCACGAACTGCTGCACTTGATATCGTCCATCGCGTTCCCTGTTATTCTATCGCAGAGATGGAGACGAGAGTTACCTGATCATAAGAAGTCACAGATTGTGCACGCACCGAATCAGGTCATGAATGGGTTAATAGCTGGGATTTTGGTGAAACCGTCGTTGACGAGATTTCCTTCGGGAGGGGAGTTTACTTATTTTAATGCGAGGAGTAATAATACGAATAATACGAAGAAGAAGATATTGTTTAGCGTCTTTACGAAGAGTTTTAAGAAGACGAGCGTAATGGCAACCGCGGCGTCGTGCGGGTATTTGTTTTACGATTTGTTATTGTTGGCCCATTTCGATAGGAAGAACATGTTAAGAGCGCATGGACGGACACAGTATATGATTTATATTTGGCACCACGTTTTGCCGTTGTTGATGTGGCCGATTGCGTTGAAATATGGGACGTTTGAGTATTTCGTGAGTTGGGGAGTGAGGTCGGAGTTATCGCAAGCCGCGATGGGGTTGAGGACATTATTTATTGGAATGGGTTTATTGGATACGATTTTGGGCATGGTAGTCCAAATCGGGTTCATCGGTGTGTATTTCTACGTTAGAATGTGGCCGTTGTTCGATCATGTAACGAGTATGATACATGCAGATTGGTTCTCGAAGGACGTACCTAGATGGCAATTGCCTTTTGCGTTCTTCACGATACCGGTACCGGCGATGTTGAACGTGTATTGGTGGTTTCTAATCATGTCAATGGTTTGGAAAGTGTTAAAGGGAGAGAAACAAGGATTGCCCAAAAATCTTTCGCCCGCGTTGAAAGCAAAAAGAGTTACGAGAAGTTCCAAAAAGATGCGATAATAATTACTAAATAATATACGCGAGTGTTTTTTTGTGTACCAGTATAGTTTATAGTGAAAGAGAGAGAGAGAAGGAGAGTCTCATTGTTGTTGTTTGGGTGTTGTTGTTATGTGAAAATTGAGTATCATATTTACTCCTATTATTATTATTATCATATTGAAGACGATGAAGCGTTGTATAAGTGCTCGGGCGTGTAGGAAATGCCGCCGATATTTTTAGGAGGCAACAAATACCCGATCTTTCTTTCATTTTTTTCGAAACTTTCGAGACTACAGTTTGCCGTTTTCGCTCGTTCAGCGATTTTCTTTTCAAGGACAGATATGCCCGAAAACGCCTCGAATTCTTTTACAGATCGTTTAGTGCCGATGTTATATTTATCCGGAATGAGAACTTTACCTCCAGCGGCTTCTTCGGATATTTCGCCGTCGCAAATGATTTGAAAAATACGTCTTCTCGAATACTCGTTCAATCGAGTTCGTCTGTTTACCGCCACGGGCGTCCCGTAAGCTGCATCATAGATCGATGCGTATAGGAGACGACCTTTGCGACGATCCTCCATATATGACTCGCGCCTGAACCTTTGATCGGAACAGTGTAAAAGTGGCACCGTCGGCGGCGTCCGAACGTCCCAGTTTTTTGTAAACAAACGTATGGCCATGGAAATTTCTTCGCCCAGATATAGAAATGGCGCGTGAACGTCCACGGGAGCGTCTCGAATAAACGCCTCGCTCGGTCCAAACATGAATAAATTTGATGTTAGCGCCGATTTTAACGACTTCTCTGGTTTTTTATGAAGCTTTGACGCGGAGAGGTGCGGGAAGTAGTTTCCGAACGTATGCGCGGTTATCATCGCAGGAGCGTCTCTGTCTTCCTTTGAAGGAAGCGTTCGTTTACCATACACGAAGATGCTGTGATCTAGTTCGTACGTATTCGGATCTAACACTGGCGCGCTTTCAATCTTGTACCCTAACGGGTGAGAAGATAAGACGACGTTATTATTCTCGCTCTCCATACGGTTATCTTTTTTCGCGTTTTCCAACTCGCGAAACAACGTCTCATCCCAGTTTTCGTCAAACGCAGTCTTTGAATGAACGTACAAAATATGAGTTTCACCTCCCCATAGACGATTCGCTAGATGTCGCGAATAGCACCCGCCATCGGATGAATCCCAGTTCATGTGCGTTTCTCGAATATTCTTTACCCATATCTTTTCCTTCTCGTTGACGAAAATTTGCGACGCGCTGTGCGCTTTTCTTTCCAGCTCGTCTTCATGCTCTTGTACTTCCAACTGTAGATTTCTTACTTCATTCAGCAAATACGATTCTGGATTATCCTCGCCTTTCATTTTTGCAGCTTCTTGTTCAGCGCGTATCGTGACGCGGTTGACCTCGTTATGCAAGCGACACGGGCACTTTTCGCGCTCTCCCGTGACTGGTGATATTTCCGTCGTCGTCTCGGTTTTATATTGCCAACATACGCCGACGAAAACACGCGAGGGATCTTTTGCGTTCTTGAACATAGATCGCAGCGTGTGTTGAGCCTCCAAATCTCTGTATACGCTCAAGGAGACAAAGATGCTGTTTTCGATGGGAGCGACGACTTGTATTTTTCTTTCAACTTCTTGTTCTTCTTCTTGGAGTTTTTTCCTTTGTAATAGTTTTTCGCGCATGGCCGAGGCACCGGAATCGTGTCTCCAGAAATCTTTCGCGATGGTTTCGTACGCTTCTTGAGCTTTAAAAAGCTTTGTCTTAGAACCAGCGGCATCTGGATGTCGTAAAACGATCTGATTCAAATACGCGTCGCGGACCCTCGATTCGCCCGAACCGAGCGGTATTTTTAGTTCTTTGTAAGCGCTTTGCAAGTTCGGATCATATCCTTTCTTGTGTTGGAGAAGATTTTGTAATGATGAGAACGATGGGTCATTTTCCCACCAGAAAGTCTTGTTGTTGTTGTTGTCGACATCATCGTAATCAATACCGGACTTAACAGTTTGTCGTTCGTTGCGGCGACGTTTGAGCGCTTCGAGACTCTTCTTTTGTTTTTCAGTCGCCGTCAGCGCTGATAATGGTAGAACTTGATCATTATTTCCATCGTTGATTATGTTTGCGTCTTCATCATCACTCGAGGATGATGCGTACGCGTCGTTATCTTCGTACTCGCTGTGATCATCGCCATCGTTATTCCTCTTACTACCTTCGTTTGGAAGATGATAAACTGGCGTGAAGCTCAAAATATCTACGAGAGGTAAACAGCACGAGGAACACGAGGACATTTTGACATTACAGACGTTGCCACACATCTTGCAACGTTTGAAACTGAACTCTTTAGTTTTATCTCCTCCTGTTTTTTCTAGCGCGCGATTCTTCTCATCGGCTTCTTTGCGTTCGTTGTCTTCTCCAGATTCTCCTTTTCCTTCCTCGTATTTAATTTGCGCGAGCGTCATCATTTGATGAATCGCTTCTAATCCGAGGCCATCGATCATAGGCTTTGAATTTTCTTCATAAACAACATTCTCCTTCTGTTCTTCGTCGTCACCATATTTCATTCCTTCTGGACTATATTTATTTTCGTTGCCGTTGTCGTCGTCGTTGTCGTCGTCTATATCGTCCATACCTTGCGGCTTTGGCTTTTGCGGGTGCCACTGCGGCATCGTCCCCGGTTGACCTTCGCCCCTTTGCTTCCTCTTTTCTTTTTCTCGTTCGCTCAGTTCGAGTTTCTTTTCGTACTCACGCTGTTTTACGGCTAATTCTTTAAGTTTTGGATGTACTTCGTCACTATGCGACGAATCTAAGCGCAACATTTTATCCAACGCGTCTCTCGCTCTTGGGAACTCCTTCATTTTCTCCAAGGCTTCAGCGCGTCTGTATAACGCCTTTGCAAACGTGCGCTTCGATGAATCAAAACTGACATCGGCATGATGTAAAGCCATTTTTGGTTTATTCATTTTCAAAAAACATGCTGATATATTCGCGTGGATCTTCGCAACCTCGTTCGCGTCTCGCCGAACGACGCCAGTAACTCCTGCTCCTCCCGCACATGCGTTTTCCGTCTTCATCAAAGCTTTTTGGAAGAACTCAACTGCGACGTCGTATTTCGCGCCGTTAAACGCTACTCTACCACACTCTTCATCGCTCGCCTCTTCTCCTACCTCCAGAGCGTTACTAGCAGCACTCTTTTCCTCTCTCTCGCTTTCCTTGATCTTCTCGTACGCTTCTTTCATTCGTTCGAACACGTTTTGACCGTCGTTCGAGATCTGTCCCGGACACTTGTTTTGCTTATCTGGATGTAACGACTTACACTTCTCCAAGAACGTCTTCCTCGCGTGCGCGGAATCGCTCGTTCGCGGGATCCCGAGAACATCGTACGGGTTATCGCTATCGAAATCGCCCGTGTCGCCGGTCATATCAGCCGCGCCTGTCCGTGGTCTACTAAGAAATTAATATGCCGCAAGAAAAAATTATAATAAGCGTTTTTTCGCGGTTTATTCACAGTTTTTTTTCTTTTAAACACGGCCAACAATTAAAAGAAGTTCGATACGTTTCACTCGTGCGATTCAAAACAGTGCCCTGGTTCGCGATCAAAACAGGAAGCTCTCTCTCTCTCTCTCTGAAGGATTCCTTTAGATATGAGAGCGCGCGCGTGCTTCTGAATCGCGGTTTGACCGAGAAATCGTTCTCGTTCTCTGTGCTTAAAAATGATGAACAAGCTTTTTTTGAGAAGAAGAACGAAGAAGGAGAAGCGTAAATGAGAGAGAAATAAAAAACATATCAAAAAAACAAAAAAAAAACCTTGCATCACGTCGACTTCGCACGTTATTACTAACCGCACTACTATTGACGCCTATCGAAGTTTGACTTTGCAGTGCTGATGGGATGCAGTAGATTTTTCGAAGTATGAACGCAAGATGCAATTTCAAAGAAATTAAGAACTATAAATTAAACAAAAAAAAAGAAGTAAAAACCCTCTTAAAACTTTATTTGAAAACTCCTCGAAGACTTTCCCCAGTCTCTCACGCCCTTAACACGTATTTAATAGTAAACAAAAGAAGACAGAGAGAGAGAGAATACATAGAACAGAGAGAGAGAGAATACATAGAACAACGCGTAACAGTGTATGATGGGAGATATACCGTCCGAAGACCAATCGATCGAGCGCTCTCCAGTGCAAACCTTGCATGGACAAAACGCTGACGAAGACTTGGCAGCTTATCGGGAAGAAGAAGAGAGTACGAATCCGATGAATACGATCAATGCTACGACTACTGATAGCGATAACAATAACCAATCGTTAATGTTGTCGCCTACGCTAGGGAAAAGGAATGAATGCATAAACGCGAGTTCTGCTTTATTAGGGAGTTCTGTTGGGAAGAGGAGCAAAAGTAGTGACTTGATGACGGCTGTGTTGCAGGAAAGTTCCACGGCGGATGCGACGAAGACGGATACTACTGATAATCAACAGCAGTTAAGTACGAACGGACGACAAAATAATCATAGTAATAATAAGGGTACTACTACTACTACTATTAATAATAATAATGGGAGCTTTAACTTGGGGGAGAGTCCGACGACTAGGTTGGATTATTTGAATCAAGCGAGCTTTGAGAAGAAAGCGGACGCTAAAAATGATCATCATCAAAACGTAGACGAGAAAAACAATAATGCGAGTAGGAGAATTAGCATGGATGACGAGAAACCGCCAAAGAACCCGCCGTTGATGATGAATGGTACTCAATCGCTTCCTTCAGACGTCGATTTACTTTTTTACGCAGAGAATTCGCAAATTACGAAAATTGCGTTGGATGCGCACGCTGCGAGAGCGCCGAGCCCGGCGGGAGGATTGACGCCACAATTATTAAGAGTGCGATCGATGGTGACTTTGGATGGTACGGAACCAGGGAATTTGAATTTGATCGATAGTATGGACGGTGAAACCTTTGGTAGTTTAGAAGCGACTGACGATGAAGACGCTTTGATGACTGATGAAGAGGAACCGTACGATAATATTAATAATACTCATTATAACAAACAAAGAGAGTCAGATTCGCCGGTGACGAAATCAAAAGCAACAAGCGTAGACGATGTAGGTGTTAATCATCTCGCGGATAGTAGACACTCAGACGGATCGGTAAGATCTGCAGAAGAACAAGGCGGATCACCTATTGCGAATGAACAACCGAGGGCAAAACCTCCGGCGAAGATCAAATTTGGTGTTTACGAAGCTCAAGGGCAACGACCTTATATGGAAGATAGAAATATAATCATTGAAGACTGGCAATTTGAATGTAATGGGAAAATGAGTTCGAGTACCAAAATTGTAAACGGAGAGAGAATTAGTGATAAACAATACATTGGCGTCTACGACGGACACAACGGCGATTGGGCCGCTTCGTACGCTAAAGATATGATGCACAAGCATCTCGAGAAGTGCGCGTTCATTGCGAACGGTATAGACCCGTCAGCATCGATTCAAGAGATTGAAACGTTCGAAACTGGCGTGAAAAAATCGCTCATTCGTTCATTTATTGATTTAGACGAAGAAATTTTAGACCAAACAAAAGATTTAAATCGTAGAGATGGATCAACCGCTTCCGTGGTCCTGCGCGTGGCGAATCATTTATTCGTCGCGCACGCGGGAGATACGAGAATCGTCGTAGGTAAACGAACCGTTGGCTTACACGAAGTCCGCGCAAAAGCGCTCACAGAAGACCATAAACCGTCGTTACCACGCGAGCGCAAAAGAGTCTACGACGAAGGCGGTCGCGTTGAATTCTGTGGGTGTTGGCGCGTAATCGCTGAGAACAGAGGCCGAAACGTTCGCGCCGCTCTCGCAGTTTCTCGCGCTATTGGCGATATCGATTTCAAGAGACCAGAAAACAAAGGCGTCACGGCCGTCCCAGACGTCGCTAGAGTACAATTAGACGAAGATATTGAAAACATAATCGTCGCCACTGACGGTTTATGGGACGTCATTGGTGACCAAGACGCCGTGCGCTTATGCCGTTCCGTCTTGCGCGGTCGTTTCACCGAAGACGCTTGTCGAGAAGCCGCCGAGGCCTTGACCGAAGAGGCTCTAGAGAGAGGCTCGAGCGATAACGTCACCGTCGTCGTCGCTTGTTTTCAACACTCTTGATTTCTTATCGATCCAGCGCGTTTTTTCGTTACTTTCCAAAAACGTATTGAAGTAGATCGATTGAACCGATCGACCGCGCGTGCGCGCGCGCGAGAGAGAGTGATACGGAAAATTCAGATCTCTCTCTCTCTATTACTCGCGCTTCATCCCTTCATAAACTGTTGAAACTAAAGAGTTGTACCTACTACTAATAAAAACATTTGCCCAGCACACACAAACCCTAAACCCTAAACCCTAAACCCTAACACACACACACACAATAAACGATAAACGATAAACGATAAACGATAAGCGATAAACGATAAACGATAAACGATAAACGATAAACGATAAACGATAAACGATAAACGATAAACGCGCTTCTTTTCCTCTATGTTCACTACAACTCTCTCCCTAAACGTGCGAAGAAACCTACTTCTGCGAAGCAGTAGGAGAACAACGGTTTTAGGGAACGCGAGTACCTTTCAGAGGAATTGGAGCGAAAGAGCGTTCAACACCGACACCGTCGCGCACTTACGAGCGAATGCGAATAAAGATCGAGCGCTTTTCATAATAGGAACATCGCACGTATCGAAGGAATCGGCCAATGAAACGCGCGAGCTCATTCGAAAGGTAAAACCGGATTACGTTTTAGTCGAGCTCTGTGAAGAGCGCTTAGGGCAGTTAAGGGCGCAAGGGAACGAGGCAGAGGAAAGGTTTGGAGAGAAGAAGACGAGATCGAAGACGAAGTCGTTTTTGAGAGATTTGTTCGAAATAATAAAGACCGTGTCGAAGACAGAACTTGGGGCCATGGATAAGATATTAGCCGTGGCGTTGAAATCGTTTTACGCGAGCTTGAAGTCGTCGGGATTAGAGCCCGGTGAGGAATTTAGAGTAGCGCTCGAGGAACAGGAGAGGATTGGAGCGAAGTTAGTCTTAGCCGATAGAGCAGTGAACGAGACGTTGACTGCGTTGAGACAGAGCGTTTCTGTAGCAGATTTGTTTTCTTGGATAGTCGTTGGCGAGAAGAAGGGCGGTCCTGTGATGCCGAAGGAATACGAAGAAGCGATGAGAGATGGTTTTGATGGTTTGGAAAAAATAAAGAACAGGCGCTTGATTAGAGAGTTACGCGAATACATGGAATTTCAGTTTCCTTCTATAGTAGATACGATGTTACATCAAAGAGATGAAATCATGGCAGATGCAATACGAAGAGAGTGTAAAGATGCAAAAAATATCGTATTAGTGTGTGGTCTAGCGCATTTGGACGGTATTGTTGATAATTTGCAAGGTGAGTACACTGAAATAACAACGACAACAACGTCATCATCTAATTCAAGCTAAGAAAAGAGAACGTTTTTTTACCCAGGATTCTTTGTACAGGATTGCCACATCTCGCATTGGCGACGGCGAGGAAATCGTCGAGAAGTTCTCCGTCTTGGAACTCCGATTCAGATAACTGTCCTGGATATAAGCCTATGTTCAAACACGCTTGAGTGTTGCACGTCGGCCCTCTGTATTCTGCGCGAGAGTAGTGTTCTGGAATAACGCGAGTTGGGGATTGATATCTTTCGAATTTCGCTGGTTCACAAACTGTCTCACCGTTGTCCAGAAACTCGCACGAAGCACCTTTCAAGACGATTGAAAATGAGGGGAATTTCGTCGTCGTTGGAATAAGTTTTGGTGCTGCAAACGCTGCAGGACGACAAATTTGAGCGATGCCTTTCAACGAAGTATCCAGGTCTCGCAGAAGAAGCGAAGATTGGAGCCATTCGTTATTTTCATTCACCCAATCTTGAAGTTTTGATTGTACGGTTTCACTCGAACTACTGCCACTTTCCGAAGCAACTGTACTGGCGAGTGGCGATCTCGCTAGTTCGGCTAGGTATTTTGCGGTGAAAAGAGAAGCGGAAGAATTCGCTTGATTGGAAAACTCTGAAACGACATCTTTTATTTCAGCAAACGCGCGTTCAAGAAAGTTTGTTGGCACGCTAGAGCTTACATCGATAGCATGCACGTTAATGATTGATAGTATCAGCAACAGTAAAGCAAGCGGCGACATCTTTTTGAAATTGTAAAGTTGTTTTGTTGTTTTTGGTTTTGGACAGTTTTTATTTTAAAGTTTTGACAAGACCTTTCATAATATTTTTGTAACTTCGAGGACGAAAAAAAAGCAGTTACTGGACATATTCGAGACAAAACAAATAAACCGCAGAAGAACGCGTGCGAGAGAGAGATGAAGCAAATAAAGACATTCGATCCACCACCAAAGTGCTTCTGGCCAATCGGTAGCATTAATGGCTGGATTGGTCCAACTGGGTTTTCCTCGAAAGTCACGGCGCAAGACATAATGGAAAATGGCTACGCGAGCGATGGAGTAGACTTAAGTGATAAACTCGTAATCGTTACTGGCAGCAATAGCGGGATTGGGAAAGAAACTGCAATTGCAGCATTCAAGAAGAACGCTCACGTCATTTTTGCATGCCGGAATATTGAAGCAGCGAAAGAAATTGCAGACGAATTGAACGCTAAGTTTTGTCCCCGCGGAGAAAAGAGAGCTTTCGCGTACGACTGTGATTTGAGCTCTCTCGAAAGCGTGTATAACTTTTGCTCAAAAATAAAAGAAGACTGGAACGTCGTAAACACTTTAATTTGTAACGCTGGTGTTATGGGTGGGGATGCATTCAATCGAACAGTTGATGGGCACGAGGAGATGTTTGCTGTGAACTACTTAGCACACGCGCTAATCGTTCAAGAACTCTTACCGTTGATGCGAAAAGCGGTTGGAGGCGCTCGAGTCGTGAGCGTATCCTCTCACGTACATTTTTTCACCTACAAGGGTGGTATTGATTTTTCAAAAGTCACAGGTCCAACTGCGAATAAGAAAACAGATGGAGCGCGGGCGTACGGGCAAAGCAAGCTCGCACAGATCATTTATACGCGTGACATGCAGGCGCTATGCATGGCGTCACGTAAAGCTTTTGAAAGCGACGTTCACTTCTTCAGCGTTCATCCAGGTGCGATTGAAACGAAAGGTTCGCAGAAGCACGATAATGGCTGGAAAGGGAGACTATTACGAAGAGTGTCAAAGCCGTTTTTAAAAACGGTCGAACAAGGCGCGGCGACGACATGTTTTGCGGCATTTCATGAAGACGCTGAATTCTTTGCCGGCTATTACTTGGCAGATTGTAATTTCTCGCAATCGTCAAAACTCTCAAAAGATCGCGCGCTTACGAAACAGTTACGTGAGGTTACAAAAAAGTTACTCGACGATGCAAGAGCTATCTAAAAACTAAGATCTAATTCGCGCTAATAAATACCTACAATATCACCCTACCCTATCCGTCGAGTAAAGACTTCGTCGTAATCAAACAACTTCGCAAACGCGTCGACAATCTCAATCTCCACTCTTTCCCTATTAATCTTCTCACTAAACCCACCATCCATCTTCGCCGCACTATCATAATTACTATTCTCTCTACACAAATCCTCCAAACTCGTTACATCTTTCCCCTCTAATCCGCACGGAACAACGTGCTCCCTAAAAAACCCTAAATCCGTATACGCGTTCAACGCGAACCCGTGCGAAGTCACTCCTCCCGATATCTTCACCCCGACGGCTCCTAACTTCCTCTCTCCAACCCATACCCCGCTCATATCGCGTCCATTTTTATCTCTCTTCCCCCCTTCCGCGTCCATGATCCCGTGCTTCCTCGCTACTTCGATCATCGCTCGCTCTAGCCCTTCCACGTATTTCCTCGCGCCAATTTTCCTTCGCCTCAGGTCGATGATTGGATAGCATACGAACTGCCCTGGGCCGTGATAAGTGACGTCGCCGCCTCTGTCTGTTCTACATACTTGAATGCCTAACCTCGTTAACTCTCGTAAGTTCGTCTTCACGTTCGATAGCCCGTCTTCGGCCCTTTTCCCTACCGTAATACAGTGGTGGTGCTGAAGCAGTAACAAGGTGTCCATGCAGAACCCGTTCTTCCTAGCTTCTTCGATAGCGCTTTGCATCGAAAGCGCTTCTTGATAGTTCAGTAGGTTCTTGAATATTCTCACCGCGAGCGTATTCGCACGATTCGAGTTAGGCATTCCTTTTTTTCTGCGTGGCTCTTAATCTCTGTGTTGATTTGATTTGATCATCTTTTCTTTACAACCATTATATCATCATAACGAATTGATTTGAATAGGGGAATATGTTTGCCGTGTAAAATTCGTAAATTCTGGGTCGATACCCTAAACTCTCTTCACCCTCTCACTCATAGAATATATCTCGTCTCGTATGTTCAGCTTCGACTTCGTTTACTCGCGTCGTTAAATAATTCGATTCTCT
>Ga0302126_10002038_pt1 | contig 11778 bp, 7 predicted proteins | sample CB4_20m_MG_FD_203108 | JGI IMG/M metagenome (GOLD analysis project Ga0302126, IMG submission 203108) | Marine microbial communities from Western Arctic Ocean, Canada - CB4_20m | ecosystem: Environmental > Aquatic > Marine > Oceanic | place: Canada: Western Arctic Ocean | collected 2017-09-24 | reverse complement strand
ACACGCTTGGATGCACTAGCCTTGGGGTTCTTTTTTAACCCTTGCTTGAAATCATGGATGCTTCGACCCACTGCGTCCAGTAGAGCAGTTGTTCCTCTAGGTTCGTAGTTCGCATCATCCAACTCGGATACTGAATCCAAGGGCACACTTTGAATAACTGGCGTATATTCATGGTCAAAGAGCGTTAAAGAAAGACGAGCATCCCCTTCACACTCCCGCTGGCTTTTCAGAAAGCTATTAAAGCCAGATTTGGCCTCATCCGACATGCTAGCCATGGATCCACTACGGTCCAAAATGAAAATGATCTCCGTAGATACTTCTGCACTCTCACTAGAATCTTGATTTAAAAATTCAGATACTGATTTCACCCCTTTCAAAGCCTGACTGGGCGGTATCCCCTTATTCTCCGAGTAGTAATCAAACCAAGGTAGACCTTCTTGGATATATTCTTTGGCGGAGAATGGTTTATGCGGTGGTTTTTCACCGGTAATTTGCTCCCATGATTCACTGTTGCAGAGGTGAACCCAGCAGCGCGTTGAACAGGATAAATCCCAATCCTTGGCATCAAATGTATCCTCGTAAATTTTTTGCTCTATTCGCCCACCCTTTGCAATTCCCATAGCGAAATCGTTAAACATCGGAGATGCAAGACAAGCAAACACAGGCACAGGCACAGGCTCATTTAATAAATCATCACACGCTTCACCATCTAGTTTTTCACGGGCAATCCGCTCCCTTTCCATCGCTTCCCATTTTTCTGGTCGCAAAGGAAATGCCTCGATTTGCATTCCTCCAAATTCAGATTCTGGATTGAGTTGTTCTTCTACTGTTACGCCGGCTCCTAAAGGCATCGCTACAAACTGCCGAATAACAGCTTCTTCCGCGCAATATCCATCCAACCAAGGCTGCTCTGGAATCACTACATAATTTTGCTTTGCTTGATTTGTTTTTCCGGAATTTGCCTCGGATACCTGCCGAGGATGCTTTATCCCACTTACCCAAGATTCTCCACTAATTGCGTTAATTTTTCCCGTTCCAATCTTTATTGCAATTGGATAGCGTCCTGAAAAATCGATCCACAAAGCCTCCGACTGATACATCGGCATCAAAACACCTCCACGCTTCACACTTCCACTCGGGAGTTTGTCCGCGTAATCCTCAATATGCCTTAAGTCAAATGGACCCATTCCAGGAGGCAACCTGTAGTTACTGTCATCATCTGGCACACGTAGAGTCCTTTGAAAATCAATAGTCGCATTTGCGTCCGCATGGATCTCTGGAAAAGAGATGATTAGTTTATTATCTTTGAGTTCTATCATTTTTTTGGATCTCCCAATCCCCATCCGTTACGTCCCTAGCAATGCGCAATATCGCATGGTCAGGCATTGATTTTAACTGCCGAAGCAGATTTGAAAAAAGTTTAGGCCGTTTACATATAATAGTTCTTAGGTCTGAGCTAACTTTACCGGCCATGGCTAAAAGTACATCCGCATCTTGGCCTAATACCTGTGCCAATCGTATGATAGTGTCTTCGCTTGGGGGTGATTCTATTTCGCGTTCTATTTTGCTCAAATAGGAAGGTTCTAGCTCCACGAGCCCTGCTACAGCACGGAGGCTCCACCCACTGGATTGTTCACCCAATTTTAACCTCACCTTTCGGATATGTGTCCCAAAACCATTCATTAGTGTGTAGTATTTACTACACACTAGGTGGGAGTCAAATATTTTTTTGGAAATTTTCAATATTTATACCACATCGCGCAGCTCACGCATACGCGGGGGATGGCGTAACTTCCTAAGGGCCTTCGCCTCGATCTGCCTCACCCTCTCGCGGGTCAATCCCATGATATTACCCACCTCTTCGAGTGTGAGTTGACGCCCTGGACAGTGCTGTGTCACCCACTGGTGTGCCTTGTTGAGACGTAATTCCGACGAATCACCCGTGAAGGTCGGGAGTTTAAAGTGCTCCATACTTCTTGTGCGGGTTGTAAGCTTTAAGTTCAGGGTGATTGCGCAGCGCGATCAGTGTGGTCGCTAAGATAGATCGCGCGGTTTCTCTGGAAGTCCCAATCGACTCAGCGATCGACTGGTAACTGTTGTTTTCGCTGCTGCTCCTAATGGATTGAGGAAGGTGAATACTGGTATGCGGTGCTTTGCTCATTTACTTATAATAACAAATTTTTCGCTGAATTGCCAAAAAAGTTCAAAAAACTTTTAACACCCTTGAATTAGCCAAAAAAACTTAATGCAAACTAACCCTACGGGTTAAAAAACATTAAGCACGTGGGCGATTTGACAGGTCCTATTTTCTACTCTTTTCAGCAGATTTCTAATTCAGGCACCCTGCCCCGATTTAATCCAAAAAACAAAAATATGCTGATGCCAAAAAATCTCCGCGAGCTAATCGAGACGCTCGAATCATTCACCCATTTCAGTCGCTGTAATGCCGCACTCGCCCATATGCCGATCGACAACCTGCTAAAAAACATCCTCGGCGGCGAGTTTAAGCAAGCGTTTCAAAGCTTCACCTGCCTGCTCGAACCGCTCCGTGAGAAGAGCCCAGAAGCGGCTGATGACTTGGAGAAGATTATCTCCGGCGAACTGCCCCTAGCGAAATCACTGCCTCGCCTCCTAGAGTGTTTGCGCCATGTGCAGCCAAATACCGCTGAATCTATGAGCTGCGAGGTCCTTGAGACCAAAACCGGCTGGACAATACATACCAAACAAGAGGAGGTTTAATCATGGCCGAGCTAACTACTAATTCTAAATCCAACGAAACCCCTAAAAGCTCGAGCAAATATTATGTCTACGTAATCGAACTTAAAAAGACAGTATGGGTAAAAGAGGCTAGTTATCAGAAAAAGAACCCTCAGCTAACAAAACAGTATAACGGAAAATGCTACTATGTTGGACAGACTAGCCATCTTCCGGAGTGCCGATACAAACAACACGTATCTAAACGAAGAGACACGCCGAGGAATAAGTTTATTTGCGGCTGTTTTACCGAAAAGCCCATCAAAAGAGAGTTTACTAAAAAAAATAGACCCGGTCGCTATGTCGCTAAATACCACAAAAAAGGCGGCTTGAGACCAGCTTTGTTTAGCAAGCTAAACCCGGCGGCTAATACGAAAGAGGAAGCTGAGTTTGCTGAAAAAAAATTAGCACAGAAATTACGAGCCCAAGGGTTCGCCGTTCACTCAGCGTAGTCATGGCTCGCGATACAGTAATTTAGTGCCTAAAATCAATCACTGAGGCTTACGATCTTTTTAAATTCTCTGTGACGTGCTAGATAAGCCCTATGTCTATCAGTGAGTCCTGTTATTGATGATTCGATATTGATACCTAATTTATCAAGTAGTGCTTTATCAAATGTGTCTTTTATAATGATCTTACCAGCGTCAGAAAACGAGATGTCTCCTCTATCAAAAAGTTTATCAAGATTAGGCGATAGAGGTAGCCCATTATATGGGTCAACTTTCTCAGAACTATTAGATAGATTCCATGGAACTATATGAGAAGCGACAAGTAGCTCAGGTGCATTGACCCCAGTGATCGGGCACTCGTCGCTCCACAGCTTAAGTAAATCTCTTCTAAATTTTTCTTGGCCAATTCTAGCCTTAACAATTGCTTCTCTGACTGACCCCTCAGGCTTTTTCTCGTCGTCCTTAGTTTCGTATATTGTTTCTTGTATCTCGATAGCTTGTTCACCCAAGGCATCCATAATCATCGAGCCACCAGATGCTGGTAGCGAAATCATATACTGCTCTGCTAATTTTCTATTTCTATCAAAAAGCTTAGGCTTACAGTCATTATTAAACAAATCTACAAACTCATCTTTAAAAAGATCCCTTGGAATTGGGGGATTTAAGACTTCTAGAGACACTTCAACTTTATATCCGTCTTCTTTCCACCTCTCATATTTCCTACTCTCTGGCCTCTTGCTCGGATATGCATCTTTATTAGCTATAGCAACAAAGATGACCCTTTTGTCGTGGTGACAAAATATGATGTCCCCTTGCTTGATATTAGGCACACTTTTCCAGCCTGCACTGATTCTTACTTCCCCTTTCTTGTTCAGGGTATGGGATGGTGCCCAGAGGAAATTATTTTCAAGGACTTCCTTGTGAGAGTCACCAAGGTTGACCCAGTAAAAGGATGGGCTGTTCTCAATTCTTTCGACTTCTATCACCCCTTCTTCGTGGCTAACTAAGAATGAACCTAGTATTCCTTGATTACGAAGTTCTGAAGCTACGGCTTTTATTCTAGTAGGAAAACGAGAGGAATCTTCATTATCGAAGTTAGTTTTGAAGGCCTCTTCGTTATTATTTCTAATTGAGATTTCGATCTTACCTCTATATCCGCCAGTCTTATTAAGGTTAACGACAACTTTTCTTTCTACTTCAAGTACTCTGAGCCCATCTTTAAGCAGCTTCGAGAATTCGCTTTTTTTTTGGATATGTGGTATGAGCATATTATATAATTTAAACCTAACTTATAAAATAAAATTACCTAATAATCAACGACCTACAATCGAGATTAGGATTATCCTCCCTCGAGCAGTACGACAAGTTCTTCAATTCTGATAGCTAAATCAATTTTTTCGGGCCAAGAGTCCTCTCTGATTTCATTCGAATGCGCCAAGTTATTACGCAGGCTTTCAATTTTGACCATTGTAGACTTCCAATCTTTTTTTGAACTAAATCCTGTGCGCTCAAACAAGGCATCTGTTTTTTTAAATATGGTCATCTTGTCTCCAAATTGAAGGCAATCTACTAGGCCAATTTCTTCTTTTTTTTCTAATCTAAGCTTATAAATTTTTTGCGCATCCTTTTGGCGTTCTAGGGATAATAAGTCCTTCCACCAATCTTCCTCTGCTTCATTCTTGATCAGTTGCAGAAGCTGCATTTCTAAAATTGATATAATCCCGAAGAGCCACATACGAACTGGCGCTTTCTGCAAATCGCTTCGGGTAACAATGGCACTGGGTGCGCCTAAAAAACGTAGAAAAACAAAATCCTCCTCTGAAAGTTTCCCAAGTGTTTCTAAAAGTGGCGTTTTCTCGTCGAGAAGTGTCCGGTCTGAAAATGGCTTGGTATATTCCTTTAATAAACCGATCTTGAGGTCCTCTATTTGAACATAACCTAACATTGTGCCATCGCTAGACACGCCGACGACGTCAAAACCTTTTGCTTCCATAAAGCCTTTAACCTTTTCCGAGGGCTGATTTGCATCAAAGGCCGCCAGGGGTTCGGCGATTTCTCGCGCGGTGATACTGTCACGGAAAAGTCGGTGTAAGTCTTCGTAGGTCGATTTCATGAGGGGATTTTTCAGGGGGATTTTAAATTATCGCTTCGCTACAAATGATTCTCGGAAAGCGATCGGCCTCCGCCTCGGCTTCTTGCTTCCTTTGAAAATCACGATCTTTCATACTGTGATCTTGGTATAGGTCGGTTAAATTCTGCACCAAAGGACGGCCCTCGACTCCTGAGCGTCTTAAGTTATTGAGGCTGCGCTTAATCGCAGCGGTCATCGGTTGTTTAAACGCCTCCTCGAGCATTGAAATCTGCGCCTTCAGGTCAGCCTCATCCTCCGCATCCAAATAGGCATAATACACGCGAAGCTCCCTGAGGACATACTGCTGCCCAACCGTAAGCGACAGGCTGGACTGTTGTTGTGCAACCCTCTGGCGAACGTCTTCGGAGAACCCAGCCAACACTTCCGCCACCTTTGAATTATGGTCTCCCGGCAGTTGAGCTGCAGGTGTGTTTTTCGAGCATTTGAGGCGACCAAGAACTTTGGGGACATCGCGGCTCAATTCATTGCCTGCTTCATCGACGAGAATTAACTGTTGGAAGCGTCCTGCCTGGCAAAGCACAAAGCGGGCGCCGTCGGAACTAAAGGTCGCCATCGCAGACCGGATCCCGTCTCGGAGGTTTGCGATACGCTCAAACTCATCCGGCTCATCGGCCTTTAGGGAACGCAACATCTCCTCCGCCTCGTTGATATCGACAAAGTCGCCCTCCTCCCCCTCGAAGAATGAGAGCTGATCGCCCTTCTGTTCATAGATGCAATACATCGCATCCTCATTGACGGTTTCATCCTTATCTAGAATCGCGGCATCCTCTCCGATGGTTTCCTGAATTTCACGGATACGGGCCGCTAGGAGTTCGTGAAGGCCCAGCTGTTGTTCCATGGCGGTTTCAGGCAGGAAGTTAAAACCCCAGATTTCCTCGTTGCGCGAACCGATTCTATCAATCCGCCCGAAGCGCTGAATCAAACGAACCGGATTCCAGTGTAAATCATAATTCAGCACGACATCACCGTCCTGCAGGTTGAGTCCTTCAGACATCACATCAGTGGCTATCAGAATCCGAATTTCCGATTCGGAGCTAAGATGGGTGTGCGAATTCGACCCCGGCGAGAAACGAGCAGCCATACGCGCTTTGCTTTTATCATTCCCGTAGATGGACTCGATGTCATGGATATCGCCGTCCGGATTGAGACTTCTGTAGAGATAGGCCGCGGTGTCCGAGTATTGGGTGAAGATCAGAACCTTTCCTGATTGCTTAGGAATGCCATCCTTTAAGCCCGTAATCAGTCGTTGCAGCTTCGCATCCTTATCGGGCGTGATGGGTTTTACTAATTCAATGATTTCGCTTAATACCTTTTGGTCCGCCGCGATATGCTCGCGCAACAGGTCTGCATTAAAATCCTCCAATTCGTATTTACCGGAGACTTTCTCCAAGGCATCCATCAAATCCATCGCATCGTAGCGGTCCGACTCGTAGAGAAGTTTTTGAGCATCGTCACCGGCCGGAACAAAACCCTGTTCCATCGCCAACAAGAAAACACCATGAATACGCTCCAATCGCTCGAGAGATAAACGGAAGGCTTCCACACTCGATTCAAAGCGCTTGAACAGCATGACCCGGATAAGGCCCCTCAGATTGATGCCGGCTCTATGCAGGCTTTCGTATTTAGCGGCCTCCCGCATGTCTGGTTTTACATAATTCCAGAGCCCGTAACGGGCATAGGTCAGCTCTTTCCCTGGATGTGGGACATACTCGTCTCCATTGGTGGGACGGCCCAAATAACCACGGATTTGTGCGTATAAGCCCTTGTAGGTGTCCTCTATGCTATAGCGTAAGGTCTCGAGCTTACGGCGGGGAAAGAATTGATGGCGCCCCGCTACCTTGACGTAGGCACGTTTACTGCCACTCAGATACTCCTTGGCCTTGTTATCAGACAGCTCTCGCATCGGCTGATCCTTGTCTTCGGTAAATCCGTAAAAGCGCAAAATGTGACGGCGTGTTCGGCGAATCAGCAAGTGCATTAACAAGTCCTGCAAGCGCCGCTCCCCCTTATCAATTTGCTTGAAGTATTCCTTCAGGTTGGGCGGATCAATCGGCAGATGAGTAATGTCGTCCTGGTGGAAGAGTTTGATTTGATTGTAGACATCTTTAGCTGATTTATTCCGAGGCGTCGCGGTGAGCAGACAGACACGCCGGCCGCTCTTCCCGAGAAACTCCTCGAGGATTTCGTAGCGCATGGAGGAATGATGGCGGAAGTTGTGGCTTTCATCGATTAAGACGAAATCACGGTTCCTGTAGAGCATCTGGTCGAGCGTGCTGACACCATCGGTATCCCTGAGCATACTCATGGATAAGACGCGCGCATTGAGCTCATACTCCTCATTATACTCCTCCCACATGTCGACTAGCGGCTTGGGACATATAATAAGCGGACGGGCGCCCTGCTTACGCTCGAAGTCCTTGACGATTGCGGCCCCGATAAAGCTCTTCCCCAGACCCACCACGTCCGAGACAAAAGCTCCGCCGTGATCTTTGATCATTTGAATCGCCTGCTTAACCGCCACCTTTTGAAAGTCTGCTAGACTACGGGTGATTTTATCATCCCACAGAATCTCCTTGTCCTCGCCATCTTCCAACCGGTCTGAAACCAAGGTGTAGAGGGTCTTCATGTAGATATCGTAGGGTGTGGCCAATGACGCCGCCCAAGACTGCTTGAGCTCATCCATCAGGTGCGCCTCAAAGTCCTGCGCCTCGTCCCAGAGCCGTTCAAACCAGTTGCCCAAGCGTTCGTGGTTTTCATTACCGTGCACCACCACGTTTAGCTCGGAATTGTGACTGAGGCCCGAGAGCGAGAGATTCGATGAACCCACCACCGCGATGCCGTTCTCGTAATTGTGCTCCCCGTAATCAAAGATGTAGGCCTTCGCATGGAGGCGACCCTTGGTGTAGACCTTCACCTCGAGGCGTTTTTCCTCGATGAGTTGAATCAAGGTTTTAACCAAAGCTTCGCCATCGTCGGTTTGGTCCATCAAGCCCACTGCTTGCCGCAAATTCAAAGCGGTCGCCTCGGTGCGCTCTTTTTGGTCGGCCTTTTTGAGGAACTGCTCGCGCTCTTCCGCTGCACCCACGAGATCGAGCCGCTTGTAGCCCTCGCTAATTTGCTCGATAGTTTCTCGGCTGCTGGTGTTGCCGATCAGGAGACGGAGCTTCTTGACGCCGGTCAGCTTATCTTGGATCGCCTCTAGTCCCGAGAGAAAGAAATAACCCACCGCAAAACGCGCTGATTCAGTCGAACCGAGGATGCTCTTGATGTGATCGACGAGTTTCTCGTCGCGATTGTCGATGATGTCGTGGGGCATTCTATGAATTTGAAAAAGTATATGATTTCACGCAAGAGGATCCGATCCTATGAACATTAGTCATGCCTCGCTCTCCACAATAACAATTTCTTCCGGAGTAAGCTCGTAAAGCTCGTAGATAAGCCTTTCGATCTTAGCCTCAAGTGGCGAAGTATCAGTTTCAGCATTTTCCTTTTTTAGCTTAATAATCTCAGCTGTTAACTCCTCAAAGGGCTTCTGTTCATTGTCTGTAATGATAGGAACTGGCAGCTGTTCTACAAACATTGGCTTGTATTCAAAATATCCACCGCTCCTGATCACACCCATATTCCTTATAAAATAGTCACCAAGTTTCGAATTTAGAACGGCTAACAGGTAGGGGCTAGCTGGTGTAATTAAAGGGGAAGGAGCGCTGATGCAGAAGCCTTCATCTATAATCGTATATTGCGCAGATTGGCAAAGATTCCCCCAAGAAATCATTTTCTTATTAAACTCTTTATAGTAAGAGATCGCGTCTTGCGTTTCAAACCATGCATTCTGAGTTTTTTTACGACTCTTAATTGGTCGTCCGTTTTCATCCCTTCCAATTATCTCTCCGGTTTGGTGTAGCTTTCTTCCAAAAGATCGCAAATGAGCCTTAACCGACGGGTAGTCATCAATGTTAAGATTCAATGCTGGGAAAGTCCCTATCAGCCAAAGACCTGACAAGTTCTTTCGATAGCGCTTGATGTCCCTTCCCCGCAAAACAGGCCAGATAATCTTAGCACAACTAGGATCAGCTCTTACGAGTTCCTCTTTTTTACTATCGTCAATAATGAATGCTTCATTAAAGCCAGTTACCACACCACGATTAATTGCTATGTCCCAATCTTTTAACTGCTTTCCAGCTGCCATCATCTTTGAGATTATACCCTGCTCTCTTATATCTAGAACGGTCCAAGGTTCAGAGCTTGGAGCCATCTTGGTCCATTTCAATCCGTTCTCCTGACGAAGCATAGACTGACTTTGCACGTTTACCGCCTGAAGACTACAAGTCGACTCGCCTTTCTCAACGAGAAGAATATTCGTATTTGTTGTCGCTTCAAAAACTCCTTCACCCATATCTAATAGCTTAATTGGGGCGGTCTTTTCTGATAAATACTGACGTAGCTTCTTGCCGTAAGCCGTTCGCATCCATTGATTACTTGTGATATAACACAAATACCCTTGGTCTGTAAGCAGTTGAAAGCCCCTCTCATAGAATAGGCAATATATATCTGCAGTTCTGCCGAATGTCTCATATCCAGCGTTTTCATAGAGGTCTGCGAGGGCTCCGCCATTAGCCTGGAGCTGAATGTAAGGAGGGTTCCCAATCACAATGTTAAACCCATTCGCTAGAGTTTTCCCGAACATCCAATGCGGATCGAAGAAGTCGGCGCATACTTGCGAGTCAAAGGGGTCCCAATCAGCGAGGTGCTGTGCTTTCTGTGACGAGCCTAGGCTTTCAGCAAGGACCTTCCCTAGCTCGTTCCTTAATCCACGAAGCTTCTGCTGGATCGCTTGCTTCTGGTCTCTCCGCTGAATAGTAAAGTGCCGATGATAGAGTGATTCGATCTCAACTTCGATCGCATTTACTCGTGGATCGACAAGCGCCATCTGATCCATCTCTGGAAGGCCGATAAGTGTATTCGCCACAACGAATTTGGTTTCTAGGTTCGGCAAGGCGCGGATACCGTGGTTCTTCGCCTTGTCGCGGTTGGTCTTTTGATCGCAGATCAGCGAGATGAAGAAGCGGAGCTTGGAGATCTGAATCGCGATGGGCTGTATATCGACGCCGTAGAGGCAGTTCTCGATGAGGTAGAGCTTGCGGCCGTAGTCGTCGCCGTTCTCCTCGAAATCGTGTTCGATTGCCTTGATCGCGGCGGCACAGGCTGAGGCGTCGGAGATATTATTTGAGGCCTGGTCGATCTGAAGTTGTTTCCAGCGGGCGTTCTCAGGGTCCAGCTTGTGAACGACATGCACGAGCTTCTGCAGCATGCCGATGGGGAAGGCGCCGGAACCGCAGGCTGGATCGAGGATTTTACAGGTATGAATGGCCTCGAGCAGAGCGCTGATTTCCCCCTCGTAGAAGGAGGTCTCCTCGTCGGTGTAGCCGAGGAGCAGGTCAAGCTGCTCATCGGCCTCTGCTTCCGCTCGGCCCAGCGTGGTGAGGGCACTGATTAAGTGGGCCTTGAGCGACTCGTCGACCATATATTCGACGATAGGGCGAGGGGTGTAGAAGGAACCGGTCTGCTTGCGCGCCGTCTTCTTGGTCTCCTCGTTATAGGAAGCAAGGAGGTTCTCAAAGACCTTCCCGAGAAGTTCTGGGTCGAGGGCAATCTCTTCGTCGATGGGTGTGTTTTCCTCGACGGTAAAGTTGTAGGCGAGTAGGATATTGAGGAGGCCACGCACCTTGGTATTTCCGCGACTGGGGTCACCGTAGGCTGCGGAAAGGTTCTTAGGCTGCCAGTTGCCAAAGAAGAGACGATTGGGAACGCGAGCTCGCTTTTTTTTGTTTCGCGAGAAGCCGTCGACGTAGAGCTTCTTCCCCGTGTCCTCATCGGTGCGGTCGAGACACTCAAAGAGGCCGCCATTTAGGAAGGGAACATCAGCGAAGTAGCTCAGCGCCTTACCCTCATCTTTGAAGTGCTCCTCGTAGCGGTAGAGGGTATCGACGCCGTAGGTGGACTTGTTCTTGAGGAACCCCTCATCCTTGGCAAAGGCGCGGTAAGGCTGCCCCTTGCTGTCCTTACCCATGCGCTGGTTCAGAGTGGCGAAGAAGAGATTTTGCAAAATGCCCTGGTGGTAGCTGCAGGAATCCGGATCAAGGTCCTTGAGAATGCCGACGAGGTCTTTTTCTTTGAAAAGACTGTCTGGGATCAGTTTCTTCTCCTTAAGGAACCAGCAGAAGATGATGCGGGTGAGGAAGCGAATCAGTGAGGTGGCACGATGTTTTTCATCGTCGCCGTCCTTCATCATATCGTCAGGGAACTCCACCTCGGAAAGTGCCCAAAAATACCAGTTGGAGATTTCATTGAAAAAGTCCTTGCTGACCGACTCGACGTCAAAAGCTTTGTCGTGAAGATCTTGGAGCTGAGCGGCGGTGATAC
>Ga0302126_10002033_pt1 | contig 11791 bp, 7 predicted proteins | sample CB4_20m_MG_FD_203108 | JGI IMG/M metagenome (GOLD analysis project Ga0302126, IMG submission 203108) | Marine microbial communities from Western Arctic Ocean, Canada - CB4_20m | ecosystem: Environmental > Aquatic > Marine > Oceanic | place: Canada: Western Arctic Ocean | collected 2017-09-24 | reverse complement strand
GACGAAGTCATTCCAAGAGAACTTCTAGGAAGCTGGGAATGTGACGATCTAGAACTTCTCATTTGCGGAATGCAAGACATAAACGTCGGTGAATGGAAAAAGGCAACTTTATACGAGCCGAATCAAAACCAAGAATGCGCTCAAGCGAAATGGTTCTGGGAAGCCGTGCATTCCATGAACACCGAGAAAAAGCACTCGCTGCTCCATTTCTGGACCGCCTTCCGCAAACTCCCTCACACCGGCTTCCATGGTTTACGTTTCAAGCTCAGATTCGATGACCAAATGTCCCCGAAGCATTTGCCCATGGCGCAAACGTGTTTTCTCACTTTACGCGTGCCGAAGTATAAAAGCTTCGAAGAGACCAAAGCGCGCTTGGAAACTGCCATATCCGAGTGCTGCTTCGGTTTCGGTTTCTCTTGAGTCTCTCAAGTGTTCAGAGGTGAGTGCAAACAAACATACTATATACATACGTAGCTCAATCGTTTATCTAAAAACATCTCCCCGAAAGGGTTCTGCGTCATTCAAGTCAAGATTCAAATTCGCTCACGACAGGTACTCAAAACACTTCCTTCTCCAAGCACAATAAATCAATTAATTAACACTAAATCGTCTTCACGAATAAAACTAAATAATACGCACGATAGAACAATAACATGAGCGCTAACAGGGCTACAAACGCACGAAAATGATCGACTCGACGCAATCGACCATCGCAGCGCGACGACGGAAACCGTTAACTTTAGCCAAAAAGTTCGAACACTATTTAACCGAATTCCATCGGAGAGAACTTCTGGAAATACTTAAACATGCGGACGCGCGCGAACCACGAACGATTAAGGTATCGGCACTGGCACTCGCACAAAAACTGCCAGCACTTGCGAACGCTTTGTTAGCGAGACCGGCGACGACGACTGAGATCTTAGACGAAGCCGCGAGAGCTGCACAGGAGAAAGTACGCGTAGAAATTATTGATACGTGTTGCGAGAACGGGAATTCGAACGAGGACGGTAATGCGCGAATTAATGATGGCGATTTCGTGAGTGGGAACAGGAAAGATGTTATGAGGATGTTACGAGTGAAGCAAACGGTTCGCGTAAGAGTCGATTTCGAGCGATTTCAAGCGCACTTTCGAAATTTAGCAATTTCGAAATCAGTCGCAAATAGGCACTGTGGCAGATTATGGACGATGAGGGCGAAATGTACGCGAGTAGGCGCGACGAAGACGTTCGAGAGCGATACTTTATATGAATGCGCGAAATGTGAACACAGGTTTTTAATGCCGAGGAATTTAGAGGATGGAAGGCCTGAGCCGAAAATGCCCGATGAATGTCCAAGCGCTTTAGCGGAAGAGAACGACGACGAAGAGGACTACTTTGGCGATAGGAAGACGACGAAGAAGACGTGTAAGAATAGGACATTTAGGAAAGTTGAGGTGACGATGCCGGTAGCGAGAGATTATCAGGAGATTTGTGTACAGATATGTGATGATGATGATGATGATGATGATGAAAGCGGGGATGATGAAAGCGATTATGAGTGTGATTTTGATGAACATGCAGAAGGCGCGCAGAAATTATTGAGGCATTCGCAAAATAAATTAAAGTTTCCAAATAATGTACAGCAAAATGATGTGCAGCGACGCAGACGCTATTATGCCGATGAAGATTCTGATAAAGATGACTATGATTCCGATGATGAAATTAGAACGATTGGTTTGCGGTCAAAGCATAACATTGGTGGCGCGCAGAAATCGCTTCTGGTCGTTTTACAGGACGACCTCGTGGATTCAGTGAACTGTGGCGACGAACTTCTCATGTCAGTTGTTATAAGAAGACGTTGGTTGAAAGCGAGCCGAGATAGAAGATGTGAAATTGAACTCGTCGCGCATTGCAACTCTCTCACCGTGTTAAGCGTCGATGATGAGGAAGGAAACGCTGGCGACCGCTTATTCAACAACGAGAACGAGGACGAAGAAGAGCACGCGCAGTTGAAGCAGTTTTTTGAAAACTTTTGGAACGCACCAAGCGCGAAAAAATACCCTTTCAGAGCGCGAGACCTCGTGATTAAGTCGTGTTGTCCTCGTGTTTTCGGTATGGCAGGATCAAAATTAGCAATGATCCTCGCCTTGGTCGGTGGCGTCGCTCGCGAAGACATCAAGACAAAGACAAAAGTTAGAGGCGAAGTACATCTTTTGTACGTTGGTGATCCGGGTATAGGAAAGTCGCAGCTGTTGAAGACAGCGTGTCGTTTAGCAAAAAGATCTGTTTTTACAACTGGATGCGGATCTACTGCGGCTGGTTTAACGTGCGCGGCGGTGAAAGACGCCGGTTCTGGCGAGTGGGGCCTCGAGGCTGGAGCGCTCGTTCTCGCTGATAAAGGAACTTGTTGCATAGACGAGTTTGACGGCATTCGTGAACACGAAAGAGCAACGATACACGAAGCGATGGAACAACAGACGTTATCGGTAGCTAAAGCTGGCATAATCGCAACTTTGAATTCGAGAACGAGTGTGATTGCTGCGACAAATCCCAAACGAGGCACGTTTGACGATCGAGAGAGTTTAGCGGTTAATACTGGTTTAGCCCCGCCATTACTTTCACGCTTTGATATCGTTTTAGTATTGCGAGATGCAAGAGATCCTGAATGGGACGAGCGCGTTGCGTCACACATTCTCGGTGAAAACAACCATCTTACTAACAAGCGCTTAAAGTTAAACGATATCAGCGCAACTCAACAGCAGAAGAAACTTCCGTTTTCATTCAACGGTTGGCGCACGATTCAAAATCAACAGAAAAACAATGATAGCAATAACAACAGGGAGTTATATAAAAGCTACGGTCGCAATGAAATGGGCGCCGACGATGTCGAAAGTGATTCCGATGCCGACGACGAGGACGAAACCGCCGATGATGTGGCATTTTTTGACGAAACTTCTGCGCTTTGGAGTTTCTCGAGAGTAAAAAAGTACATAAAATACGTCAAGTCGCGTTTTGAACCAACGCTAGATGAAGACGCCGAGCGCATGCTCTCCGCACATTATCAAAATAGACGAAAACAAGTAGCAGAGAATCGCGTAGAACTCGGTCGAGCAACCGTGAGAGCTTTAGAATCTTCAATCAGGCTCGCTCAAGCGCATGCCAAACTTTGCTTTCGAGACGTTGCGACAAAAGTCGACGCGACCGTTGCGATTGAACTCATCGGCTGCAGCGAAGACGAGATGAATGGTAACATGGGCCACGTTGGTCGTAAAGGCGTTGGTTTTCTTATGCGAGAGTTCCCGCGATATCCAGACCGACATCTTTGGAAAGCCTTTGCGAAATTAGACTCGATGGATTCGCATTTTCTTCAAACATTTTAATGAAGAAAGAAAAGAAACACAGCGTCGTCTAGCACACAACCTTGTAATAATACTTAGTTAATAATATATACATCTTTCTTTCTTTCTATCATGTCTCTTTTTTTTGGCCCGCTATGAATTTATTTTACTTCCTCTTCGCATCTTCTTCCTTCTTCTTTTTCTCCTTCGTTTGAATTGGTGGTTGTGGAGACATTAACTGCGCGAACGGATTCGGCTTCTCCTCGGGAATCCACGGCCTTTCCAACTTCTTATTCCCCTTTGTTGATTTCCCCAACACGTGCACTTGAAACGCGGGCGATTCGAACATATTCAACGGCAACATAATACTTTGCAAGACAATCGGCGGATTAAGCTTGAAATAGAAATGTAAAACGCACGACATCAAAAACCCAAACGCTTGACTCGTCCCGGCTTTCTTCACCTCCTTCAAATCGTGTTCGAAATACGTCAAAGTCTCCTTCTTCTCTTCGCCGTTTTTATACGGATCTTTCACCGTAACCTCGCACTTCTCCTCCGAAAGTTTCTTCTCCTTCAACTTCACTTGTTTATACATGTAAAATATTACTAAATAGCACATCGTCACCGATACCGCGAACGCGAATCTGATTCGCTTCAAAGTCTCCGGGTCATTAAAATCGATCCCGAGTCTTTTAGAGCCCATGAGCACGACCGGGGCGATGAACATCTTCGGCTTGAACTGTGGCGCTTTCGGTAATAAATCTTCCTCCTCCTCCTGCTCGTGCGGTTTGTTCTTCGCATCTTTTTCGTTCGTCGCGGCTTCTTCCTTTTGTGCCATCGCGCTAATGTCCGAGCGAGTTTATCTCGTTTCGACCGCGAAGAGTCAAGGATTCGTTTCGGGAATTGATTTTATTGATTTTTGATTTTGAACGCGTATGTTCAAGTAGTAGTAAGATCTCTCTCTCTCTCTCTTTAATTAATTAATTAATTAATTATACAAAAATATAAAGAATACGCACGCACGAACGAATCTTTTTGTTGCGCTATGGAAGTAGGATCAGGGCAGTCAAGAGCGAGTTTACGAGCGCGTGTTTTACTTCTGATTCAGTTCTTATGCAGTACCGGCAGGAACGAAAAAAGGCGAAAAACGACCTCGTGTTTACTTCTTGGTGCAAAGTTGCCCAAAAGCTGAAAAGCAAACTTTTGTTGCTTTTCCCCCCTTTTTTGAAAAATAGAAAAATTGCCATGAAGTGCCTACGAAACTCGTTATCCTTTGTTTTGCCCCTTAATTGCGTTTTTTGTGTTTGCTAATGGGGAAGAAAAGATTACTTTTAGTACATCAGAGCGAAGTTCTATATCTTTAGCCGAGCGAGAGGAGAGAGAGAGAGGAACAAACTCGTTCTCCGATGCAAAAATCGATCGCGAACGCGCGGACGCGGTTCGTATCTCCAAGCAGTTCGCGCTCGCGAAAAGCGCGCGCTGCTTTAACGAACCAGAAAATCTGCACCACGAAAGCCTTCACTGAAGTGTTTTCATCACATTTATCGATGTCGATGGATATGGATAACGGAAAAAAAGGGATCTATGGCGCGACAGCTGCTCGCGATAGAACGATCGCGCGCGCGAAAAAACAGCAATCGAAGAACGAAAACCCATCGTACGCGCAAGATTTTGCGAATTACGGGAGCTTCGATGAGAGCTATTTCGAAGGCGCCGATGCGATGTATAAGCCTTCTCAAACGTATCAAAAAGGGAAACAGTCCGAACGAAAGAAAGGCGCGCAGACGGTGCTCGAGATCTTGGCCGAGGAGAGGAAGGCGAGACGAGCTGCGAATTATGATAATAATCAGCAGTACGACGGTGAAGGAGATGAAGATGAGTTCTATGAGGACGACGATGATGACGATGTTGATGATGAGAAAGAGGATGAGGAAGTGATCGTAAGACGAGACGAGAGTCAACGAAAGAAGGCTCCCGCGATAAAGGCAGTAGTACAAGAAGTATCAAAACCGAAACCGAACAAACCGAACAAACCAGAAGCTGTTGCTGCCGCAAAACCAAAGTCAGTACTGCCACCAGCGAGAACTAAACCAGTCGCCGCTGCTGTTGCTGCCGCACCGGCTAAGAAGCAAAAAGACGATACGCCGGAGGAAGCTAAAGCAAAGGCGAAGAAGACTTTGGAAAAGTGGGGTTTTAGAACAGAAGATATCGAAGTAGCTCTGAAAAATGCTTCAGAGGGCGATACAGCGAAGCAAATGCAAATATCCGTATTAGATTATTTATTAGAGTCCGCGCCAATCGAAAATATTCCGATTGAGTATTTACCGGACGCAAAGAAAAAGCGCATGTAAATTAATTAAGTTAAGTACTAGTAATTTGTAAAACAACAACAATACACACACTATTTCAGCACGCGTCAATACAATAACAACAACAACAACAACAAAATATTTCTCTCTTATCTCTCTCTCTCTCTCTCTCAGCTTATTCAAAGGCGTGATACCATACAGCTGTTGAGAGGCAAAGATACGCGCATAACAACATCGCACCCTTTAGCCAGTTACTCGTTCCATCGACGACATTTGCATTTACTACTAAAACGACCAAGAGTAAACTTGCGGATTCAAACAAACCGAAATCCAAGTCCATCGGTACAGATATGATCCAACCAATTAATACTGTAACTGGTATAACGAGCAACGCGAATTGCGTGGAGCTTCCAATGGCGACCCCAATAGAAATGTCCATCTTATTCTTTCTCGCAAACATGACAGCCGCGGTGATTTCAGCCGCGCAACCTACTAACGGTAAAACAATCATTGCAATAAACGCCATTGGCACGCCCCACTGTTGCGCGGCACCGTCGATAGAACCAACGAGCACGTCCGAGAGCGAAGCGATGAAAGCTGTAATAACTCCGAGCCAAATCAACGCCGATCCTTTAGTTAACGTATCATCCTCCGCGTAAGCTTTTTCATCCCCGCGCTCGAAACCAAATAATACATTCGTATCATCTTTCTCGCGACCGGCAAGTTTCTTGCTTAGCTGAGATAATTTTCGTTGCATAGAATTTACTCTCGTTTGCGTACTCACTTGCGTGAGAACAGATCCCCATTTCAACATGTTCACCTCTTTTTTCTGCGCAATATCTTTCACGGCAGTTTGCCAACGCAATTTTGCGAGCTTTGATTCAGTCCTTTCCAATGGATTTTCTGCAATAGGCGATACTGGTTGTTTCATATTTCCTTCATTTTCTTCTTCTTCATTTCCGTTTACTTTTACACTGTTATTTCCTGATGACATTTTCCTCAAAACCGCTCGTAAATTCTCCATCGAGCTCGTCTTCATCTTAAGAAAATTCTCAGTCGAGCTAGTTCTTTTCGGTGGTGGTACTTTCGTTTGATTATTATGTTTTGATTTTTCACCCTTTTCTGCTTCGTCTGCATCATCGTCGTCCTTACTTTCGCTCACAAACATATGTTTATGCGTCTTCAACTGAAACACGAGAAACGCGCAATATCCAGCGAGTAAGAAAATGCTCGACACGCGCGAAATCTTCAAAATATCACTCTCTTGCGCATCCTTCGTTTTACTCGTCATCTGCGTTTCCTTCATCACGCTCGGTAAAGTCAAACTTAACACTGATAACAACAACAATCCAGCGTTCAATTGCGCTCCTTTCCTATTATGCGTCTGTTCCATATGTTTCAACCCCCCAAAGAAGAACGAAGCGCCCAAAACTAACAACGTATTCGTCAAAATCGATCCTAACAGCGATAACTTCACTAGCCTCGTATCGCCTTTCCTTAGCGCCATTAAAGAAACGATCAATTCAGTCACGTTCCCGAACGTAGCGTTCAATAGCCCCCCAAGGGTTTCGTTCGTATGCGCGGCGACTTCCTCGGTCACGAAACCTAAGCGTTCTGCCAAGGGCACGATGGCGAGCACGCTCACGAAGAATATCGGCCCCGGCCGCGCTGTGCCAAAATGTCCTAACAATAAAGCGATTGGAATGAACGCTAACAGCAAACATATTTTCTGCGAGAACAGAACGACGCGCACGCTCTTAATGAACTCTTTCGAGAGCGAGAGTGATTTATTGGCTATTGCTTTCGGTGATAACGGTGATTGTGGTCGTCGCTGATCGGTATCGGTGATATCATCATCGATTCGATTTTCCCTTTTCTCGTTCTTCTTCTTCTCAAGAATCGCATCGGCACGGACGAAGATTTCGTCGTCATCAGTACAGTCCTCGGTCCTGATTGGGATTTGGATGGGCGAGATGTGTAGTACTTTTGTGGAGGCGTCTTTATCGTTACGTTGGTCTCCATCTTCGTCGTCGTTCTCCATCAGTCGCTCTCTCGTAAAACAACAGTTTAAGAGGACAGATTTGTGACGCTGTTGTGAACATATTGGTGTTACTTTTACAACCGTAACCGCGTTTTAGGTGTTTCCTCGAACTATTCTTACGTGCGCGAATTATTACTGTTATTATTATTATTGAACGATGCATATGCGCTACTATAGCACTCGATCGTATCTATTCTATTCATGCAGTAGTCTCTATTCTTTACATGCATACAAACGCTGATGATTGATCGGCCTAGGAGACAGTTTTTGGTCTCTTGCGGCTCGATCCGTTTTTCGAAACGCTTACTGACGCTGGCGTCTTGAATACGCCATTCGGTTTGAAATCTAGTTCTGGAGCCGGTTTCCATAATAACTTCGATTCAGCAATCCACGATGGCGTGACTAAGGATTTGTTGTTCTTTATAGCGCTGTTAATTTTTCCAGTGTTACACCTATTACCGTTTTCGTCCAGTTTAACTCCCTCTCCGACGACGACGTGCGTAGTTCGGTCATCTTTGATGACTGGTCCGACGCGTCGAGCTAAAGCGGCGTTGTCAACGAATTCTTCTTGCGGTTGAGCACCGAGCTCTTTCGCCTCTTTCCAAAGTTCTTGTTGGTGAGGTTTTCGCACTTTTTGAGTACCTTTATCTACAAAGAAGCATCCAGTGAAACAAAGGAAGCAATTTTTTAGTATTCTCTTTTGCTCAAACTCTATGAATTGATCGAGGCTTGGCCAATATTTGTCCTTCAAGTCTTTTTTCACTATTAAGTTTTTCTCATTTCTTATGACGCCTGATATTTTCGGAATAGCTTCATCGAACATCATGTGCCAAATGTTTTTCAAACACGGCAAAATGTTATGGAGCAAATAGGATTGGGACGAATCGGATTCATCCTTCATGTTAAAAAAATTAGAAGCTCTCAGACCTTCATCAGAGAAATCAGCTTCAGGGAAATGTACATACGGCTTCACTTGTACGATATACGGCTTCATCTCCTTATCCCACATTTCTGGCTTATCTTCAATGATCAAAGTCACGCTTTCGCCTCCTTCTAAATCTTCCGGCAAATACTTTTCTTTCACATCAACCAATACATTCAACTCTGGATTCCAAGTTTTCAACCCTTTAACTCTCTTATTAGTCAATCCAAGCTGTTGTCCAAAATATAACCCTTGCGGATCCAAAACCTCGTTCGCAATAGCATTCGCGTAACATTGACTTCCCGCCGTGACTACGTATAACTCGTACATCGAACTCACTTCTTCCAAAAATTGTCTCGCATGTGGCCTAATCTTCGTAAGAAATTGCCCGCTCACTTGAAAATACTTCTTCTTCTTTAATTCTAACATAGTTTTCATCTTCCCTAAAGCCTCTGCGTGATCGTTGAACTTCGCGATCTCCACGCTATGCACTAAGGTCAAATCTAAATCTAACACGAGTGGGAGCTTCCTACGAGATAACATCTCTTTCACGACTAAATCGCAATCGACGACGGTTTCTTTTACGATGAAATCTTTCGGTAGTATCGGTTTCGTGGTCTTATAGACCGATTCTGGCATCACAATCGTTCGTTCATTGTTTTCTTCTCGTTCCCGTTTTTCAATCATCGACTTAGTAGTAGTAGTAGTAGTAGTAGTAGTAGTATTGTTATTAGTATTATTCGTGTTCGTGATGTCGCCGTATTGCTGCAAAGCGCGTTCGATCACTCTCGCGGCTGGACGCTTGAACGTTCTCTTAGGTGAGTCCGAATTCGATTCATCTTCATCGTTCGATTGTTTATGTTTATGTTGTTGTTGTTGTGGCATATTTGGAAAATAAATGGAGTAATTCACAGCAAGCAAAGCAATGGAGAACTTTTGTGTTTTGCTCATCAACTGCATATGCGATATGCTGTTATTGGTCAATGGTCATGTCCTTAAAACAAAAATACCTTGCTCGCTAAATATACTCGTGCAAAACATACTATTATTATTAACATCTGACTATGTAATTACTACTTTTCGCGTTATAGCGCACCCATCTTTGCACGCTCTTATCGCTCGCGCCTTGAGTTTCCGCGGTCGAAACACGCAAGTACCTAACGTTCATGCCGCTTAAGTTTAAGCTCGGAATAGAGAATTGAGAGCTGATTGGACCGATTTCACGTCTCGTTTCTGATGCTTTGCGAACGTTAAGACTTGCGTGAACGAGTAAGCTCGTTTGCGTTTGACCTTTTAAACTTTTGTGTTGCCAAGTGACCGTTTTGTTCGTTTGGTCGTACATCGCGTGGTGCGTTCGTTGCGCTGGGTTCGTTTCTGATCTTCGTTCGGACGTTGTCGCGGAGTTTTCTTCGTCGTAAGTAAACGTCGCGTTTTGAGTTGCTTTTGGTAGAGGAAACGAGAATTCTGTTGCAGACGAGCGCACGTCGCTTCGCCAGTCGCAATAGACGATGATTTCAATCTTAATCTGAAACGGCGTCGTGTCGTTAATGATGCATTGGATTTTGAAAGGCGGAGTAAAATCACTCGCTGACATGCGATAGTTCATCAAATTGAATTCCCCTCTCGGTGGTTGCAAAAGAGAAACGGTTCTGTTTTCTTCCCAATTCGATAAATCACACGTCTCGTGAAAATTACAATCGTCGATATTCGTCCCAAACGTGCCCGAATGAGCTCTGCTATTTGCACGTTCGCGTCCACCGATTTCTAAATCTTCTGGCATGGCTACGCGCACTCTCGTATCTTTCGCCGCTTTTAAAAAATTGCGCACTTTAACACAGCCGTCAATATCTGCGTTTACTAAGTTCCCATCTCGATTAAAAACGACGTTCAGTCTATCGATGACGTCTACGAAAATGGCATCTCCGGCGCCATCATCGGCTACTGAAACGTTCGTTGCCGAGCTAGGAACTGTCGAACCGCCGCTAGTACCTGATTTATCTCCCTTTGCGCTACTATTCTTCCCTCCTCCTTTCGTTAAAACATCATCAACTTTTGAGGAAAAATTCTTCGCCAGTTTCGATGACATGAGCATATCAAAGGCGCCGGCGGCTTTTTTATACGTTTGCGATTTTTGTCCATCAATCACTGCCGTTTTAGCAGTTCCAATCACTCTATCGACACCATCGATTCCAGTTTTCACATCTAAAGTCTTTTGAATAGCCACTCTCCCGCTCGCGCCTAACTCACTTAACTTCCCTCCGTCCGAAACGACCTCGGGATCGTTAAATATATGCCTCTCCAACGCCGCCGTCGAAGTCGATTGCGGCACTCCATAATCGATCATCTCATCTAACAACTCATACGTCAATATCGCGTTTCTCCTCACCGCATCTTCGGACAATACTCCGCAATAGTCCTTAATAACCTTCGCGACTCTGTGCAATAACTCGAGCACGAACGAAGGTGAACAGTTCATTCTGCATACGGCGACGACGTATACGCCATTCGCTTTGACGTGTAAATAATTCACGCCTTGATCATTAAAACACGCCGGTGCCACTGATGATGAATTAATATTGTTATTACTACTACTGCCTCTATTACCTTGTTGTTGTTGTCGTTGTTGCGCGCTCGCGCTCGTGACCGTTCTTCCTTTATTACTAGCAGTACAGTCATCGACTAAGTAGTCATCAGGGGACCAAAATTTCACGCGTTTGAAGAAGATCTCCGCGCAATTCTGAGGCACGTCGTGTCTATACACTCGCCTTATGATGACATCCCCACGCGGTGCTATGACGAACAATGAAGAGATCGCGTTATTCGACATTTCAACGAATATTCAATAGTTCTTTTCAGTATACTAAAGTATTAATTCGTGTAAAACTCTTCTTTTCTCTTCTCTCGCTCTCTCTCTCTCTCACTCGCACAAACACTTCTTCTTCTTCTTCTTCCTCCTCCCCTCGCTTTGTTCTCTTTTGTTCAGTATATCTATATCTGTATCTATGTATCTATGTATATAGGTAATAAGTAATAAGTAAAGTGGTCGTTAGAAATTCCAAAACTTTTTTCTTATAAACCCTAAACTCTAAACCCTAAACCCTAAGTTTTTCTTTTCTATGAAACCCTAAACCCTAACCTCTGGAAAGCCCATTGTTAGAACAAAAACCGACGATGTGATTGGATTCGCTTTAATTTTTATATGC
>Ga0302126_10002020_pt1 | contig 11839 bp, 7 predicted proteins | sample CB4_20m_MG_FD_203108 | JGI IMG/M metagenome (GOLD analysis project Ga0302126, IMG submission 203108) | Marine microbial communities from Western Arctic Ocean, Canada - CB4_20m | ecosystem: Environmental > Aquatic > Marine > Oceanic | place: Canada: Western Arctic Ocean | collected 2017-09-24 | reverse complement strand
CTCTCCTGGGGCCGGGGGGGTACAGCGCTCAAGTCACCTTTGCGTGTAAGTGTCACCCGTAGACATACACGCAACCCCTAATATCTAACTGTGAACAGTAACTGTGAACATTAACTGTGAACACCGATGTGAACATACATCCCCAAACTTAAACTTATTTTGGACCAGACTCACTATTTACACGGTACGGATATTAGGGGTGTTGCCAAAATGAAGCTACGAACCGTACTTTAAGGTGGGTACGAAGCTTATTCGACCGAGGTCAGTGTCGCGTATCCAAACGCTACCAAAGCTTGCGTTCCAACATCTAGCAAGGCCAACAGACTGTCGAATATTTGCGTGCAAACTTGTGTCAGCTCTGGATCGTTCGTTTGCAACAGCTGTGTATGAAACTTGCGATAGTTTGCAAGTGGACCATCGGACGGACTGCCGAGTTGACTGCTGTTAGGTCTTATCAAAGTGCGCTGTTCTGTATGTTGGTCGTAGACGGTGTCTTCTATGTCGTTCAGGTCGTCCATGTCTTTCACAATGCGACGATGGTCGGTCTGCGGCAACGGTCCTCCGAATTCGGCCCAAGCGGCTAAGCGCTGCATCGCGTTGGCGTCGTACGTGCGAATTGACAACGTCGCAAAGCCCAAGTACATGTGACGTCCCATTTGCGCCGCTCGATGCATGCAATTCCCCAAAGAACCATGATAAACCAAGGTCGCCTGGGTTGCGGCGCGTTCAGCCCGTTCGTCGTTCAACCCGAACGATTTGAGCGCATCGGCATCGCGCAGCAGGGGCATGCAAGCGTTTCCAACACGCACAATTCCTCGCAACACGCCGAGGACGGAGTAACCAAACCACAAGGAGCAAGAGAGTATGACAAAATCGAGCTGGTCGCGTTGCACTTTTGAGCAGTTTGGCGAGCACGCTTGCGACGGTTCGATGATGCCTGCGTACACATCCGTGCTTACCAAGGCGATGATTACGATGCACAGCAGCGCCAACAACACCCATGAAATTCGCTGACATCTTGTACCGGTCGACAATTGCACCAGGCCAAACAGGTGCCACACCGGAATCACCAACAAGGACGTCATGCCCATCAACAAGGGACCCACCGTGCGCCATTGCGCGTATCTCAAATGCAAAAGAATCATTCCCGACGTTGTAGAGGGTGTTTCATACGGCCCGCGAAGCAACAGGGCGGACCAAGTCAGCATTGCAACCACGACGGTCCAATTCGCCACACGCATGGCAAAGGCAACCTCATTGCTTTCCAAACGGTATCCCAAACAGTCTGGAAGGCGTCTAAGCGTGATCAGCCGCGTGTAGAAGCGCATCGACAAGACGCATGCGGCACCCGACGCGGCGCATGCCAATCGTAAATTGTTTGGCACGGTGGCGCCCAAGGATGCCACAAACGCCACCGCAGCGGCAACCAACAGGCTGGCGCGACACACCTGTAAGGTTATTAGGTTGACATCTCCCAAGCTTTCACGCAGCCGACTCTCGCGCGGCGACGCCGAATCGTCCCACTTTACTTGAGCAAACAGTTTGTTGTTGGGTGGCGTTAAAATCGGAGTTGTTGTTGTCAAGGTGCGCAATGTGTACGAACGACTCGCCTTTGTCGAGGAAGCAGCAGTGGCAGCGGTTTCTTGTCGCACCACAACGGCACCTCTTGCAAAACGAGGGGGTGAGAGATCGATCAACAACGAAGTTTGTGGAGGATCACGACAAGACGTCTCCTTCAGTGGAAACGAAAACATTATAACATGAACGCCTGTTTTTACACAGTGAAAAGGTAACGGTCACAAGCACACTTATAACACGGACCTCGTTCGTGTTCACCACACATTTCCTCCGTCAAAGAACGCCGTGTCGACGTGTAGTTGGTAGGCGTCCCCCTCTTCACACAGAACACAACGCACTTGCTTTTCCTTTCCCTCGCTGGTAAGAGTGGTGTCGTAACAAACCAAGTAGTTGTTGGAGGTTCCTACGCATGCAATTTCGAGCTTGGTCGATGCCTCTACGATCGAAGTGGCTGCCGTCTTGATCCAAGCCTTCAACGCCTTGCGATAGGTCTGCTTATTTACGCAATCTTCCACAATGCCTACGCTGATGCGACTCTCCTTTAAAGCATTGAGCAAGCCGGCGGCAGCGCCCTCTTCGTGCGTCATGTGCTTGGTGCGAAAAGTGCGCAAAAGCTCTCTGGCTTCGTCAAGTCCCAAAAACGATGTCTGCATGAGCCTATGTTGCTGTGCCAACGCTCTCAAAAGAGGCTGGTCTGTGCACGATATAGCGACGTGTTTCTTAGAATGGCTACTAAGCCATTCCGGAAATCGAACTGAGGCGATTTGCGTGTGGTAACGATGTCCTTTGGGGCAACAGACGCGCGACAGTTTGGACAGCGGCACTGCGCTTCGCCGTGAAACGCAAATGAGTTGAGCACGCACTTGGCGTGGAACAGGTGGTTGCAGTTCGACAACTTTACTACCGAGCTAGGTTCGTCCGTGAAGGCAAACAACTCTTCCAGACATATACTGCAAAGCTCCTCATCGTCCTCTATCGTCTTCTATCGCCAGTTACAACGCACCAGGTTATTTAACGGATCGCGCTTAGCGAGCTTCCGTAGGACCTCCGCCCTCGCTACCGTTCGGGTTTTACTAGTAATATTTACCACACTATTCCCCAAAACAACCACACAATCAACACGATCTTGACGAAAACGTCGAAGAAACAGAACCATAGGAGTGGACGAGGTTTGTTGTTCTCGTCAATCGTTGTCAAAGAAGGCGTCGTGTGCGCGGTTTTGACGCGCCCATCGACGCACCTTGGTCTCAACGGCCTCCTCTCCGTCGGGGTTGGATCGTTCCATGCTGCTGGCGACGGCATTCATCGCAATGATCAACGATTTCGATTCGCGGATCTGGACGGGCGATTCGTACCCCGCATCGAGCAACGCTTGCTCGGCGATAGCGCGAAGTCGCGGGTCTACAAAGGAGACAGTCCAGACGACTCGTCGTGCCGACGCTTGGTTGCGCACGAAGACGCGCAATCGACCCAACGGGGTGTTAAAGTACGTCTCTTGTGGCACGCGGGTGGTTCCAATATCCAGGTTGTTCTCACGTAAATGCTGGAGGATGCGCTCCTTGAGGCGATCCGTCAACTCCAGCACCGCTTCGATAACGTGCGCAATCCACACCGGGTCCATTTCTTGGCCGCGCGCGTCCGAATGGGCCGGAAGCCGACGCAATCGTTCGTTGACCTCCATATCCTCAATCTCAACCCGCGTCGCTTCGATCGCGTCGACAATTGCCATGTGCTTGACGGACACCAAAAACTCCACCTCGTGATCGTTGAGAGCCTCACCGTCGCGAATCTTGCGTCGGATTTCAACGTACATTTCGTCGTAAAGCGTTTGCCACGGTAAGTAGAGGTCCGAGGGCACGCCAGGGGCCAGCCGCAAACGGTCGTACTCGGCGCGCTCGTCGTCGTTGAGCCGGCTTGGATTGGGTCGCGCCCTGTCCGAAAGCGCTCGGATACGCTCCAAATCCTGCGCCAACCGTTGTTGCCGCGCTTCCTCAGATCGACGACGTTCCTCTTCCTGTCGCTGACGCCGCTCCTGTTCCTCCCGGCGCCGCCACTCTTCCTCTTGGCGCCGCCGCTCCGCTTCCTCTCGACGTCGCTCTTCCTCTTGGCGACGCCGCTCTTCCTCTTGACGACGCCGCTGCTCTTCCTGGGCGCGCATCTTCGCCCGTTCGTCCTCATACCAGCGCATGACAATCGGAGCAAGCTGCGGAGGACCGTGCCATTGTTTGTTGGTACCGTCAAACTCCATGCCCAACTCTTTCCAAATGTCGCGATTCTCAATGATGGCGCGAGTTCCATAGTACAAACTTACCCCGATGGCGTTCACAAACGTTCGAGACCCGTCAGATGCCAAAGAGAACAGGTAACGATTGTTTGTCGACTCGGTGTAAAACAAGCGAGCGCGATGCTTGTTTAACACGCGAATGATCGAGTCTTCGTACGACTCCGTAGGTTCCTGTGCAGACGATTGAGACGCTTGCTGGGCCTGCTGGGCCTGCTGGGCCTGCTGCGTCTCGTAAATTGCGTGTACAATCAACGGTGGCAACGTATGAGGACCTTCCCACAGGTGCCTGATGAGATTCCAATGAAATCCAAACGTCTTCCACACCCGAGTCGCGGGCGTACGTGTCCACGGAAGCGTGTCCACCAATGTCCAACGGTTCTCTTGCTCGCTCCACCGCACATGAATCTCCCTCTTCCGAACCAACTCGGCGAATTGCTCTTGTGGCGACGAAGACGTCGACGCTTCGAACGAACGCTTCATTGATATCGACAGCGACGACAAGGGCGGATACATGGTCGACCCACTCCGATCAAAGTCACCCTCTTTTTCTGGATATTAGCTATAGTACACGAGAATGACTTGTTATCGTTACGATATGTTTACAATCTACACACCGTCCGAGAGACGAGTCTATATAACTTGAGCAAAGACGGGCGTTTACTCGGTCACAACGTCAAACAGGCCTGTGCGTCAGGCCAAAGAACGTCTTGACCGTTCGATAATTGTCGAATTCGTCGCGTCTTATCACGAGCCCGTCATGATAAAGAAGGCGACTCATTTGCGCTATCAGCGCATATGGAGGCGTGGTCCCTCTAAGGAGATGCACGTTGACCCTGTTCCGCGGCGTCGGCTTGAACCGTTTCGTCGGTCGCACGCGGGGTTTCGACGTATGGAAAAAGACGTTCTTCTAGCATCGATATACAGTAATTAATGCCTCAAGAAGGTGAGAAACGGCCAACGGACAAACGGAGAGGGTCGGCTCCAGAGATTGGAACTCTTTGGACACCTTAGCCCGGTGATACCAAGCACGGCCTCGTCTTGTGAGCTCAACCGTTTGGCACGTTCCACCTCAGGCTCCCTTAATAAAAGTAGCTTACAATACCGATCTTACTGTATTGGGCAGAAGATCAACGCGAGGTGCCGTGTATGCATGGTATGCATGTTGTCAGTAGATGGATGTGTGTATGTTGATAAGTTGGTCGATTTCCATGTACGTGAGGGATGTGCATAGTTACATTTGTGTTGAATATTTGAGCTAAAGCGTAAACTAAGTGTGTGACAAAAACGAGTTGATCAGGGCAGTATGCCACGTCGTAGCGGCATCGGCAGTGTGGCTGCGTTTCAATCGGCTAACAATAACCGCTTTTCAAAACGTACCGATGAGCACGCGTCTCTTTCACAGCTACGAGAGAGCGGGCTTATGGCGGCGCCGCAGCGCCAGATTTCGTCCAAAATGAAACGCACGCACTCAGATCGCCGCATCAGAGGCGAGGGCGGACAATGGAATAGCGAATCTTTGGCGATGCAATTTGCGACTCACTTAGAGGAGCAACGTCATAACGAGCGAGAGCACATGATCTACTCGATTCCTGAGGATCGAATCAGTGCCATGTCGGCCATGTCGGGCAAATCGACAAAGGACCCGCAGGCGACACGTCACGGACCATGTGCGCATCGGATCCAGTCGACGGTACAAAACGAGCCCACTTTGCCGCAACAGGGATTCTTAGGGCACAAAAAAGCCGTATTTATGTCGTCTTTTGCACGCGTCGAGAAGAAGGTGGGCCTCTCCAAACGTTTCATGGCAGAATCCAGCACACCTGCACGAACAAGGCTCATGTTACATTTTCTGCATCGACGCAGGTATCCGACGATTGCAAGGACAGACCAGACGTCAAACCAGAGGCTAATCAAATAGACCACGAAGCCGAGCGAACGTCGTATCAGTCGAATGCGGACAAGCCGCGTGCGTCGGGTTGTTCCTTCTTTTCGGAATCACCTTCGATGGCGGGCGTTGGTATGCGTCAAAGACAGTACACTTTAGATACGCTCGACGAAGCCTTGCTCTTTGATGGCGAGGTGGGGGCGATGCCGGATCGAGATCAGCTGCGTGATCAAATCGAATGGGACATCGGAGTGTCCGACACGCTACGACAACTGAAGCAGATGCAAATCCACGAACAAATCGCCCTAGATACGCGGCATCAGCAACAGATTTCCAAAGGCAAGACCACCAGCAACTCGTCCAAAGACACACTTCGTCCGAGCTTGGATGAGTACATCAACACCGCTCAGTCGGGCACGCCTTTATCTGCCAAGAACGCGACGGTGGCGCAGTCTCGCGCAGCCAAGCGTCTGTTAGGCGACGACGGAAACATAGCTGGGTCTGAAGCTCGTAACACTGAAATCAAAGATGGGTCGGTCGGCCGACGTTCCCTCTTTGAAGATTTGGCTGACACCGCCGAAATGAGCCGCCTTCGTTGGTATGTCATCGATCCTAAAGGGTGGCGTTTTCAGCTGTGGTCCATGATGACGGAAATTGTGCTGTTTATGATTTGCATACTCGAACCGCTTCGCGTGGGACACATACTCATGGACTACAATACTGTAGATATGATCATGATCTACTGTGACGCTCAACTTTTGATCGACTTGTTGTTCCACTTTTTTGTGGCGTACGATGACGAACTTCGAGACATCCAAGTAACATCGTTGAAACACATTGTCGTTCGGTACTTTCAAGGACAATTTGGCTTTGATTTTGTGGTTGCGCTTCCTTGGAATATCATCGTGTGGGGAGATGACGAGAAGAATATCAGCAACGTGTTGCGCATGAGTAAGTTGATAGGCGCGCATCGATTGCTTTCTACGCGTTCCGTATTTTCCAATGCGCCCGACGCGATGATGTTCAACCCCTCGTTGATCACCCTTTGGAAGATGATGCTGACGATCATGTTCGTCTGGCATTGGGTTGCATGTGTCTATTGGTTGGTGTCAACGCATCGTTACGAAGAAGACGAGCCCTACCTCAATGACGACGATGTGTGGACGCCGCCCGAGTTGGTACTTGAAACCAACAACACAAACATTCGATACGCATATGCGCTCACTTGGGCGATCGGAATCACAACAGGCGGCAATTTTCCATCTCCGTCGACGATGCTGCAACTCATCTATGGAAATGCGGTCGCAATTGTTGGTTTCTTGTTGATGTCGCTTGTCATCGGTTCAGCGACGACCGCTTTGAGCGATTTGCAAGCGCAAAGCTCGGAGGTGTCCATTCGCCTGCAGCACATCGATCGTTACATGAGATACAAGCGCTTGCCGTCGAGCATCCGTCATCGTATCATCCAGTTTTACCGATTCCAGTACACGTCGCTCAACCGTATCGACGAGAACGAGGTGTTGGTGGGCCTTCCGCGGGCGTTGCGCGTGCAGATGCAGCTGATCATGCACAAGCAAATATTTACGCAGCTACCGCTGTTTTGGCTGTGCAGCGAAGAGGAGATCTTGTTGATCACACAACGATTGCGACCGTGTGTCATCATGCCCGGCGAGATGTTGATTAAGCAAGACCGTTTGGCAGTGGGATTGTTTTTGCTGATGAAAGGAGCAGTCGAAACGCTGCGCGATGGCGAGCTGGTCGTGGTGCTACTAGCGGTGGCAGCGTTTGGCGAAAACGCCTTGCGCGGTACGCCTTCTAATTGTTCGATTCGCGCCTTGCGTTTCTGCGAGACGACGGTGTTGCTACGCGAAGACTTTGCAGTCATCGAACAGATGAATCCAGTGGTGCGGCGATGGCTTGACGTTTACATCTTAGAACGCGACCGCAAGTTGGAGAATCCGCACACGCGTCGCCAATCGATGGAAACCAAGAGCGCGGCGATCAAGAGCGGCCGTTGCAAGGACAATTGGCACACCGACGATAGCAAGTCGCTGCTCGGTCGTCGTAGCGGTTCGGATACTAGGACACGCCGCGTGGTCGTCGGTTTGAGCAAGGCAGTTCTCGCTGTGCGCCTTCGCCGTGCGCGACAACAGCGCCAAACGCGCGCACGCGCCTCGTTGGCCGACGCCGAACGAGCCGTGCAAGCAGCACTCTCAACAAGAAATCGTAAGCCGTCATTAATTGAGACGTTGCGAGCTATTCGTGCACAGCGACTCGGTTCTTTGAGTGGTGTTTCGAGCATGTTGCCATCCAACAACTCGGCGCAACCTTCAGCCCCACCTTCGGCCTTGGTGCACGCCAAAGAGCAATCAAGCCAATCAGAGTCTGCCAAACCACACAAAAGCAACGTGCGCTCTAGCAACCCGGACGACGACGAGCCCGACCGCCTGCGCTTTTTTGATGGGCTCAACGTGGTCAAAAAGAACCGCGTGTCGTTTGAAACGCAGCGCCATTCTACAAAAGTAGACTCGGTAATACGTCGCTTAACACGTCGATCGGTGGCTGAGATCGACACGCATTACGAGAATGACACGAGCACGTCTTCGAGCGCTTCAAACGATTTGTTTACCATCAAAGACGCAGTCGATGCCAAGAAAAGTGATCCCTTTCATGTAGACCAACGATCTCAGTCACAAAACCCTACTGGATTGCCCGCGTCCAACAGCCCAGACATGCGCAATCTGTTGGGTGCAAACTTGCAACGCGGCAATAACCGACGCTTTTCGACCTGTGCCGCGGTCAATTTCAGCGGCTTCGAAGGCGCGCTCGGCGCTCTCGAGGATGACGAACAGGCGACCTGGCGCGAAGAAACTGCTGTTATAGCCAATTTTCAACAAAGCAACAACGAAGGCACCTTGTGCCTCCAAGCATGACACACTCTGTATCACACATCGTCGCTGCGCGACCGTAGGAATTCCTAGATACATGTACGTCCCTAAAATGTAAATACAATCACACACACTCACACGCACATCGTTACAGAAAATTTAAGTCGAATCGGTAAAGACGCGAGCAAAGACCTCGTAGTTCGACTTACCCCTGCCGGCGTAGTAGATGGCAAAGGCGATGACGTCAAAGTTGTGCTTGTGACGTTCCACGGCCGCGCGGTACATGGAGGCGACTTTGTACGGGTCGTTGCCAAAGGCGCCGCACCCAAACGCGCTCAAAACCACGTGACGCACATTGGCCTCTTCCAGCGTGGCAAACTGCGCCTCGATGCGCTTCTCCATCGAAGCGTCGTCCGTGTTCTCGTCGCGCTTGCGTTTCGACGCTTTCTTGCTGGCACGATTCACCGCTGCCGAGCGGAGCTCAAAGAATGGGAAGATGAGATTAGGCGGGTAAAACGAGTAACCAAGCGTCTTGTCATCAAACACCTCCTTCCCACGCACGCAGACGAGCGGCGTCGACGACAAGTACACGCGTCCATGCTCACCTCCAATCAGCGCGCTCATCTCGTCCGTGTAAATCACAGCTCCTTTGTAGTTGCGCGTTACGCTCGAAGTAAACGTGTAATGCAGATCGGTGCGACGCGCCATGTTCTCTTCCTGTGCGGCACAACCGTAAACATATCCTCCGCCGGGGCAGTGCTCGTTGGCCATATTGATCGCCGCAAAAGTGGTGCCATGTTGCGCCGTCAAGTTACCGACTAAGTGCAACAAATCCGACTCCGCGACCAGGACCTTGCAGCCAGGCGTCGTCGCCTGCGGGTCGACCACCGGCTTCACCCCCTTCCAACGTTCCAGGTTGGATTTGGCTGTGTCGAGCAATTCTTGACGTTTGTTGTCAAAGTGTTCGACCGTTTCTTTCAGAACGACCATGCGGCGCTGGCGGCGCTCATCGTGCTCGGATTTGGGATCCACAAGCTTGATGACCGGCTTCGTTGGGCAAATCATGCTGTCGGGTTTGGACGGGAGAGAGATTTTTACATTTGTAGCGGCAGAAGAGCTTGCTTTTCCGTTTGCGCGCACTCCTTCTGTGCGCGCGCGCGAGGGCACACTCGTGGTATCGACTGCATCGACCGTATCGATCACGGCGACGTCCACGTTGTTTGCAACCAAGACGGTCGACTTCTCAAAAGTCGCTTCGGCGGCTTTCGTGGTGACCACAGGTGCCGGGAGCGACATGGTGGGCATCGTGGTTGGCATTCGTGTGTGTGGTTGGACCCTCGCTATTTTGTAGTAGTATTTGTTATTTTGACGTTTGTGATTTGAGGTAACAAGCCAATGCATAATAATAAGACTCGGTATGCACAACGTCTACTGGCATGTGGAACGCCATGTCGTTGCTCGACACGCCCGTTCCACTGCAAGACGAAGGAAGCGCCGACCTGTCAAGAAATTCTTCGGCGAACGAGTCGATACTTGAAACGATGAGCGACTTTGACGTCATTGGCTGCCCGTTGCATGCGACGCAAGATGATGCTTACGGGTTTTCGCCACCGGCCAAGAACGTCAGCGATGACGTGATGAGTGTGATCTCCGGAAAGGAAGAGGCGTTTGAAGGGTTTGACGACCCGCCGATCGACGGTCGTTTCACAGATGACGGTCGGCCGTACGCTTGGCTGCATGGCAATTTTACCTTCAAAGGTACGCCGCTGACCTCGTCCTTCATGGAAAGCGGCGGTGCGATGAACACTGTCGTGTTTGCGGGCACGATCGACTTGGCAGTGAGTGGGTGCAAAGCCTCTTCGGTTGTATCTTTGAAGAGCGACACTGTCACGAATCCAACGGACGACGAAAGTTCATCGAGTGACAAGCGCGAAGCGATTGGGGACACGATGGGGAAAGAAAGCGTTGGAACACTGAGTACGGTGCAGCAAGCACGCGCCAACTATCAGGTGGCGATCGCAATGCCAGACGCGGTGGAGGATGGTGTTGTAACGATCGATCCGGGGCTGATGATACTCGCGCTGCTCAACGTGGGAGCTCTCTGTACGTCCGGTTGCAACGGCGAAGTCCACGGTGGCTTCGGTTACGACTCGCTCCTCAAGACGCTGCAAAAGAAAGAAGCCATGCTTCCGATCCAATACGGCCGGTGGAAGCCACTGCAAAATGTGGTGACGCTTACGAACGTGCATCTGCGTGAAGGCAGCGACCGCAACAGCAAGCTTGTAAACTGGAAGGTGGGTAAAACGCTGCAGCCACCTCCCGGGGTGGAAGAGATCGGTCCAAAGCAGATTGCGGCTGCGTTCGTCAAGATGGTGACGCAAGCCAACGAAACGCGTGGTAAAAAACTGGTGTATCCGCTGCTGCCTGGACTGACCAAAATCTTTGCGGCGGTTCCGGTCGCCGGCTACGCGCCCGTCGAAGCGCTGCTGCACACGCCGACCAGCTTGAGCGCCGAGCAGCTTGAGCACTTTATGCGCGCCATGATCGGCGTCGCTGTGCAGCAAGACGACGAGCAAATCCAAAAGATGCGCGAAGAGACGGCTCGGCCGCCGCCGCTTGGAACGGCTTCGCCATGGAGGCACATCGCCGCCCGCGCGATCCACCTCGCCACGCGCATGAGCACCGATTACCGCGAGGATGGCGCCGTCACGCTTGATGGGAACAACCAGCCGACCATGGTGCCGCTCGAGTCCTTTTTGCCGCACGCCGTCCGATCGATCTTCGACGAGACCAACGATTGCGACGGATCCACGTTGGAAGCCATTCGCACCGCACGTCAGATCGGCCTGTCGCCCTTTGGCGACGATCGTTACCGCGCCTCCGATGGTAAGTTTATTTCGTTGGATCCAGGGTACGACGACACGCGTCATTGGGCGACGCGTGGCATTCGAAACGCCCTTTCGCACACGCACGCCATCGTCTTCAACATTGTCGGGGCCTCGTCTGGCGAAGGCGCCAAAGTTGTGGACAAGAACACCGGCCAAGCCAAGGTGCAAGTCGCCGGCCACGCCGTCCCCGTCTTTCTGCCCGTGTCCAGCACACTGGATGCGATGGACGCCGGTGAGTACGAACGTGCAGAGGTCGATCGCGCTTCTATCGCCGCTGCACGCGCACGCGTCTTCTTTCCCGAAGGTAAGCTGCGCG
>Ga0302126_10002010_pt1 | contig 11880 bp, 13 predicted proteins | sample CB4_20m_MG_FD_203108 | JGI IMG/M metagenome (GOLD analysis project Ga0302126, IMG submission 203108) | Marine microbial communities from Western Arctic Ocean, Canada - CB4_20m | ecosystem: Environmental > Aquatic > Marine > Oceanic | place: Canada: Western Arctic Ocean | collected 2017-09-24 | reverse complement strand
CCGAAGCGGTCGCTCAGCAAGTGAGTCAGGCACTGAAAATTCCAGTTATCGGAATTGGCGCTGGAGTTCATTGCGATGGGCAGGTGCAAGTCTGGCACGACCTAGTTGGGCTCGAAACGAGAGTTTATAAGCACGCTTTTCGACTAGGAGACGCTTATGCCGCCCAGACCGAATCGGTTCAAGCCTATCGGAAGTTGATCGCAAACAAGCAAGATTAGCGAAAGGGCAGGATGCCCGTGTTTCGAAATGGGGTCAGAGCTTCTATCTCTGGGCATCGTTTACGCATCGCGTGCGCAGCGAAAGCCTAAATTGGTCGCAGCTGAGTCAGGCGTATTAGACGTACGCGCGCCAAGGCGGTAGCGATTACAATAGCTATCGTGACAGAGAAAAGAGCCGCCCTTCATCACGCGACTATCGCCACTCGCGGGGCCTTTCGGATTCATCCGAGTCGCCTCGCTCTCTTTGGCATGCCAGGTGGCATGAAAGCTGTCGGCGCACCACTCCCAGACATTACCAACGAGATTATAAAAGCCATTATCGTATTTGCGATAAGCCGTCACGGGAGCGGTCCATTGATAGCCGTCGGCCGCTGAATTCTTATTCGGAAAATCGCCCTGCCATACATTACAACGGTGCTTGCCATCTGGTTCTAGTTCCCTGCCCCAAGGATACATATTTTGCGAGTTCTCGGTGCCGCGCGCAGCGACCTCCCACTCGGCCTCGGTCGGCAAGCGTTTACCCGCCCAAACCGCGTAAGCAGTGGCATCGTTCCACGATACGCTAACCACGGGGTGATCCATGCGCTTTTTGATTGTACTGCCAGGCCCTTCGGGTTTACGCCAATATGCACCCTCAATCGCATACCACCAATGAAGTCCTCTGACAGTCTTAGACTCGCGTAACTTGCGTTGTTTTGAATTAGAAAGTTGCCCGATAAATACGTGAGCCCAGCCAAAAGTCTCTGACTCTGTCACGTAGCCTGTGGCTTCTATAAATTCTGCGAATTGTGCATTACTTACGGCTGTCTGGTCTAAGCAATAGCTATCGAGTGTGATTTCACGGACAGGACCTTCGCCGTCCGACTCACAAGCTTCAGGACCTTCAAACCCGATGCTATATTTGCCAGCTTCAATCCGGATCATCCCATCTTTCGAGCCGCAAAGGGGCTTGGCAGCTTGCGTGCATAAATCGAGATTCGGAGTCAGTCCCGAGCCTTTACGCCTAGGTGCGCAGCAAGCTTTTTCGTTTTCGGACATTTGAAGAATTTAGAATTTATGTTGGCAAGAATCTCCTTCTCAACATCCGAGCAGAGACAAGAAATCGGGTCGAGGGATAAACCTCGTCTTTCAAATGGTAACTCGGGCTAATCGAGCACCGCCGTCAACACTGCTGTCGCATGGATACCCAGTCCACGTCCACAATCGTTGAGGCCTTCGCCCGAGGTCGCAGTGATACAGACATCCGAATCCTCGATCTCAAGTAGGCGCGCCAGCGATGCACGCAGTGCGGGCACCTTAGGGTCGATTTTTGGTCGTAGACACTCTATGGCGACTGATAGGTGACTAACCTTCCAATCCGCAAGGCCGGCTAGAGCGACTTTTAAATACTCTTTGCTGTCGGTGATGCCCTCTTTGCACATAGCATCGGCGACCGCGCCAATCACTGTGTGGCCAGTCACGCCGCTGATCGCATCAGTCACAGCGTGAAGAATGACATCAGCATCGCTGTTACCCGAAAGCGCAGGAGCATCGTCGAAGACCAGACCTCCCAGCACGAGGACTCGATCCGATTCGCCTTCGACGAATTGATGGCTATCTAGACCGATCCCTGTCTTTACCTTCACGGCTTAGAGATCTGGGAAAAAGCGTTTCTTTTCCGCGGCAGCCGTTTCAGGGCTGTCGGAAGCATGCACCACATTGCGCATCATATCGGTGCCTAGGTCGCCACGGATCGTTCCCTTGGGTGCTTCTTGCGAATTGGTAGGTCCGAGGAGATCACGCACCTTGGCGATAACGTCTTCGCCACTTAGAATCATGGGCATCACCGTACGACTGCTCATGAAAGCTTCGATCTGGGGGAAGAAAGGTTGGTCGGCTACATGTGCATAGTGCTCACGTAGGATCGCACCATCAAGCTGCGTGATTTTCGAAGCGACGATTTCGAAACCAGCCTTTTCAAAGCGAGAGATAACTTCCCCTGCGACACGGTTTGTCATGCAGTCAGGTTTAAGAATAATAAGTGTTTCTTCCATAGGGCTATAAATAAATGTGATTGGAGATGTCGTAGAAATTAGCCAAAGACAAGCCCAAATCAATCGGCCAAGTATGCTTACTGAGGTTCCACTAAAACAAAAAATGTAATATCAGGTGCAAGCTGACACAGGCTGCCAATCCAGCCGCTAAATCATCAATCGCACAGCCCAATCCACCCGGTAGGTTCTGCAGGCGCGCGATGCCAAAGGGCTTTAAAATATCGAATACGCGAAAGAGCGCAAAGCCAGCCAACAAGACAGGCCAGCCACCATGCTCTGCGATCAATCCTGCCTGCCCACCCATTCCGATAAACACAAGCGGCACTGCCACCACCTCATCGAGCACGATCATTCCTGGATCACGCATTTGCAGACGTTTTTCCGCCGCATCGCAGATGGCAACCGATAGGTAGGCACTCAGCGCAGCTAAAAAGATAAAACCAATCGGCGTAGCATGATGAAAAAAAACGGCATAGAAAGCCAAGCCAACCACGCTTCCCCAAGTACCTGGGGCCTTCTTAATCCGCCCGACTGGACCGATTGTGGCAAGATTCACCACAAGCGGCGTGGACAATGCGCGCGTCCAAAAAACGTAACGATCAATCGAGCTCACTGCTTACCCTCATTCCTTCCGGTGAAAATCGACCAGTATTTGACCATGTATTGCGCGCCCGAAGAAACAGTCAGCAAGGTGGCAATGACGAAAAAGCTCAAACCACCCCAATGGAGCACATCACCGACAATTAGAGGTAATCGCTCAGGAAAGTCCGCACGCACCGCGACCGCCGAGAGCAGTAGAATTGCCGCGACCATTTGAGAGACAGTCTTATGCTTGCCCGACTTCTCAGCAGCCAGAACAACGCCGTCACTGGCCGCGACTAGTCGAAGGCCAGTAATCAGAAACTCACGACTCAGAATTAGTAGGAGCAGCGGTAAGGTCCACTCAGGCAAGATACCGATGACCAATAATGAGATGAACAGCCCGACCATAAAGACCTTGTCCGTCAGTGCATCCATCAGCTTACCAAAATTAGAAACTAGCCCTTGTTTACGTGCATAGTAGCCATCTGCCCAATCTGTGAGTGCTCCGATAATAAACAAGACGAAGGCCAAGCTACTCGCCCCCGAGAAAGGCAGGTAGAGAAAACCCACCACCCCAAAGAGAATCGGGATGCGAGAGAGCGTCAGTAAATTTGGTAAATTCACAACACACAGAGTGTCCAAGTTGCGAGAACTCGGCTAGCTCAAAATTCCTAAGTTTGCGGGGCTTCTGAGTGACAGAAAATCCATAAGTTTGTGCTAATCTTTAGCCGAGCACTTTACGCAGAAACAACTCGCGATGAATTGGACTGGCAGCGTGCTTAATCAGCGCCGCACGATGAGCGGCGGTGCCGTATCCCTTGTGCTGGGCGAAACCATACTCGGGATACTTATCAGCAAGTCGCAACATCTCACGATCGCGAGTGACCTTCGCGGCGATACTAGCCATCGCAATGGAGAGCGATTTTCCATCGCCTTTGATCACACCCTCGTGGGCATATGGGAAGGGCTTCAGAGGACGACCATCAACAATGACCTTCACATCAGAAACTGACTGAAAGAGCGGGTCAGTGGCAGCCATGTGAGGCAGCGACCATTCATCCTTCTGCTGCGCCAATTGCTCGATGGCGCGCTGCATGGCCAAACGAGTCGCCCCAAGGATGTTGTACTGAGCGATCTCGGCGACTGATCCGGATGCCACGGCGAAGTCGATCAAACCCTCAGCTCGGAGCGATTCCAGCACTGTGAACTGAGACTCACGCGATTCGGCGGACAATTGCTTGGAGTCGTTGATGAGAGCGCTTTGCGCAAGCGCATCGGGTGACTCGAAAAGCTTTTGGCACAAAATGCAGGCGCCGGCCACGACGGGACCGGCTAGGCAGCCACGTCCAGCTTCATCGATTCCAATGAGTCTGGAGTAGTCCGAAAGCCAATCACGATCGTATGCTTGCAATGAGTTCACGCCCTACTCTGCCAGTGGATGGTTGAGTGATTCTAATACGCCCCTCACCCCGCAAGAGGTGAAGGTTTAAAATAGATTGAAGATCGACGCGGCTTAGGCCAGATCGAAGCGATCGAGTTCCATCACCTTCGTCCAAGCTGCGACGAAGTCTTTAGTGAACTTCACTTCTGCTCCTTCGCAGGCATAAACTTCGGAGATGGCACGTAGCTCAGAATTGGAACCGAAGATCAAGTCGACGCGGGTACCCTTCCACTTCAATTCGCCCGTCTTGCGGTCACTGCCCTCGAAGAGATTATCGGCATGCGATGTGGCCTTCCATGTGGTGCCCATATCGATCAAGTTGCTAAAGAAATCGTTGGTCAAAAGTCCGGGACGATCCGTAAACACACCGTATTCTGAACCATCGAAGTTCGTATTAAGCGCGCGAAGACCACCGACTAGGACGGTCATTTCTGGAGCAGTTAGCGTGAGCAAGTGTGCTTTATCGACCAGCATCTCTTCCGCGGAGACTGTATATTGTGTCTTCGCGTAGTTACGAAAGCCGTCGGCTTCTGGCTCAAGCGCCGCAAAAGACTCAACGTCCGTCTGCTCAAGTGTGGCGTCGGCACGGCCTGGCGTGAAGGGCACTTCGATATCGCTGCCAGCATCTTTAGCCGCTTTTTCGATAGCGGCAGAGCCAGCGAGCACGATCAGGTCAGCGAGAGAAACTTGCTTGGATCCAGAATCTGCGTTAAAAGATTTTTGGATACCTTCGAGCACGTCGAGCACTTTAGACAGCTGTGTTGGGTTGTTGCTCTCCCAATATTTCTGAGGCGCTAAACGGATACGTGAGCCGTTGGCACCACCGCGCATGTCAGAGCCACGAAAAGTGGAGGCAGATGCCCACGCCACCGAAACCAATTCAGAAACTGAGAGCCCCGAATCTAAGATTTTTGCCTTCAGATCAACCACATCAGAAGCGTCCACTAAGTCGTGATCAATCGCAGGGATCGGATCTTGCCAGATCAGCTCTTCACTGGGCACATCACTACCGACGTAGCGAGCAATTGGCCCCATGTCGCGGTGCGTTAGCTTGAACCATGCCCGAGCAAAAGCGTCAGCAAACTCTTCGGGATTTTCGTGGAAACGCTTGGAAATCTTCGCGTAGGCGGGGTCTTCACGGAGCGAAAGGTCAGTCGTCAGCATCGTAGGCTGAATCTTCTTATCCTTATTCTGCGCCATCGGCACGGTGCCGGCACCGCCATTGTCCTTTGGCTTCCACTGGTGTGCACCTGCGGGACTCTTCGTAAGTTCCCATTCGTAGCCGAAAAGATTGTTGAAATAGCCGTTACTCCACTTCGTCGGCGTGCTTGTCCAAGTAACTTCGAGGCCACTGGTAATCGTGTCGTCACCATGGCCAGTTCCATAGCTGTTTTTCCAACCTTGGCTTTGCTCTTCAATACCAGCGCCAGCGGGCTCCGGTCCGACGTATTTGTCGGGGTCGGCTGCGCCGTGAGTTTTACCAAAAGTGTGTCCACCCGCGATGAGGGCAACAGTCTCTTCGTCGTTCATCGCCATGCGGGCAAAAGTCTCCCGAATGTCGTGCGCAGCCGCAATAGGGTCCGGATTTCCGTTGGGGCCTTCAGGGTTGACGTAGATCAGACCCATTTGCACGGCAGCGAGTGGATACTCTAGTTCGCGATTGCCAGAGTAGCGCTTGTCGTCGAGCCATTCGGTTTCCTTGCCCCAGTAAATGTCTTCTTCTGTTTCCCAGATGTCCTCGCGTCCACCAGAGAAACCGAAGGTTTTGAACTCCATCGATTCGAGAGCGACATTGCCGGCAAGAATCATGAGGTCAGCCCATGAAAGTTTATTCCCGTATTTCTTCTTCACCGGCCAGAGAAGCAGGCGCGCCTTGTCGAGGTTACCATTATCCGGCCAGCTATTAAGCGGCGCAAAACGCTGTGCGCCGGTGCCAGCACCGCCGCGACCGTCGGCAATGCGATAAGTCCCTGCACTGTGCCAGGCCATACGAATAAAGAAGGGACCATAGTGCCCGAAGTCGGCCGGCCACCAGTCCTGCGAGTCAGTCATCAGATCGGTCAGATCTTTTTTGACCGTCTCCAAGTCGAGACTCTTGAAGGCTTCAACATAGTCAAAGCCATCATCCATTGGATTGGAACGTGAGGTGTGCTGGCGAAGAATATTAAGCGGAAGCTGATTCGGCCACCAATCGCGGTTGGACGTGCCGCCACCCGCAGCGGTCGCTCGCTGCATTGATCCGTTCAAGAAGGGGCATTTGCTCTCACTGTCCGTGGAGCCCTGAGCTTCATGCGTGTCGGAGGTTTTAGTCTCTCCAGAATTTGTATCGTGCGGATTTTCCATAGTATGTTTGAGTGTATAAAAGTTATGTCTATTAGTATTAATAGCAAAAGTGTAGAGATAGACCGAGGTCGAGTTTTTACAAGCCGAGAAGCGATAAAATCCTCATGGAATTCAATACTTATACCAGCTCGGCTTGGCGGGTGGCTCCAGCCCCTGCGCTTCGTAAGCAGTCTTGAAGTGCATCTTGGCAAAGCCCTTCAAACCGTCGGCGCCCTTTTCCTCAAAAATCTTCTTAGCCTGCGCAAGCACTCGATCGCTGGCCCCTTTGACCAAGGTCTCACCTAACTCGTCAGAGAGCCGCTTCATCTCGCGCACATAGATGGCACGGGCAATAATCGAAGCCGCCGCCACGACAGGATCCGACTCGGCTTTCGTTCGGCTAACGAGCTTGAAATCTTTGCGGTCTTTGACGTAAGCATCGACCAGCTTCTGTTTGGTGAATTGATCGAGTAAGCCCCATGGAGCGGCGCGCTGATCGAGCGCTTGGTTGAGTGACTTGCCGTGATACCACGCAAGTAGCTTATTCAAATTACGATCAAACTTGTTATAGAGCTCATTGTATTTAGGCATCCGCGCAAAAGCAGTCTGGATGACGACGCCCTTTGTTTTGCGGATTTCTTGATCGAGCTTTAGGATGCTGCCGTCGGTCAGCTTCTTACTATCGGCCACCCCGAGTTCGAGCCACTGCCGCACCATGTCACCATCCGCCACAACACAAGCTGTGACCAAGGGACCAAAAAGATCGCCTTTCCCGCTTTCGTCGGCACCTGCGTGGAGTGTGAACCATTCCGGGTTGTGCACCTCTTCATAGCCGAGGAGCGCTTCGCCCGTGATCTCGGCTTCAAGAATATCGCGGACAAACTCTTCCATATTTTTGCCAGATACGACTAGCTTGCCGCTCTGGTAGCCGACCACATTGACCTTCTCACCCTTAAAGGCAAAGAGCGAGTAAGCGACATCATAGGGGAACCAGGCACCGCCCACACTTTTCTCTTCTAACAAATCAGCGAGCAGATCCATCTTCTCCTCATCAAGCTTGATGGTATACATCACCTTCTTTTTAGGACCTTCGTCTTCGGTGGGCTTGGATTTCTTTTTCGGCATCTGAAATGTATTTGATCCAAAAACATAGGATTGGGCGCTTGAAATCAAGTCACGAACTCGAAACTTGCCATTTTACCGCCCGAGCTGATCCTCAAGAATATGTCTAAACGATACGTAGTCATTATGGCAGGAGGCCGAGGCGAACGCTTTTGGCCAGAGAGCCGCACTGCGCGCCCCAAGCAACTGCTCCCGATAGTTGGCGAAAAGGCAATGCTCGCGCAAACAATCGACCGCCTAGCCGACCTAGTGCCCGCAGAGGACGTATTTTTCATTACGAACACGGAGCAACGCGATGCCGTGCTGGAAGTCTGCCCCGAGCTCGACCCTAATAAAGTTATCGGCGAACCCGTCGGGCGCGATACCGCAGCCGCCGTCGGCCTAGCCACCGTGCTAGTTCGCCGCGAAGATCCTGAGGCTGTCTTTGCCATGCTGCCCGCAGATGCCGTGATCCACGACGCAGCAGGCCTGTGCGCCACCCTCGAAAGTGCCTTCGCCGCAGCTGAGGCCGATCCCGTGCTCGCCACAATCGGCATCACTGCCAGCTCCCCGGCGACAGGCTATGGCTATATCCAGCAAGGCAATACTCTTGGCGATTCTGCAGGCCAAGCCGTCTACCAAGTTAAACGCTTCGTCGAAAAGCCCGACCTCGCCACCGCGCAAAGCTACCTCGAGGCGGGGGACTATTTCTGGAATGCTGGCATGTTCATCTGGTCGGTCGCAGCCATCGCAGCCGAGCTCGAGAAAAGCACCCCCACCCTCTGGCAAGCCCTGCAAGCCATCGATCAAGGTCTCGAAGCGGGGCAAGGCATCGATACAGTCCTCGCGCAACATTACCCAAAGCTAGAAAAAATCTCAGTCGACTACGCGATTATAGAAAAGGCAAATAATGTCGTCATGGTCGAATCTGGCTTCGATTGGGACGACGTCGGCGAATGGCCCGCGGTCTCTCGACATTATCCCTCCGACGAAGCGGGTAATGTCGTCCGCGGCTCCGCAGAACTGGCCGACTCAAGTAGGAACATCGTCTACTCCCGCGATGAGAAGCACCTCGTCGCCCTACTCGGCGTGGAAGACTTGATTGTAGTCAGGACCGAAGACGCCACACTTGTATGCCACAAAGATAAAGCTCAAGAAATCAAAGACCTAGTCAAAAAGATCGGTGCGAAAGCAAGCTACAAGCATCTGACATAACTCTTTAAAATGAACTATCTAGGCATCGATTGGGGAGAGAAACGTATTGGCCTAGCCTTCGCAGACGATGTCGGCATCGCCATGCCCCTCCCTGCCGCGGTTGCTGCCTCCAAAAAAGAACGCATGCGCCACATCGAAACGATGCTCACCCAGCGTAAAGCCCAAGAACTAGTCGTGGGCTACCCACTCAATATGAACGGCACCGTCGGCTTCAAGGCAAGGGAGGTCGATGAATTTATTGCCGAACTAGAAAAGCGATTCCGCCTACCCATCCACCGCATCGACGAGCGCCTCTCCAGCCATTCAGTCGAGCAGGGTCTAAAAGGGCAAAAGAAGAAACCCAGCCGCCAAAGTGGCGAAATCGACTCGCGCGCCGCCGCGCTAATTTTACAAGATTTCATCGAAGAACGAAACCTGAATTCCTAGCTTGACCACTAGGACAAGATTTCGACATCTTCCACAGCTTATCTATCGCGGGTATAGTTTAGAGGTAAAACATCTGCCTTCCACGCAGAGGTCGTCGGTTCGATTCCGTCTACCCGCACCATTACGCTAGATCAAGTTCAAAGGAGAGGTGACAGAGTGGCCGATTGTGCATCCCTGGAAAGGATGTGTGGGGGTAACTCCACCGAGGGTTCGAATCCCTCCCTCTCCGCCACTTAAGTCGCTGTTGAGTAGTAACTTAGTTTTATTGGATTATTATTCCTATCGTATTCCTATCACTTTTTTGTTGATTTAGGGCTGGTAGATTCAAGTATATGCCAATGCCAAAGAAGGAATACCCAAGGGGCAGTGGTCTGCACTATTCTGAAATAAACAACCTGAATAAGGGTAAACAGTATTCCAAGTCATATAGGATTGATGTTCCTAAGAAGTATGGTCTTCCAGCTAGGTATAAACAATTCCGCAGCCTAAAAGAGGCTAAACAGTTCTGCGAGAACCTTGATTACAATTACAAGGTATCGGGTAAGGGCCTAAGAGGAATATCGGAATCTCAAATGTCCGAGGTTCAGTTAGCTTTCAAGAGGTGTGAAAAGCATAATGTGAGCCTCACAGAGGTGCTGGACTACGCACTACCCAGAATGAATACCAAGGGTTCAAAGGTTACTCTTTCTGAATTAGTGAATGAATATACTGAAATAAAGTATAAGGACGATCTCGAAGAGGTTACCAAAAAAACAATTAAATATAGGTATAGCAAAATATTAGAACTGGTTGGAGACATCAAAATAGCTGATATCCATAAAGGTGTCATAAAAGAAACTATAGTATCCGTTACAGGTAAGAGCAGGAATAAACTAAATTACTATAGCTATTTCAGCACCCTGATGACCTATGCAGCTAGTATGGGTTACATTATTTCTAATCCATTTAATTCAATATCTGAAATGGAGAAGAGAATGCTTCTGGGTAAGAATGCGGCTAAACCTGAGCGTATTAACATACTAAGTTTAGATGATACTAAACTGATTCTAAATGCTGCCTTGGCTAATCCCCAGCTGAATATGTTGCCAAATATAGTTATGCAATCGTTCTGTGGTGTAAGAGCTGATGAAGCGGAAAAGCTGGAATGGGAAGATATTAGGCTCAACTCCGAACAACCATTCATCGTCATTGACGAGAGTATAGCGAAGAATAAGAGCATAAGAACAGCTGCGATTCCTCCCAATGCCGTGAAATGGCTTAGTCTCTGTGATCAATCCACACCAATAGGACACAAGAACCTACAGCAAAGAAATAACTACTTTAGGACTCTTTTGCAAAAAATGGGTTGGGGTACTTGGACTAAGAGAAAAGATAAAAAATCTCTTTGGAAGAACCGAAAGGGCCTCAAGAATGTCCTCAGACATTCTTTTGGTAGCTATCACTTCGAGCTATATGGAGACGCAAGTGAAACGGCTAAAGCACTTGGACACTCAGATAGTTCAGCGGAGTCAGTGTTGTTTAGTAACTATAGGAAACTAATTACTAAAAAGGGAGAAGGTAAGAGGTATTTTAATATCTGCCCAAAGCTCACCTAAAGGAAATGTGCATCTATTTTAGATGCTTAATCCTAATTATAAAGTAGAAGTAACACCCTGTGTTATAATGAACAGTATAGTAACAAAATCTATAAACCTGATAGGGCTTGTAGGGCGTGATACTATGTAATATAGGGAGAAATATTCTTTTTCTTCCGCTTAATAAATAGGAAGACCCGAGGAGCTTTCGCTGCACTCGAGCCTAACATTGGAAAAGTTTATGTTCACAGACAAAGCTTCTTTGGAGATTCCTACAACTAAATTATTCTATATTAGATATGTTCAGTAAAGAAGCAGGTAAAACGGCTGAGATTAGCTCAGAAAAATTAAAAAATATATATCATAAACCAGTATTAAACCGAGAGGAGGCCTCTATTTTTCTAGGGGTATCCATTAGGCATATAGACAACCTCACCAGAAGGATGGAGCTGCCGTTTTTTAAGAGCGGGAGTCGGATACTCTTCAAGAGATCTAATTTGGACGAATATATTGATTCAAACAGCTCAGAAAGGGGGGTAGCTTAATGGATTACGGAATCTTCTTATATCCTCGCTTATACAATCACGGCCCCTGGGTCTTTCAAATGGACCGAGAGGAAATCATCAATCTGATGCAAGAGAGAAACTGGAATACCAAGTCTCCCTGGAGTCAGTGCCTACGAGGTACTTCATACGGATACACAAGGGACTTCTACTGCGCCAGAGACGCCAAGGAGTCAGTTACAAGGATATTGAGTAAATTGCCCTTACAAGCCTTCGACTTCATCGAACTAGGTGACGGTAAGGGATGGGAAATCAAAATCGCTTGTAGCCCCCATAATGCAGCAAAACTTTGTGCATACACGGGTGATAATCAGGAACAACAATCAACCAAAGCAGCTTAATCATTATGAATATTAAACCCGAATTTAGAACCTCTAAACAGTGGAAGAAATACAAACGCTCTCT
>Ga0302126_10002008_pt1 | contig 11888 bp, 7 predicted proteins | sample CB4_20m_MG_FD_203108 | JGI IMG/M metagenome (GOLD analysis project Ga0302126, IMG submission 203108) | Marine microbial communities from Western Arctic Ocean, Canada - CB4_20m | ecosystem: Environmental > Aquatic > Marine > Oceanic | place: Canada: Western Arctic Ocean | collected 2017-09-24 | reverse complement strand
GAAGAAGAAGACGAATTCTTCACAAGATAATATGGTTCGAAATGCGAGCCACAACTCTCTCGAAGGATCTCTACGCGGAGGTAATTCGTTCAAGCCAAGAGGCCATATGCCCTCGGTTGTTTTGAACAAAAAATTAGAAGACGTGCGAGGAAAAAGCGAAGAAGCTGCGGCTATGGTGAGAACCGCTTCGAGCGGATCGTTATTACAAGACGTTTCGAGGGACTATTGATATAGAGATTAGTTTTACGATGATGATTTTTAAATAAATAGATGAGTAGCATTTAAATATATATATACATTCTGTGTGTGTGTGTGTGTGTTGTTGTTGTTGTTGTTGTTTTGTTATTTGCTGATATTTATTATGGTGCGGCTGGATTGCCTTCGCCGCCCCAGCCCCATAACAATTCGCCGCCAGCTTTTTCAGCCATTTGCTGCATCCATCCGCCAGGCGTCGGTCCAGCAATCGTTGCGTGTTCCATTTTAACGCCACCGCTCGGATCTTTGTGTATGCGAACGCGATACCACGGGTTGTTCAACATACCCATGACGTTCCATGTCGGTCTTTCCGGCATGAAGTTTTGCGATTGGTCCACGGCTCTGAATACGATTTCTTTGCACTTTTCGTCGAACAAAACCGACGTATCGATTTCGTATTCCCACATGCACCAACACCAATGTCTGGCCTTATCACCGGACGAACCGGCGGCCCATCTCGGTGTTTCGCGAACATTGATATCCGCAAGTTTCCAAGATAAACCTTGATCGAACGAAACTTCGCATCTGATGACTTTACGCCCTCCTCCAGAATACGCGTATCCTTTCATTATATATTTTTTCTCCGCAGTAGGTTTAATAACTTCTTCATGCGCTGGATATGCAATAGCGCCATTAATGTTCAACTGATTAATGATATATTCCTCTTTAAACCACCATTTATCTTTTGTTGCGAGTTCAGCATCGACAGTTGGCGGTAAAACTCTATTATCGTTGAAATGATAAAAGTTATTCGATTCTCTATCCGTGACCGTGATTTCGGCCAAGAACTTAATCATCCTTCCGCCGATATAGCCGGGAATAATAATTCTCACTGGATACCCATGATCCGGGTGTAATCTCTCCCCATTTTGTTCGTAGGCAACGATCACGTCGCACGTTGGATCTAAAGCGGTCTCTATATCAATCGAAGTCCCGTACGACCCAGGTCCTCCGTCTTGGCCGTCGTACGATTTCGGCAGTTCGTCTTGTGGGCCGTTTAAGCAAACAAACCGTCGCCCGGGTCCGGCTTTGAAAATACCAGCCTTGTTCAACAAAACCCTCAACGGCACGCCTTTCCAATACGTGTTCCCAACAGCGCACGGCCCCCAATTAAACCCAATCGAAGATTTCACCATATTCTGTTCTTTCCTCCTATTCCCTGCGCAAACGACTAAACACGGAAACTGTTCGTACGGCATTTCAGAGAGTTCATCCATCCCAATCTCGAACGGGTTCTTACAGTTCCCATTGACTTTAATCTTATGCGTCTCCCATGTCAATTTCGGTACCGCGCCATGGTTTCTGACTATATGTAAGTTCACCGGCGAAATGAACCCGTAATCGAATAACTCTGGCAACGAAGCCTCGCAATTGAATGGATGTTTCCCAGTCAATCGTATTAACGCCGGGTGCCTCTTCACCCAATTGTCCGGTGTCTTCAAATCTCTTTCGTCGATTTCTGGGAACTCTCGCGCTAAGTATTTCGCGCGCCTTACCTGTTCATCGTGCGAAACGTTCATCGTTTGATCGATTGAGATTTTGATCCCTTTTTCTCGCCAAGCGTCGCCTTCTGCGTAATCATCCATTTCTTCATCGTCAGATCCGTTCTTCTTCTTTTGTTGATGCTCGAGAACTTTTGAGCCAACGATGCCGGCCGCTGCGCCTACGATTACGCCTAAAACCATCACTTTAGTGTACTTTTTATTGAAAGAAGACGCGCGTGTTTTATTATATATCTATGAATGAAGAAGTTGATACGTGCATATCCAAAACCACTATCAACGAGACTGCGTGTATCAAAAAGTGTTCACATTATTAGTATTTCTTTTTTCTCGAAAAAGACGCGACTGAAGGACAAAACTTCGGTCAAAGGACTCGAAAATGATATGTTTATGGTTTTAATGACACGCGTCTATTCATTTTATGTACTTTAAGAAAACAGGCCCTCGATCAGAAGAAGAAGAAGAAGAGGAAGAAGACGCGCGAGGGAAAATATGTACACGCGCGTTCGCAGGTGCGCGCATCTTTTCTCGCGATTACGATTGATTTGTTCTCACGAGCGCGCTTTAAGAGAGAGAGAGAGAGTACTAAAAAAGTACTCGCGAAATTGATCATCGATGAGAGAGATTTTGTGTTATTTAAATTTTCGCTTCCTTTTTCTTTGTTTTTATTTTGGTCCTTTTTGGAAACGAATGCGACAGACTTTTTCTTACCTCTGCGCCGATAAAGAGAGAGAGAGAGATAAGAAGAGAGAAAAAAGAACACGCGCAGATCTGTATCTTCTGTTTATTTATTTACTCACTCGCGCGCGCGGTTGTTCTGATATTCACAGAGCGAGAGAGAAGTTTTATTATTGAACGAGTATAGGGGAGATTCTATTTGCCCAAAAGTCCGTCCTACTGTCCTTTGCTTCGCGAATTTTCCAAATCAATACAGAGAAGAGCAGAGTGTATATTGAATAATAATAATAATAATGGGAGCGAGAAAAGAAAAGGAAACGACGAAGACGATTACTGCTAAAGAAGCATATGAAATGATCGAAATGGATAAGGAAGAGTTATTTGATTTAGTGCAACGAAACGGTGGTGATATTGCAAAAATCCAAAAATTCGATAAAGAATGTCGACGAGTGAATAGACAAGATATCAACACGCCGGACTGTTGGATTCGAAGACATGATAAATTAGTTAGATTGACTGGGCAGCATCCGTTCAACTCAGAACCAGAGTTAAGTTCATTAGAAGAGTGTGGTATGATTACGAGTTCGAGTTTACATTTCGTGAGGAATCATGGCGCCGTACCGGAGTTGCGGTGGGATACGCACGCGATTACACTCGCTGAAGATTTAAATAAGAAGAAGAATAAGATAAAAACGTTTAAGATGGATGATATTGCGAAAATGCCAAGAGTGACGAAGGCTGTTTTGTTAGTGTGCGCCGGTAATAGGAGGAAAGAACAGAACATGAAAAGGAAGACGATTGGATTTAATTGGGGCGCAGCCGGCGTATCGAATAGTTTATGGACCGGAGTTCCTTTAAGAGAATTGTTGAGAAGATTTGGATATACTGCACAGAATTTAGAGTCTTCGTCATCAGAAAATTTATTCGTTTGTTTTGAAGGACCTGAAGAAGAGCTTCCGAAAGGTGATAAGGGAACGTACGGCACGTCTATTCCTTTACATAAAGCTTTAGATCCTTCGCAAGATATCATGATCGCGTACATGCAAAACGGTGAAAAATTGAAACCAGACCATGGATATCCAGTTAGATTAATCATTCCAGGCTATATCGGTGGCCGCATGATTAAATGGTTAACGAAGATTACAATTACGAATAAAGAGAGCGATAACTTTTATCATTTTAGAGATAATAGGATTTTGCCTTCGCACGTGGACGAAAAAATTGCCGATCAAGAGAATTGGTGGGAGAAACCAGAATATATTTTCAACGAGTTGAACATTAATTCGGCAATCACGAAACCAGCTCACGATGAGTTCATTTCTGCAAACTACGAAGAAAATTCAAACGAAAAAGAATATGAAATAAAAGGGTACGCGTATACCGGCGGCGGTCGAAAAATTACCAGGTGCGAGATATCTCTCAACGGTGGATATGATTGGGAATTGTGCGAAATTATAAGACCAACGAAGGCGACGAAATATGGAAAGCATTGGACGTGGGTAAAATTTTCGAAAGTTGTCCAAATATCGCGTTTGGTAGATTCTCCAGAAGTCGTTTGTAGAGCGTGGGACGAAGCGAATAATACGCAACCGAGAGATTTGACTTGGAATTTAATGGGCATGGGGAACAATCCTCAGTTTCGAGTGAAGACGAAAGAAATTGCTTTCAATGGCAAGCGTTTCGTGAAGTGCGAACATCCAACGGAGCCAGGGACGTTGAAGGGTGGTTGGATGGGCCATACCGCCGGCGAATGGGAACCAGTTATTGAACAAATCGAAGGGCAGCGCGCTGGCGATCCGATCGATCCGCAACTGGCGTATATGAAAAAACAAGCTTCTGCTGTTGTTACCACCGTCGAATCACGAAAAGCGTCGTCTGTATTTTCCGCTCCAGCCGTAGAAGCAGATCCAAGAAAAGGGCAAAACATAGAATCGCCAAAATCTGTAGTTCCGGCAAATGCAAAATATTACACCGAAGAAGAAGTCGCAAAGCATAACTCTGAAGATGATTGTTGGATTATCGTGAAAGGTAAAGTATACGATACGAACGCGTATTTGAAGGAAGGTTCGCATCCGGGCGGTAACGCTTCGATTACGATGAACGCTGGCGAAGATACGACGGAAGATTTCGAAGCCGTACATTCGGCGAAGGCGTGGAAACAACTCGAACCGTATTACATTGGCGAAGTCGGCGTGAAACCCTCTGATTCTTCTTCTTCTTCTTCTTCTTCAGAGAATGCATTGTTGACGAGGAGCAAAGAAGAAGAAGAAGAAAAAGAGACGACGACGGAATCTATTATTACGAAGACGAAAGTATTATACCCGCCGACGCCAACTGTAGGTAACGTAGACTTGGTAAAATATTATAGAGAGAATAAAGAAATATACGGAGATATTGTTTTAGGCGAAGAAGCCGAAGCGTTAGCGTTCGATCGTATGTGGGCAGGAGCTTCAAACCCTGTCGATAATGCAAAGAACCCGCTCGGATGTAGTCCAAAGAAATGGATACCTTTGAAAATTGAAAAGAAGGTGCCGTTATCGCACGATTGCATTTTGCTCAGGTTACAGTTGGAATCTCCAGAGCACCAAGTCGGCATGCCAGTTGGACAACATTTATATTTACGAGGTGAATGGAAGGGGAAAAAAGTCATGCGTGCGTATACGCCTTCATCTTTAAACGGTACTCTAGGCGCGATTGAGTTTGTCATTAAGATATACTTCTCGGGCGCAAACGCGAGTTACCCTGGCGGTGGCGCTTTGACGCAATTCTTGAACCAATTGAACGAGGGCGATACGATTGACGTCAAAGGCCCAGTCGGTCACATTGTTTACGAAAACGGTGGAAAGTTAATTATTGATAAAAAATTACGTCCGAATAACGTGAAGAAGATGACTTTGATGGGCGGCGGCACCGGCGTCGCGCCGATGTTACAACTCATCGTTGCTATTTTGAGCGACCCGAGGGATGAAACAGAAATCGTGTTCATTTACGCGAACAAAAGTGAAAAAGATGTTTTGTTGAAGTATACGTTAGATCGATTAGAGCGTGAACATCCCGCAAGATTTCGCATTCATTATTTGATTTCAAACGCTCTCGATAATAGCTACTCTGAGGATATCGCGAAAGGCCGAATGCAAGTTGGACGTATATCGCAGAGAATCATAGCTTTACATGGATTCGATGCGTCGAACGATGGAACGTCTGTAGCGATCATGTGCGGTCCACCGGCGTTTGAAGAAGATACGTGCATGCCTGCTTTGAAAGAACTTTCGTTTCCAGACGAGGACATTATTCGATATTAACAAAAAATGATTACAATACTTATTAGTTAACGTACTACCAAGTATGATTATTTATTATTATGTACATAAGTAAACACATACATATGAAACTAAAATTAAATATACCAGAATATCACTTCTTTTGCGTGCCGTATGCGATGTAATGCACTCCAGCAACGAACACGGCTGCGCCGACGGTGTTCCCTAAAGTCACAGGTAAAATATTACCAAACATCATTTGCGCGATTGAAACGTTCGCTCCGTATAACATCCCGTGCGGAATCAAGAACATGTTCGCGATAGAGTGTTCAAAGCCCATGGCAACGAATGCCGAAATTGGCCAGAAAATAGCCAATAACTTCCCAGCAACCGACGTCGTCGCCATCGTCCCCCATACGGCCAAACAGACTAACCAATTACACAAAACGCCCCTCGTAAACGCCACGGCGAACGGCAACGAAGCTTTCATTTGCGCAATTTGTATAGCAGGTTGTGGATTCGCAGCCGATGTCATCGCAAAATATGCCATATATGCCATGAAAACACTCCCAACAAAATTCGCTCCGTAAGATATAACCCAATTCTTAATCAACTGCTCTTTCGTCACTCTCTTCTCGAGTACGCCGCTAATCATCACGAACACGTTCCCGGTGAACAACTCCGCCCCGGTCAAAATAACCATGGATAAACCGAACGGTAGGCCAATAGCGCCTTTCAAAAAACTGCATAAACCTGCGTTCGTTTGCGCTAACGAAGCCGACTGTGCGCCGACTTGCGTGAGTAATAAGCCCCCTAAACCGATCAACGCCCCGGCCGTGATCCCTAACGCAAAGGTCTGCCTAGGTAACATCTTCGCCTTCTTCTCCGAGGTCGCTAAAGCCGTTTCGAACGTCTCTTGCGGTGTCTTTGCATCTTGCGCTTTAATCAACAGCTTCGATGATTTAGTCCTGTTTGAACTATTGCTCGTCTTTCTGGTAAGAGTGCTACGCTCATAACATTTCTCAATCGATGATTGTGATAACGATGATGATGTTGATGATTTTGGACTCGTCACAAAAGCGTGTTTCCTCTTCCTCGAATGCGGACTAACCGCGCCTACACAAACCGAACCCGATAAAACAGTACGCATCGCTCTACGAAAAGCTGAAGGCGATTGCTTGTTAATGCAGACTGTCGGTCGGTCGCTTATACTCGCTGAGATTGTTCTTTTTCGGATAGAAATAAAGAATTGAGTTCCACGTGTTTCCCCAATTTTCTCTCTTTGAGTCTTTTTGTGCTGCTGATGCTGATGCTCACAATCTCAAAATCAATTACTAACGACTCTCTCTTTTAATGAACATCAAAAGCAGTTCTTTCGATGCGCCGATGATGAACGAGAAAAAGAAAACAAAAGTAGCGCAGCAGAACGTACTGATTATCTCGCAGTTAGTCAAACGAGAGAATCGGGATGTAGTAAAATGTCCACGCGCTTTGGAACGAGTGCTACACCGATATGCCGTTTGGTCTATTTTTTTGAAACAGCCAAATGGCAAATTTTTGGAAAAAGGCCGATCAAAGGACGCAAAAATATCCAAAAAATGTGGGCACATCACAACCTCTTTTATTTTATTCTACTACCAAGAGCATCAAACGACGCAAACGCGAGGTCCATGAAGAGAGGAACCGATTTCGAAAACGCTCATGCTTGGACTGATTTCGATTGCTGTGGTGCCTAAATTCGTTTCGAACGACCAAACGATGCGCACTCGACGAAGGAGCAAAAATCACTTTAAAAAAAGCGTATCATAGTAGTAAGCGAAAACGGAACTCGAGTCACAGAAACGAACTTTCGCGTTATTTTATTGTATCGCATCTTTAAATAATTAATACTTACGCGTACGTATACATACACACACATACACACACATAAACATAAATGAGTGCTAGTGCTGGACATTTAAGGACAACGAGCGCTCGATCGGCGTTCATGAACGCGGCTACGAACGATCGAGCTCGTCAAGAACGACCAAAAGATACATCGCAGACCAGGAAGGCCAAGGTCATGCGCAAGAATACGAACAGTAACAATGGCAACGTACTAACGCAAATAGCGTTAAAGAGTACGGGGGCTACTACTGCTGCTGCCGCGTATTCTTCTTCTTCTTCTTTGATTGGTTCTGTAGTATTCGGTAGTGCTATTGCAATCGCTACTTGTGGAGCTGCGTATGTTAGGAGGCGAAAAACAGGGGCAGTGGCAACTTCTGCGAATGACGAGACCGAAACGATCGAGGTCGTGATGAAACACGTCTCGGAATCAACCGAAAAATTATCAGCGCATAACGAAAAGACGCGCGAGATGTTCTATCCGTTCCCGGACGTTCAAAAAGAGGACGCGCACGTGTACAGAGATAAGGACGGCTATTACGTCGTTAAGGAGGCGTATCAGAAACCGACGAACCCGTTTGAGAAGTTGAAATTGCAAAAGGATGCGATGAAGACTATCGTAGCCCTGGATGAGATCAAACGACTTGGCGAAAAGTCAGGGAGGACGAAGGAAGAGTTCGAGAAGTTTGAAGAAGAATTAGGTGATCAAGACGAGATCGATCATCGCCTAAAATGGGCCGGCCTGTTTCATAGAAGGAAAGGGCATTACGGGAGGTTTATGATGAGGTTGAAGTTACCAGGGGGAATCGTAAGTACTGAGCAATTGAAATATTTAGCGAAAGTAGTCATCGATTGTGGAGATGATGGATGCTGTGATATTACGACGAGGCAAAACATACAAATGCGCGGCATACAATTAATAGACGCGCACAATATTTTGGAAAACTTGGAAAGATTGGAGATGTGCTCTTTACAATCTGGTTTGGATAACGCGAGGAACGCTACTGGGTCGCCAATAGCTGGCATCGATCCTCTCGAAATCATCGATACGAGACCGTTTACGTATAAAATTCAAGATTACGTCACTGGAGGCGGTCGCGGAAACCCGGAAATTTCAAATCTTGGAAGAAAGTGGAACGTTTGCGTCGTCGGATCTTCGGACTACTTTGAACATCCAGAGTTGAACGACTTAGCATTCGTTCCAGCAAGAAACGATGAAACGAATGAAATGGGCTTCAACGTATTAGTCGGTGGTTTAATCACGTCTTCCAGGGCGGCGGAAGCGATTCCGTTAGATGCATGGGTTCACGAAGACGATGTCGTCGCGATGACGCATGCGATATTAACAGCCTTTCGAGATTACGGTCACAGAGGTAATCGTCAAAAAGCGCGCATGATGTGGCTCATTGACGAAATGGGTTTAGACGTCTTCCGCACGGAAGTTGAATCGAGAATGCCCAAAGGCGTAAACTCTTTATCCAGAGCGATGAAGAAAGATTTGATCGATCGCACACAACCGCGCAGAAACGTTCTCGGCGTACATGACCAGAAACAGGAAGGTTTACAATGGGTCGGCGCGAACGTCGTCGGCGGTCGTTTACAAGGCGACGACATGATGAGAATTGCCGAATTGGCCGAGAAATACGGCTCTGGTGAAATTCGTTTAACCGTCGAGCAAAATTTCATAATTCCAAACGTTCCAAAAGGAAAAGTCGAAGAGATGCTTAAAGATGAACTGTTTTCGAGATATTCCACGAAACCGGGCAAAATTGTTGGCAACATCGTCGCATGTACTGGGCAACAATTTTGTGGTTTCGCGCAAATTGAAACGAAGCAAAATGCGTACAAGTTAGCCGAACACTTGGAATCCGTTCTCGATTTTCCAAAAGATGTGAGAATGATTTGGACGGGTTGCCCGAATTCGTGCGCTCCAGTTCAAGTCGCCGACGTCGGTTTAATGGGCGCGCAAGTGAAAGATCCTTCGGGCGCAAAAGGTATGGTTCCAGGCGTGAACATCTTCATCGGAGGAACGGTTGGACCGACCGGACATTTGAAAGAAAAAGCAGAGATTGAGAAAGTTGCGATGACCGAGTTAAACGCAGTCGTTGAAAACGTCATGATTGAAAAGTTTGGCGCAACGAGAAAAACGGCGCCGAGTGAAAATCCAAACCACGCCTCGCGTTGGAAAATAAACAAATCCGCTCAATACACCAAAGGTGTTCCAAAGGCGTTAGGTAAACAAACACACATTTGCACTGGTTGCGGATATATTTATTCGGAAGAGAAAGCGTTTGACTCTTTGCCTAGTGATTACGTCTGTCCATCGTGCTCGGCGCCGAAATCAAAGTTTGAAAAGATGAAGGGCGAAGAAGGCGCTGTGAAATCGGCACGCCCGGTGACAGAATACCCCGAAGGCACTTTAGTCACTTTAAAAAATAATGGCGAGAAGATTATGTTAAAGTTGATTGAGAAACAAGACGTTTCTTCAAATACGAGACGATTTAGATTCGAGTTGCCGTCGAAAGAGCATATTCTCGGCTTACCAGTCGGTCAACACGTCATGATTTCCTGCGACGGCGGTAAGACTTCTCGTCCTTACACGCCTATTACGAACGATCAAGCGAAAGGCTTTGTTGATTTAATGGTGAAGATTTACGATAAAGGTTTAGTGACGCAACAGCTCGATAAATTAATCGTCGGTGAAGACTTATGTCAGTTTGAAGGACCGAACGGTTTCATTCGATATACGGCGAGAGGCGAGTTTTCTGTCGCGAAAAATGCAGTTTCTGCGGAAGTTTCGAAAAAATCTAATATCAAATCGATTTCGATGATTTGCGGTGGTACTGGCATTACCCCAATGCTTCAAATCGCTCGTCAAATCTTTAGCGACGTCGGTGATACGACCAAAGTGAACATGATTTTTGCGAACCAGTCGCCGAATGATATTCTTTGCAAAGCCGAGTTGGACGAGTTAGCTTTGAAAGATAAAAATTTCACGGTTCATTACACGGTCGATACGCCGAGTTTAGAGTTATATGCAAAAGATAACAAATGGACTGGCAGTGTTGGTTTTGTGAATCAGGACATGATTAAAGCAAACTTGCCCAGCGCGAGCGAGGAAAATATTGTCTTGTTATGCGGTCCTCCGATGATGGTTCAGAGTTTGGAGAAGAACTTAAAAGTTTTGGGCTTTGATTGCGAGAAGAATGTTTTGAAATTCTAAATTTATATATATATTTGTCATCATACATGTGTAATTAATTCATTTTTATTATAATATTATTATTACGTACGTGTGTATTATTATTTTTATTATTATCATTAGGTATTGGTTATTATTTACTGATGTTGATCTTTCGAGGGAAGGCGCGTGTGGAATTACATTATCAGGGGTTCACATCATACATCATATAAATACTTATATACACAAAAAATTGTTTCATTTAATTTAGATTATTACTTTATTATTTCTTGATGAGAACTCGCACACACACACACACACACACACACACACACGCTTATGCCACATTTTTATATATAATAATTATAAAAAAATTATTGCGCCCATTGCGAGGCGATTGAGTTTTGCTTCTTTACGTCGTACATCCAAACCCCGCCAGCGAAGATCAAAGAAAATGCCATGAAGAAGCCCATCGTCCCTTGAAGAGACAAAGGTCTTCTGTCGTAACTCTCAATAGTGTACTTGCACTCAGTCGTGAGAGAGTCGCCCCAGGCTGAATAAACACCCGCGGCGTCGATGGCCAAAACTTGAATCGTATACGTCGTCGGCGCCGTGTTCATTGGAATCTTCACGTCAGTGCTTCCAGATAAAGCAGTCGAGTCAAACGCGGAAACCAAAAACTTCTGCACGTCCGCAGTTTGTTTGCACTGGTTGTTATCGTTAATTCCATCCTTCTTCTTTCTCCACGCCCTATCGACGATTTGATCTGACGTGTAGCATAACTTCACGGCGATCTTCGCCGGTGCGACGGTAATGTTTGACCAAGAAACGGTCACAGTAGTATCGCCAGCTTTGAATTTCTGTCACATGTTTTATTTTGTTGTGGAGGAAAGAAGTAAATCGTGTGAGTGTTAATTAATTCGCGTATTATTTCTATTCTATTATTCGTGCTCAGATTTTGTGTCCTTTGCTCCAAAAGTTCTTTTGAATGAAGATTTTTATGGACTAAAGGACGTAATTCTGGAATTCGGAAAAAAAGTATAGCAAAAACTAACTTAAACATTGAATCAGACAGACAAGCGCGATCATCAAACGTAAACAAATCACCCAAAATTGAATACAAAGAAT
>Ga0302126_10002006_pt1 | contig 11903 bp, 11 predicted proteins | sample CB4_20m_MG_FD_203108 | JGI IMG/M metagenome (GOLD analysis project Ga0302126, IMG submission 203108) | Marine microbial communities from Western Arctic Ocean, Canada - CB4_20m | ecosystem: Environmental > Aquatic > Marine > Oceanic | place: Canada: Western Arctic Ocean | collected 2017-09-24 | reverse complement strand
TGCTGATGCTGTGGGTGTATTTAAAACAAGTCCTCAAACGTATCAGATGGTAATAGATCGATTTTTAATTACCGATCCCAGTAAGGTGTTATTTTTTTCATCAAATGGATGGGATATCGCAGGCGCAGGTCAGTTTGGTTTTACCACAGTATGGTTGAATCGTGGAGCTGCTATTTGCGACAGATTGCCAATTAAACCTGATTTTGAAGTTCCCAGCCTAACGGATTTTCTCCGTGGCAATGGTCATTAAACTGAGCAATAAGAATCGTTACCTTTTAATGCAGATCCGGCTTGGATTTGATGGGTGATGATGCCAAAATCAGTTTTTACAGATCAATGCTGGTATATTTTTTAAAAATAACGTTATTTTTTGAGCGCATTTCCACAAAGCAGGCGGTTTTAATATGATGCATCGAAAACCTTCAAACATGTCTGATCGAATTGCTTTGACCCTGACTTTGATGTTGCGTTTCTTTGCAGATACTTTTTTTGCGAAACGATACGGACATCGTGCGGTGGTCCTTGAAACGGTTGCTGGAGTGCCAGGAATGGTTGCCGGCATGTGGCAGCATCTGAGAAGTTTAAGAGGTATGAAGCATGATTCGCGCGGTTGGATTCACACGCTTTTGGAAGAAGCAGAAAATGAGCGCATGCATCTAATGATTTTCATGGAAATCGCGAGGCCAAATACGGCTGAGCGTTACCTAGTGTTGATCGCTCAAGCGGTATTTTGGAATTTCTATTTCGTTCTCTACATTTTTTTTCCAAAAATTGCTCACCGGATGGTTGGATATTTTGAAGAGCAAGCCGTCATAAGCTATACGCAGTACCTGGATGAGGTGGAGAGCGGTAAAATCCCGAATGTGCTTGCACCCATTATAGCTATTGACTATTACTCCTTGTCCCCGGAGGCAACGCTAAAAGACGTTATTATTGCAGTTAGAGCGGATGAAATGGGTCATAGTGAGGCGAATCATGGAATGGCTGATTTTCTCGAAGCCAACGATAGTGAACCGTTGGAGAAAAAATCGCCCAAAAACTATTTGTAATTAGGATCTGGTCAGTAAGTTGAGCGCATGGCTGGGTTTGTGGAGTAGGGTGTTTTTGATACGCGAAATTCAGTAATTTTCTCAATTACGTTATCTATTCTTTAGATTTTTTTGGATACTTTGCTTTTTTATCCTCCTATTTGAGTGGCCGCTCAGGTTTAGGTCTAAAAAGCGTGGGAAGACAGCCAATTTAGTTAATGATCGATGTCAGAGGCTATTTGCTTTGGCACGGTGAAGCGAGAGTGATGACTATTTTGAGAGCAGGGAGTCTCAATTGGCAGACAATGATCGAGTTAAAGCTTTTTTAAAGCTGCAAAAGCAGATTAAGGAAAATCCGAAAGCAGTTGCTAACTTGTTGAAGCGGAACCTTGTCGCGGATAAAACAACAAAAGTACCCACTAAATAAGTGACTGCATTTATTCTTGTGCCAGCGCCCCAGCCTCTTTTTGGCGTGAACGCAATTTAGGCTTCTAGCTCGGAATCTTCTATATCCACTGAAATTTCGAAAACACCGTCACCACTTTTTATGAGCCTTAGTTGGTTCATAAGATGAATCCGCTTGAGGACCTGCGCGAGAGCGAGCTTGACCAATGGGTGCTCTTTCTCCATCGCGGGCTGGATTGCATCTTCTTCTAATCTAAGAAGCGAGCAGTCCGATTTTGCTACGGCCTGCAAACTCCGTCGTCTACCCGAGATGAGAGAGCTCTCACCGAAGCACTCTGTTACGTCAAGGGTTGCCAAATTTTTGCCGCGCATCGTTCGAAGGTCTATAGAGCCTTTTTCAATGAAGAACATTGCCCCCGCGTGTGAATCCCAGTTGAAAATAGTGTCCCCTTTTTTATAACGGATGGGAATCAACTCGTTTCTATACTTTGCCAGCAAACGGTCTTCAAAAATAGCGTTGAGACGGCCTCGTTCACGGCCAAAAATGCGAGCGACACTGTATCGAATTATTTCTTTCGCCAGGAATCCAGCCTTGTCGACTTCTTTGCGGATACGATCGCCATCAACTTGCACTAATGAGATTGGTTTAATTGTTTTGAATTCAAAATCTTCGATTTGCTTAGAAATAATTTCGGCGAATCCAATGGGATCACCTTTTACAAAGGTTTGCGTTGCAACATGTCCGCTTGTTAAATAGCCGCGGTCTAAAAAAAGGGCTGAACCTTCGGTAATGACATAGGCATGACCTAAAGCTATTTGTCCACGAACGTCTTCGACCCGAATGTCGCATTCTTGAGCGTATGCTCCTACATGTTCTAAAAGCTCTATGGTTGACAACATTTAAGTTCAATCTTAAAAAGTAAAACACTAGTCTAGTCTAGCTGACAGGGACTTAGCATATTTAAATAGATGCCTTTATAAAAAAATCATGATTAAAGCCACGGCCAAAAAACTATTTTATTTTTTATTTTTTATTTTTGGGTGCTGATAATCCACCCCAGATTCCACAGTTTGAGTAGTAACCAATAATCTGGGTATTTCTGACGGTAAACTTGTCTATGCATGAATCCTTATCATCGGATCTGCGCCAAAAATGTACTTGCCTAGAGTTGCTGCTGATTGATTGGTAAGGCATCCCTAATTGTTCGAATAAACTGGACTCAGAAGCGCCCATCCAGCTGTCCATATTTTTCTTAACGCCGGCGCAACCGCTTAGGCTTGAAAGGATAAGAAAAATTAGTACGCAAAAGCATTGGTGCTGCTTGATCATCACGATTGTGCCCACGTTTTATGAGTGTTTATTTATGTTACTGGGAGTGCTCAGACGGCGCCATAAATATTAGACCTCAGCCATCATTAGAACATTTTTTAATTATGGGACGGCAACGTTTAGCGGTGCTTCTCTAGAGCTATAGAAAAATCTATTGGTTGGTAAAGATACTTAAGAATATTTTATCCAATAATAAAGCCGACCAATGTATTCCCTAATGCCTGATGAAGTATCTTTAAATGCTTCGGCGCTAGGGATAAAGTGTAACCAAGAAAGATGTTGCTTAGCCCTGAAGTCTGTTGGATATGCTTCGCTCTTTATTCCAGCTTTATCGAATAGCCGCTTTGATCTGGGCATGTGAAAACTCGACGTTACCAGTAAAATATTTTGCAACCCTTTTTGCTCCATCAACTTCTTTGTTGCTTTGGCTTCATCAGCTGTATTTACCGCCACATCTGTTAGGTAGATTTGCGATTCTTTGATGCCCAATTCAATCGCCTTTAACCGCAATAATTCGCCTTCTGGAGGCCCATCAGCCCATGGCAAAAGTCCGCGTGTGAAAATGATGCGATCAGACTTCCCTGATTTAACTAAATCAATGCCTGCAAAGAATCTATCTGGGTCCTTCCACTGGGTTACGAAACCATGTTCTGTTTTAAATCCACTGAGCATTCCACTCAATACCAATACAGCATCACGCTTATCGGCTTGTTCTATCGATTTGTATGGATAGTCCGATTCCAACCCATTCCATATTAGGTCTGCGGTCACGGAGAATGAACAGAAAAGCGTTGTGAAAAGCGCGAGGCATGTTGGCCATAGGCGACGAAGAACGAGGCTCAGCACCATTAGCCCAACTATTAGCCCCAGAGGTGATATCAGTAGGGGCAAAATTTTATGAAGATAGATCATACTAAGGAGCATTCAGCCTCAAAAAAATCATGTGAGCAGTTAATGTACACCGCGTTTGAGATAGGTGTACTTCGGGGCATCAATTTGTGCACTCATTTGTTGTACCTACAATGCTTTTGAAAACGTTATTTGCAGATAGTTCAATGGGTTATGTGTAATATTCTGATTTGAGTGGTGGCCAGAGACGGAATCGAACCGCCGACACGAGGATTTTCAATCCTCTGCTCTACCAACTGAGCTATCTGGCCATATAAGAGGCGGCTATTGAACAGAAAATGAAACCAACTGTCAACTTGAAGGTGCGACGTACCCAGCAGGCTTTGCATACTCTTCATTATCGAGAAAGCGTTGCATCTCTGTCGTTAAGAATTCTCGTGCTTTTGAGTCCATCAGGCTCAGCCTATATTCGTTGATCAGCATGGTTTGATTTTCTTGCCACTGATGCCAGGCCTCTGCAGAAATAGACTCATAGATGGTTTGTCCGAGTATTCCTGGCAAAGGCGGTAAAGCTAAGCCAGGCAACGTTTTCTGGAATTTTTTACAAAATACGGTCCGGGTCATGAATATTTCTCCTCGTTTTTTAGTAACTTTTTTACGGGTGCGGGCAATCCACCTTGGAATGTGTCAATCTCAGCCCAAAAGGCGCCGGCAGGAATCGTTTTTGGTTCAGCGCATAGACGAAAATGAAGAAGTTGAATACTAAAATGGCTGAAGGAATGTTCCAGCGTTGTCAATTCAGATGCTTCGAGTACTTCTTCAATTCCGATAGTTGCTCCGAGAGTTAACAGACTTTCGCCTATAGGGGGGGCGTAAAGTCCGCCCCAAATGCCTTTCTCCGGCCTCTTAATCAGCAGTATCCTATTTTTCTCATTACGAACTTCGAGCATGATCCACTGTTTCAGTTCTTTTCGCTTGGCTCTTTTAGGCGTTGGTATCTCGCTAACACGCTTGGATTGGTTGGCCAGACATTCCTTTCGAAAGAGACATTTTTCACATCCCGGTTTATGTTTGGTACACAAAAGCGCCCCAAAATCCATCATCGCCTGTGTATGAATGGCGGCATCATGGCCAGCATTCGGAGCCAGTTGATGGGCGATATTCCAGAGTAATCGTTGGGAATTCGAGGTACTCAGGTCGTCGTCGATTAGAAATAATCTGGCTAATACGCGTCGCACATTACCATCTTGAATTACTCCTGATTTTTTGAAACCAAGTGAAAGGATCGCCCCTGCGGTAGACCGTCCAATTCCCTTAAGTCGCATCAAGTCATCCAGGTTGTCTGGAACTATACCTGCATGATCCTCGCGTATCTGTTTTGCGGCCTCATGTAAATTTCTTGCGCGAGCGTAATAACCAAGGCCAGCCCAGAGAGCGAGTACTTGATCGAGACAAGAATTTGCTAGGACAGTAGGGTTAGGAAATTCTACTAAAAAACTTTCATAGTAGGGGATTACGACTTGCACCTGAGTTTGCTGCAGCATAATTTCGGAGATCCAAGTGCTGTAGGGACTTTGGCCCTGCCATGGCAAATTGTGCCGGCCAGACACTTGATGCCATTTAGCAAGACGGATTGAGAACTCTGGAATCATTGCCCTAATGAATTTTTGAATGTGTTCTGAATTTCCTGCTGCGATTCTTGTTTGAGGCTTCTGTTCTGGTTCTTTTCGACCACAGTGCTTGTTGATCCTTTGAGATTTTTTTTCGCGAATTGACTAATCGACTTTGTATCGATATCGCATTTTAGTTTGTCCACGAGAATACGCCCTCGGCATGATAAGGGAACCCGAAGTCCGCGCAACTCGCTCAGAGCACTGCAATTTTCAGGGAGTTCAGCGACTGATATACTAGCTTCACCTTGAACATTTAGTGCAGAGGATACGAGGCTAAATCGTCCAGCCCCATTGATCGGGATGCCCGAGATCTTAGCTGTGAGGGTAGTTATATTTGCGACCCCTTCATTAAAATTTGCGCGAACCGATGCTGTATCACTGAGTTTATCGGATGAATCAGAAGCTGATTTGCAAATGGATTCTGATAAATTGAACGCACCTAGGTCACCATCAGAAACATTCATGTGTAGCGGCCCAGAAAGGGATGTTTTAAAGTCTGCAATGGTCCACCCTGCCGCCCTCAAATCGAAGGCTCCGGTCATGGTCCCCGAAAGTGATTCTAGTAATGGCTCTCGGGGAATTTGTTGCAATAACAGCCCATCGAAAGTGCCGCTTAAATTGGTAATTTGTGGAGCGATCAGATGACTACCTGACGTCCGGATAAGGCCGCCAAATATTTCGGCATCCATCATGCCAATTGTAATCTCTTCGGGTTGTAAGCCGATCTCCAGGTTGAGTTTTTGAATCATTGTATCCGCGACCTGTAAAGCGCCGATTTCAAATTTGTAAGCGCCGGGAATGAGGTCGAAATCGGTGGTTGCAATCCACCGTTCTTTATCTGTTGTTGATCCTATATAACGATCCATATTGAGTTTATTTAAAGTGCCTGAAACATTTAGATTCAGCGGACTCAGGTTCAGATTGACGTCGGCCTGTACGATGCTGTCATCGAGAGTTAATTGTAAAGACTGCAATGCTAGTAACTCATCTGAGAGCTTCATGGTGGCCTGCAATTCAAGGTGATCAAAAGTCGTTAGATCGGTCGTGTCTGGCATAGGAAGATTGGCCGCTCGCAGCCACTTCCTTAGCGAGAACTCACTCAATTCAATAGTGCCTTCGGCCGCAAACTGGCCTCTTGTTGATGCACTTAAGTAGCCATCTAGGGTAAGTCGCAAGCTACGACTTGTAAGCCTTAAATCCTGAATTGTGAGGCTTTCAAAGTTTGTTCCCGGAATAATGCCAGCAGAAATATTTAAAGGTAAAACGACATCACGGTAATTGATGCGCGCGTCTAGATTTAGACGACTTTCTGATGAGGGGTCTAGTTCCTCGACCGATAAGTTCACTTGATTAAGAGCCAGGCCCGGTGTTACGCCTCGGATCTCTCCATCATCAATAATAAGTTCGCGGATAACAACAGTTGGTGATTTTGGCCATTCTTGTTTTGTAGGTGCAATCGTATTTGAAGAAGCAAGTTGGAGTTTGATCTGAGGTTTGACGGCTTTTAGCCGGTCGATCACAATAATCTCGGAAAATAATGCTAGGAGCGAAATTGACCCTTCTAGGCGTTCTGCTTGAATGGTTCCGTTCGGGCCTCTTGCGTTAATGTTTTCGATCGTCATGCCAAACCAAGGATAGAACGTCCACGTGATTGGGCCGTTGAGTTCCAGGCTAATTTGGTGTTTTTTGGCAGCTTTTACGATTGTTGGTTTTAATGCATTAGGATCAAGAACTTGCGTGACATAGGCTGCGCTAGCAGCCATTAAAATTAGAACAGCCACAATGGTATACAACAAGCCTTTAAGTAATCGCATAGCAACCTCTGTCGTCAGTGAGTGTTCCTGCCGCTATACTACGATCTTTACAACGGTTTGAGGAACAGGCCATGGCAGACCGCATCGCCTTAGTTGAGCGTAACACGCTCGAAACACAAATCCAGATCAACCTCAACCTTGACGGTTCTGGTTTGTCTGAATTTTCTACGGGCATTCCATTTTTCGAGCACATGCTCGATCAAGTATCGCGTCATGGTTTGGTTGATTTGCAAATACGAGCGACAGGCGATTTAGAAATTGATGAGCATCATACTGTCGAGGATGTTGGTATTACATTAGGCCAGGCCTTTGCAAAAGCGGTTGGCGACAAGAAAGGTATGTCCCGTTACGGCCATGCTTATGTTCCATTAGATGAGGCTTTAAGCCGCGTAGTAATTGATTTTTCGGGTCGTCCAGGGCTTTTTTATGAGGTGCCCTTTACACGATCAGCGGTTGGTGGCTTTGATGTGGATTTATTCCGTGAATTTTTTCAGGGATTTGTTAATCATGCTCAAGTAACGCTGCATATTGATAATTTGAAAGGCGATAACTCGCATCACCAAATCGAAACAGTCTTTAAGGCATTTGGCCGAGCTTTGCGTATGGCGATTAGCAATGATGAGCGGATGAGTGGAATCATTCCCTCAACTAAAGGCTCGCTTTAATGACGCAACAGATCGCGGTGATCGATTATGGATCCGGAAATTTGCATAGTGTTGCGAAGGCTCTTGAGCGAGCTGGGAACTGCAAAGTACAAGTATCGGGAGATCCGGATGCGATACGTCAAGCCAATCGTGTAATTTTGCCAGGCGTCGGCGCGATGGGAGACTGCATGGCGGGCTTGAAACACCGCGGCCTGGATGAGCTGGTACTTGACTTGATTGGACGCGTCCCTTTAATGGGTGTTTGTGTTGGCATGCAAATTCTCACAGAATTTGGTGAGGAAAGCTCTGGTGTAAAGGCTCTGGGTGTATTTTCTGGGCAGATTACTGCGTTTCCGAAATGCATGGTCGCAGTAGATGACTCAGCGCTGAAAGTCCCTCATATGGGTTGGAATCAGGTGCAAAAAAATGCTCACCCGATGTGGTCTGGCATTGCTGACGCCACTCGATTTTATTTTGTGCACAGTTATCGGTATGCCGATTCAGAGGCAGACTGCGTTGTTGGCGTTTGTAATTATGGGGCTCCCTTTGCAGCCGCTCTGGCCCGAGAGGGCGTCTTCGCCGTGCAATTTCATCCAGAAAAGTCACATCAGGCTGGATTGGAGTTGTATGCCAATTTTCTAACTTGGGACGGCACATGCTAATTATCCCGGCAATTGATTTGAAAGACGGTGCTTGCGTGCGATTACGCCAGGGTCGAATGCAGGATTCGACAATATATTCTGACGATCCTGTGGCAACAGCATCTCGTTGGGTTGATCAGGGATGTAAACGACTTCATCTGGTTGATCTTGATGGTGCGTTTGCTGGGAAACCTGAGAATAAGAATGCTGTGAAAGGGATTCTGAGTGCACATCCGAACTTACCTGTGCAGCTTGGCGGCGGGATCCGAGATTTGGCCACTGTCGAACTTTATCTAGAGATTGGTCTGCATTGGGTCATTATTGGGACCCAGGCAGTTAAGGACCCTTCATTTGTTGCTGAGGCCTGTCGGAGGTTTCCAGGTCAGATAATTGTAGGTGTTGACGCTAAAAATGGTTGGGTGGCGACTGAGGGCTGGGCCGAAGAGAGCACGGTTTCTGCTGTCGAAGTTGTTAAGCGGTTCACTGATGACGGTGTGTCATCTGTCGTCTACACCGATATTGGGCGTGACGGGATGTTATCTGGCGTAAATATTCATTCGACTGCGGAACTTGCGAGAGCAACAGGTTGCCCAGTCATTGCCTCAGGCGGACTTAAGGACTTGTCGGATGTGGCAGCGCTGCTTAAGGTGCAAAACGATGGAGTTATTGGCGCTATTACAGGCCGGGCAATTTATGAAGGAGCGCTCGATCTGCGTGAAGCCATCGTGTTAGCGGAGAAAAACTAAGTGGGCCTTGCCAAACGCATTATTCCGTGTCTCGATGTTGACCAAGGTCGGGTGGTTAAAGGAGTGCAGTTCGGAGACATTCGAGACGCCGGGGATCCAGTGGAGGTCAGTCGACGCTACAACAAAGACGGCGCTGATGAAATTACATTCCTTGACATCACGGCGAGTCATGAAAATCGCGCAACTACTTACGAGACAGTATCGCGAATGGCTAGTGAAGTATTTATACCGCTTACCGTCGGCGGTGGTGTTCGTAATACTGACAATATCCGAGATCTTTTACTCTCCGGTGCGGACAAGGTTTCTATAAACACGGCAGCTGTATTTGAACCTGAATTCGTTAAACGTGCTGCCGATAAATTCGGATCTCAGTGCATCGTGGTTGCCATTGACGCCAAACAGGTTGAGTTGAATCGTTGGGAGATTTTTACCCATGGAGGACGTAAATCAACCGGATTGGATGCGGTTGAGTGGGCAATTCAAATGGTTGAATTTGGGGCTGGAGAAATCCTGTTGACGTCAATGGATAGAGACGGAACTCGTGATGGATTTGATCTTGGTGTTACACGCGCAGTTGCCGATGCAGTCACGGTTCCGGTAATTGCCTCAGGTGGTGTGGGAAATCTTGATCATTTAGTGGCTGGTATCATCGAGGGTCATGCACAGGCAGTATTGGCAGCCAGTATTTTCCATTTCGGGCGTTATACAATCGCCGAGGCGAAAGCATGCATGCATACCGCAGGCATCGAAGTTCGCCTCTAGCGCTTCAAGATCTGCATGCCGCGGATGAGGTTATACGCGTACAATAATTGGTTGTCGTTTTTAAACCATTCTGTTTCTGTAGCTTCGGTCATCTCAGTGGTGCTTGAATTCTTGAGATGTTTTGGAAGATCTGCTTCGCGTATTCTTGTGTCTGGAATAGTGGTTTCTTTCCCCTTCGGTACGAAAAAGGTTGGACTGATTCCTTTGGCCTGTATAGAGCGGCCCTTTGGAGTGAAATAACGGGCCGTCGTGAGCTTGAGAGCGTAGTCATTTTGAAGTGGTAAAATAGTTTGTACCGAGCCTTTGCCAAATGATGGCGTTCCTACAAGGACTGCCCGATTGTGATCTTGTAGTGCGCCAGCAACGATCTCGGCTGCTGATGCGGAGCCGCCATTGATTAGAACGACGATTGGTTTATCGTTCAGAATGGTTTCCTCGGTCGCCTCGTATTTGGAGTCTAAGGAATTATCACGACCCCTGGTAGAAACAACTAAACCATCGGATAAGAATGCATCGGCCACACTAATTGCAGCTGACAATATTCCGCCTGGATTATTGCGCAAATCTAAAATCAAACCGTTGATTAGGCTACCTGACTGTAGCTTTGTAATCGCCTTAATCAGATCGACACTGGTCCGGTTTTGGAATTGCGAGATTCTTAGGTACCCCACGCCATTCGACAGCATCTCATGGCGCACACTCGTGAAACGGATAATTGCGCGTTCGAGGGTCACTAACAGTTTGTTGGCATGACCACTTTCTTCACGGAGTATACTTAGTGTGAGCTCTTCGCCAACGGCCCCTCTCAATAGTTCCGCAGCATTATGCAGAGTGATATCCCGGACTTCTTTACCATTAATTGCAGTAATGATGTCACGTGTCTGAATACCTGCAATGTCAGCAGGAGAATCATCAATTGGAGAAATAACATGGATTAGTCCATCGACTATGTCCATTTCAATTCCGATTCCACCGAAAGATCCAGACGCGGAGTCACGCAACTGTGATAAGTCTTTAGGCTTGAGATAGGCCGAGTGCGGATCTAGTTCGGCAAGCATTCCTTGGATGGCGTGGTCTAAAAGAGTCTGGTCATCGATTGCTTGTACGTATTCCTTTTTGATTCGCTCATAGACTTCAATGAAGGCCCTTAGAGCATTAAGCGAGTCTATATCGGGGGAAGCTCTTTTTTCTTGTGTTTGAGCAGAAAACGAAGCAACTAAAATCGCTATAGCGAGGAAACCTTTGATGATCTTCATTAGACTCCTAATTTAGCCAGGTACTCGGGTTTACAGCCTTTCCATCGCGAGTAAGCCCGAAATACACGCCAGAAACATCGAGGCTGCCAGTGTCTCCTACGGCGGCAATTACTTGCCGTGCAGCGATGGTTTGACCAGTCTCTACTAAAAGTCTTTGATTGTGCCCATAAATAGTGGCGTCCCCATTGTTGTGACCAATGACTACAACAAGCCCATAGCCAAGTAGGTATCCGGCATACGCCACTTTCCCTCCCTGTACTGATCTGACTTCACTATTTTCGGGTGCGCTAATGACCATCCCTTGCCAACCCCCAAATCCATCATCTCGGGGTTGCCCAAACCGCCTCAAAACACGTCCATCAACTGGCCAGCTGAGCTTTCCTTTTAATTTTGAAATTGATGCTGTTGTAGTCTTGATTTTTAATGTCTGAATTCGTCGGTCTAGTGCCCCCAAGTCCTTGAGCAAAGCTGCTTCTCTTCTTGTTGTTGTTGAGAGGTCTTGAGTAATACTTGCTATAAGTTGCCGCTGATCCTGGGTTTTTCGTGAGAGCTCATTGCGACCATCTGTCATTTTAGCTAATGCATTTTCCAATAATTCAGAATTCTTAGTTTGCTGTTTCAGTAGAGTATTGAGTTGTTCACGCTGTCTCGAAATCTCCGCCACCTTTAATTGTCTTGCTTTGAGAATGAATGGAAGATAATTAGTCTCTATGTTTGATTTGGTCGCATCGGGGCGGATTGTCCGTCCGGTCGTA
>Ga0302126_10001991_pt1 | contig 11938 bp, 12 predicted proteins | sample CB4_20m_MG_FD_203108 | JGI IMG/M metagenome (GOLD analysis project Ga0302126, IMG submission 203108) | Marine microbial communities from Western Arctic Ocean, Canada - CB4_20m | ecosystem: Environmental > Aquatic > Marine > Oceanic | place: Canada: Western Arctic Ocean | collected 2017-09-24 | reverse complement strand
TCCACAACTTCATCCAAATGGACCTCGGCGGCGGCAGCCTCGAACTGATCCGCTTTGCTCACGGCCAGATCGAGCAAGCACTGTCCCTGCAGCTCGGCGCGGTGCGCCTGACTGAGCAATTCATCGCCGATCGCGATGCCGCGCTGTCTGCCGAAACCGCAGCCCGCATCGCCGCCCATGTCAGTGATGCACTGCAAGCCAGCGGCTTCAGCTTCGAGCCAAACGCCGCGCCGCTCATCGTCACTGGCGGTGCATTCACCGTCACCCGCGCAGTGCTCGCCGCGCAAAACGAGCAGACCATCGAACAGCGCTGCCCGGTATTGCACAAACAGGAGATCACCGAACTCAAAGCGTCGCTGATGGCCCTACCACTACATGAGCGCATGGCAGTGCCGCACCTACCCGCCGCGCGGGCCGACATTATCCCGGCCGCATTGATCACCATCGACAGCGTACTCGAGTACGCCGACCGCGACCGCGTAACGCACTCGTTCTACAACCTGCGCTACGGCATCGCCGCCGAGCTGCTCAGCTAACTCGCAGCGCAGCAGCACGCCCTTAACCACGATCAAACAACGGCAGCTCGTCGATGACTGGCACCTCGGTTCGACACTGGGGAGGGTCCGCGCGCACCCTCGCAGCTAACGAGTGTGGCATTGACATAACCTAGGCTTGATCGGTGGAGGGCAACGCTCCGTCGTTGCCACCGATCCTAAGGGCATCTGCAACCGACGCATGGCAACGGTGGAGGGCAACGCTCCGTCGTTGCCACCGATCCTAAGGGCATCTGCCACCGATCCTAAGGGCATCTGCAACCGACGCATGGCAACGACGGAGCGTTGCCCTCCACTATTTGCATGCGCATAAAACCTATAAAATGGCACCACAAGACTATGGGAGGGCCAAGCTCCACCCACAAAAAAAGCCAGCGCCACACTTGAGTGCGACACTGGCTGGTTGAAAATATAAACGCAGCGACAAAAAGTCCTAGGATCGAAGGCTACTTTCTGCTTCTGCTTTCCCGGTTCTTGCCACTCCGATTGTGCGCGGCCTTGTTCTGCGTGATCTTCGCGCGACGCTCTGGGTGCTTCTTATCGATCTTCGCAGCATCTGGCCCCATCTGGCGGACACGAGCCTTACGTTGTAGATCATCACTCTGACGGTGCGCATGCTCTGCGGAACCCTCCTCATCTTCGTAGCGACGCTCTTTACCGACGAGATCGAAACGCACCGGGCAACCACTGAGACGGAACTCGTGGATGATTGCCTTCTCCAGATAACGACGATAACCGGGATCCAGACGCTCGATACGGTTACAGAAGAAGCGGATCCGCATTGGCCGCGAACCGGTCTGCGTGGCGTAGAATACCTTGAAACGCTTAGTGCCGACCACCTTGGGCGAACGCGCTTCAAATAGCGACTCCATCAGGCTGTTGAGCTTGCCAGTCGGAATCTTCAGATCGAGCGTGGCAGAGATGGCCGCGGCAGTTTCAAGCATCGATTCAATACGGAAGCCCGTCTCAGCAGAAACGAACAGCACCGGCGGATCGGGCAGGAAGAACATCTCTTTGCGCAGCGACTTCTCATAAGACTCGAGGAAGTGCTTGAGCGAACGGAAACCTTCGATCGGCTCGCGCTCCCATTGCTGAATAATCAGATCCCACTTGTTGACCACGATCACCAACGCACGGCCGGCATCGAGCACCGCACCCGCGAGGGCTTGGTCTTGTTTAGTCACACCATCAACCGCATCAATAATCAGAAACACGACATCAGACGCTTCCATCGCATGCTGCGTGCGCACGCTGGAGAAGAACTCCACCGGGCTATCAACCTTGGTCTTGGTACGCAAACCGGCAGTATCAGCCATGCGGAATTTCAATATTTCGCCGTCCTTATGCTTATAGTCTAAATCTAGCTCGACGGAATCGCGCGTGGTGCCAGCGACGTCGCTGACGATCAGGCGCTTCGAATCGAGCAGGCGATTACCGATTGAGGACTTGCCGACATTGGGACGTCCCATCAAAGAAATGCGGATACGCTTCGGTTCGACCGGCGCATCGGCGTCGAACTCTGGCTTCTCGCCGAGCTTCACCTTGACCGCATCGAGAAGATCCGTGATACCACGACCATGCTCGGCTGAGACTGGCATCGCATCACCCAAGCCGAGGCTGATAAACTCGTAGGCGTCGTCTTCGACGTCCTCCGAATCTGCCTTATTAGCAACAAGGATGACCTCTTTGCCATAGCGACGCAGCTTCTCGGCAACAATCTCATCGAGCGCAGTAATGCCCTGGCGAACGTCGACGATAAACAAAATGACCGCTGAAGCCTGAATGGCAAAGCCCACCTGCTCTTCGGCAGCATCCGCAATCTTCTTCGGCGTCATCTTGAGCTCCATGCCGAGACCACCGGTATCGAGTAAGACGAAGTCGTCATTCACTTCGGCGGAGATCAAGTCACGCGTGACGCCGGGCATATCGTGCACGATCGACAAGCGCCGCCCGCACAGCCTGTTAAACAAGCGGCTTTTTCCGACATTGGGACGGCCAACAATGGCTACGGTTCTGGATGGATCGATCATTTAAAAAAGGAGTTAGAATTCAGAAGTTAGAATTCAGAAAAGTGGAACTATAATAAAACAAGCTGAGCTGTCTATGCTTGAAGCAAGATAGCAACTAAAGAGCGCAACTAGCTGAGCCGTGCGGGAATGCTTTAGTAATGAAGAACTTACAAGAACTATTTACGAACCTTATCGACGTAGCGCTCAATACGATCAGTCGCTTCGATAATTCGCTCGTAGCTGGTGGAGAAACTCGCACGGGCAAAACCAGCACCACTCGGGCCAAAGGCCGTGCCAGGAACGATCGCAACTTCTTCCTCGGTCAACAAGCCTCGGCAGAAGTCCATCGAGCTCATCCCAGTCGATTGGATCGAAGGAAATGCGTAGAATGAGCCCTTCGGCAAGTGACAAGTAAGGCCGGATTCGTTGAAGCGACGCACGATCAGATCACGACGACGATGGTATTGCTCCTTCATCTTCGCGACCGCAGGGCCGCCGTTTTTCAATGCCTCAATCGCCGCTTCTTGAGAGAGAATCGGCGCACACAGCATACTATATTGGTGCACCTTCATCATCGCCTCGATCAGCGGGGCGGGGCCACAGGCGTAACCAATCCGGAAACCGGTCATGGCAAATGCCTTAGAAAATCCATGCAGAAAAATGGTGCGCTCCTGCATGCCTGGCAGCGTCGCAATACTGGTGTGCTCGCCCTCGAAGGTCAACTCGGAGTAAATCTCGTCACTGATCACCAATAGATCCTTTTCAATCGCGAACTTGGCGATGCGCTCGAGCTTCGCACGCTCCGTCACGCCGCCAGTCGGATTGGTCGGGAAGTTGAGCATCAGCACCTTACAACCAGGCTCCCAAGCGGCTTCGACCGCATCCGGGTTGATGCCGAACTGATCTTCCGCAGAGGTGCCAATGGCAATCGGCTGCGCATGCGCCAGCAAGATGCTAGGACTATACGAAACATAGCAAGGCTCGTGATAGAGCACCTTATCGCCCGGATTGAGTACCGCACGCAGGGCAATATCTAAGGCCTCGGACACGCCGACGGCGACCAGGATCTCGTTGTCGGGATTGTAACTCAGCTCAAAATTATGCTCGACGTAAGTATTGATCTCACGGCGCAGACGGATGAGGCCGAGATTGTCGGTATAGCTGGTCTTACCTTTTTCGAGAGCAAAGATCGCGGCCTCGCGAATATGCCAGGGCGTGACGAAATCAGGTTCACCGATACCCAGCGAGATGGCCTGCGGCATCGCCGCGACGATCGCAAAGAAATCGCGAATACCAGAACGAGGCAGACTCACGACGTGATCCGCCACAAAGCGTTGGCTGTCGTCTGCCATTATGCACTCACAGCAGGTTTATCGCTGTCCTCAGTCGGAGATGAAAAGATATGCCCATGGTCTTTATAGGCACGCAACATGAAGTGGGTTGCCGTTGACAACACGCCCTCGATGCTCGCGAGACGCTCCGACACAAAAGTCGCAACATCACGTAGGTCACTGCCTGTTGCGATCACCAGCAGATCATACGAGCCAGACATTAAATAGCAGGACTCCACCGAATCAAAACGACTAATCCGTGTCGCGAGGCGATCAAACCCGCCATCGCGCTCGGGACTGATCTTCACTTCGATGACCGCTCGCACGATCGTTTCCTGGGCGCGCTCGGGGTTGAACACCGGGCGCCACCCGAGCAGGATTTCTTCGCCCTCAAGGCGCTTCAATTCGGCGGCAATGTCGCTTTCGGACAGGCCGAGCACCTGCGCCATTTGGGCAGTGTTAAGGTGTTCACCCTCAAGAAGTAGTTGCAAGACAGAGCTCATAAGCGCGGCAGTAAAAGTGCTAAAATGACAAAAGGCAAAATACAAAAAGGACTATTTTACCGCCTGGTAGGATACGCCTGACGGCATTGAGTGCTTTTTTAACTCGATCCCAACCTGCCCAGTGCCACATGCAGTGCATCGATGATCCGCTCTAAGGCCTCAATAATGCCATCCAGACGCTAAGGGAAACTAAAAGTTAACGCTCCTAATGTCACCTACATGTACATGCAATATGCCATTTGCTCTCAGCGCTGCCGAAACAGGACTCCAACTTTTACTTAAATTGATAGTAGCTTGGCCGCAGGGCGCAAAGAGAACGACCCTTGGTTTCCTCTCGTTGCTTAATTAACTCCCATAGCTTTCTTGCATCATCATATAGCTCATCATGCAGCATAGTCATTAGCACGACTCGCCAGAAGTAAATGCCCCACTGGTAAGTGCCCCACTTAGTTGGCGCTTCTTTTGAATCCTTCTCTAACTTGGTGAGAATTGAAAGTAATCGCGCTAGATCCTTCCTTATTTGTTCATTTGCTTGAAAATCACTCCTGGTTAATGTCATTGCCGCATCGAAAGTTACATTGTGAGGATCTGGCAGCTTTGCAGACAGCGCCGGTGCTAAATTCGCGGTGACTTGAAAAATGTCCCCGATAGACTTTTCGGGGAATTGCTGAATTGCAAACTTGAGTCGCTCAAAGTCAGACATCGCTGTCTGCCGTGCCGTCCGTTTGGCTATATTTTTTAAAAGTCCCATATTATTTCTTTAGTCGTTGAGAGTCCGCGCGCCATCGGCGGTAAACCAAGACGGCGAAAAGTAATAGTGTAATGTATATCATGGCTTATCCTAAAAACCGTCAGACTGGCATTGCAGGCATTGCCATCCATCAAAGCGGCAGGATAATTAAAATAATCATTAAACCGTAATGACATCCCGTAAATTTACAAATTTACTTTACGTTATTTTAATCTATGACTGATAAATGACTAGTCGGTCAGTTTAAAGTCGCAACTAGGGCCTTAGCGGTTGCCCCCCAAAAAAAACCTCAGGACGGTACGATTTATCCAGCACCCGATCTGGTAACTTGCACCGAAGCGTCACTCTCCCCGCTAGATTCGCACAGGCCTTGCTATTTAACACTGACGACAGTTTACGGCTCCAAGGACACATCCCACCAAGACCCCGCACTGTGCCTTCAAATAAACATCGATTAATTAATTAGCTCAGATAGCCAACGGAAGTATTGACGAACCCCTAAACATTCTCAATCTGTTGTTCATTGACGGAGGAATTTCGCTTCCCTTAAGCGACAGACCCGAGACGCACAACCAAGCCATAATTGGCTAATTAGTGGTTAAGTTCAGAACATTCGAAACTCAATCACCTCCTTAAGCTGTTGATTTTTTAATGTTTGCCGAAATAGCTCAGTTGGTAGAGCAATTCATTCGTAATGAATAGGTCGTCAGTTCGATTCTGATTTTCGGCTCCATTCTAAATAGCTAATAGTCAGCTGCTTGCACATTATAGCTGCTCGAGTTAAACCAATTATCTTTTTGACTTCGCCAGAACTTCGCCACTCTTGAAGCTAAAACCTCTCCGCTTGGCACTCAATTTGCGGACTGCCCCCAGGGCAGTACTATCCAAAACCAAACTTCCTCTGGACTGCAGGAACAACTATATGCCAGCAAGAGGACGGCAACCAAGGGGGGCGGGGGATCGTAAGAGTCCCAGCGTCTGTTCTATATATAGATCAGGGGCCCCAGAAAAAAATACTCTCTTGATCTTTTTGTTAGGGATGGCGAAATTTGTGGTATGAATAAATTGCTTCTACCGCTAGTGCTTCTATTTGCTTCGCTTACCTGCTTTGGTAATTTTACACCCGAGAAGATTAAAGAATGGCGCCAAGCCGCTGAACAGGGGGACGCTGAAGCTCAAACCATTATAGGCTTCATATACGGCACTGGCTACGGCGTCCCAAAGGATGAAGTTGAGGCCGTTAAGTGGTATCGTAAGGCTGCCGAGCAGGGATACGCTCAGTCTCAAAGCATTCTAGGGTTGATGTATGCCAACGGCGCAAGCGTACCCGAAGATTTCGTCGAGGCTTATATGTGGTGGAATTTGGCAGCGGCTCAAGGCGATGAGGAAGCCAAGCAAAACAAAGGTATACTCTCCAAACAGATGACCAAGGAGCAGATCGCTGAAGGGCAGAAGCTATCACGTGAGTGGCTGGCGAAGCGCTCGAAATAACAGCGAATGAAGCTTACCTATTTTGTTCCTACAATATGAATAGAATAATCAAATTCCTAATTAAGCTAGTAGGCGTCTTTATATTATTTCCATTTGCAGCAATAGTCCTTTTGGGGCCAATTGTAGTTCCTGGCATATTTGTGGGTATGATCTTTGATCTGCCTGATGGCCTAGGCTCTGTATTGTCATTGGTGATCTGGATGCAGATATACACTCGCACCTCCATTGGGGGTAAGATAAGTCGCATACTCGAAAATGCCGCTAGATTCTTTGGCTTTGGCGATCCGTTTACCTAGATCTTACTTAACAGGGACAATTGAAGGTGGTTGGCTGGATGAAAAATCTATCGATTAAACGGAAGAAGCTGACCCTCTGGCACAAAGAACCCAAGGGCGATTAATTGCTGGGGCTAGAGGAAATGCACCCCAAAGGCATCCCCTTAATAAGGAGCGACGTGGATACATCAAGGTACTGAAAAAATAAAAGACCGCCCAGAACTTGAAGGATGATCACGACATTACAGTTAGTAATTCATCATTCTCGACGTTCAATTTAACAGCACCGCTAGTCTCGACGATTCTCATTTAACGCAGACTTTACCTTACTTTTGCGAGGAGAATTATCCTTGACGATTTGCTCTGGCGAGAGCGGTAGCTCATTTAGAGATATTTTACGTCGGACTGCCAGTGATCTTAGTGCTTCGTATTGGCCTTTTAATCGTGCATATTCAGCAGCCTCTGGCCCGTCCCCTCCTTCGAGAAAAAAGAGAGCAGGCCAGAATAGAACGAGACCAATCGCCATCTGAGCTGTATCGGCTCCTGCTTCTGAAGCTAAAGAGTTATACAGTTCAGCAGTTTTCTGACCTATATAATCCATTTCCATTATTATTTGTTCATCATCATAATCTTTGTATACAAGTGGACTTACATACGCAGCTTGGATTTTCTTAGGATTAGTGGCACAGCCAGTTATCAATAATAAAGAGAAAAATAGTACGATACAGTTTTTAATCATAATTACATCATTTGATGATTAAATTAATTGTCAATACTATGTAAAACACTCCTAATGCTAAGTCTAACGGTGCAGGGGATGGACATAACAATTAAATATTAGTGCTAGCCACTTTGGGATATAAAAAAGCGATCTCCCTCTCCAACGGTTCTACAGTATACAGTACTTTACATTGAATCCATACGAGAGAACAAAAGGTAAATGAGCTTTTCACCTAGCAGCCTCTACGCCTGATAAAACAGGGGTATGCTTAGGCTATCGTATATGTTGCGTAGCTTTCGGCTCTACGCCGCTCTGTTACTGGCTCCAGGACTTACTTGACTATTCAACAAGCACCTTCTGCCCTTCTCAGTCAGTTCCCAGATTTGCCTTGTCGGTTCAACTGGAAGGGCCTGATTCATATCCTCCAGCTGCCTGTAAGCCTCCTGAGAGTTACTCGCCTTAATGCTACCCTGCTTCTCAATTTGCTGTCGGGCTTCGTGCAGCGACACGGCTTCAGTTTCGTCAGCCTCGGGGTCAACTCCGTAGAAGGCCTTTGCTTCATCGACAGTTGCAAGCACTTTGCTGGCGACTGTAAGTTTACGGCTCGGCATCCACTCGGGTGCTTTCCAGTGCTTCGGTTTAGCCCTAGGTACACTCTCCAGATTAACACCATCTTTCTTGGCTTTTAGCCTTCGCAGTCTATAGATATATAGCGGAGTAATGATTGGCTTCTCTCTCTCGGTGACATCCACGCAAAGCTGGCACTGGACCTCATTGATAAAGGCGGCTTCTAATGCTTCAGCGTCTTCGGCATAAATAGAAACCCCATCAGTGCAGCAGAGGATATTCTTCTCCCTCATTCGAGCGACAACACCCTCGACCAAATCCTTCTCAAATCTTAATTTTAGAAACTCGAAACCTTCGGACTTTGCTAGATGCTCAATCCGATGGTCTAACCCCCGCAGACTTTCAATAGAACTAGGCCTGCCACTAAGAGAATCCGCAAACTTTGCCGCCTCAGTAAACAGCTGGAAGTCCGCCGATAGTTCTGATTTTCTATACTGCCGCCCTTCTTCACCATTGTCCAATTCAATGCAACCATCCTCAGCTGATTGCCTAAAATATCGGGAGCATATTTGCCTGCGGATTGCTTCAGCCACAATCCCAGCGAATGCTCTCTCTAGCGCCACAGAATGCCATTCAGGCATCTTTGCAGCAGCGATATAACGTCCAGCCTCAAAGTGATGATTAACCGCCTTACAGAGCCACTGAAGCGTCTCATCTGACCTACTGGCCTTAAGCCTCTCGGCTGCAACCTTTCGGGGTATTTGCGCTTCTGCTCTAGTCAATTTTATCTCCTGAATTACGGCTTTACCCTGAGTCCTGTATTCTGAAGAAACCAGTCCTTGAATGTGCGGACTTGTGCGCTTCAAGAGCCCTGCACTGCATAGAACTTGATGAAAGCGTAAGCGATGGCCCTTGACGCTGACTTCACTTGAAAAGCATTTAAAAATCTCTATGCTTACTCGCTTACCTGGGCCGATAAAATTCAAGCAAAGTAAAGTCCTGCTCAATAGACGTCTGACCTGCTTATCGGAAAGCCCCGCCCTCCGAAGAGAGCGGGATACCGTTGTTGATTCGGGAGCTAGAATTTTCAATTCAGCTTTCCGTCGACCTTTAGAAGTTCAATGAACTCGGCATCTTCGAAACTAAAGACCACGTAAGGGTCACTAGTCCCACGGATGGGATCACGATAAAATCCCTTCCTGATCGGCTTAGCAGAGAATGGAACACGATATGCGTGAGATCCTCTCGCATTTACCGTAAACCAGGCTCCGCCCATCTCCGACGCTTGATGCATCTTGCGCTCGAATATATTAATACCCTTCCAACCGATGGGCTTGCCCTTATTTCCCCAGCTTCGGGACACCTGTACCTCAACTGGTAGTCCGTCCACTAATAGATCAGGTCGCTTCATTGCGTAAGTTCCCGCTGAGTCATTAGCGTATGGAACACACGGAACGGACTGAGCGAAGAAGTGTTCACAGATGGCAAAGGCTCCTTGAATATCATTCGCCTTATAATCCGCTTCCACGTGTTCACTTTTAAATGACGTGCCGTTCATTTAAGCTGCCTCCCTCTTAAGAGTTAGGATCATTGCTTCGACGTCCTCGGGGTCATACCGAAAGACTCGGGCATTGACTTTGATTGATCGAATTAGCCCTTGGTCTTCCCATCGGGAGAGAGTTCGGCGGCAGACGCCAAGCGTCTCGCAGATGTCTTCGGGTTTTACTAGCTTTTTCATATTACTTTAAAACCTAAAACTAAATTGACTTTCATCCTGAGACAGTGGACGTTGAATGTAGCTACACAAAAACATTAACTGTTTTGGAAGAGTCGGGGATTAGTCCTCGGCTTTTTTTTGCGTCCTTACGCAAGCTCAAACACACAAGTAAAAAGTGCAAAGACAGTCGTCTTCAACTTGGTAACTCTTCTAGTATGCCTGAACATCTACCCATTATAACATATAGGTACACTCCTTTCGGCACTTTACTTAAAATAGACGCAAGCACTTAATGAACAATACTTTATGATTCTAAATAAGCAGATCATCTAGTCACTCAAGAAACTCAAGATACTCTCTCGGTAGGTTTCGGCTCGGGCTTTACACTTACCAAATCAAAGGTCCTATCGCCTTCGTGAACATAGCTGCCAATTGTGGTTCTAATATCAGCGTGCCCTAGAAACCGTTGAGCAGCCAACACGTCATTTTGCCTGTACATTAAGGAGCCAGACAGTTTTCGGAGGTAGTGAATCGGCTTTGAACTCTCTACGCCTTTGGACCGCAGCCACGCACTCAGCTTCTTCCACGTGCTTTTGCATCTATAGTAAGCATAACCAGCTTGTGGCCGAGCATCTCCGCCATCCAGAATAAAGACAGCATCAGCACGATCCCTCCACCTACTAATCTGCGGAAGCAGTGATTCTTGGATAGGAATTTCCCGTTCGGAATTATCCGACTTGGGTTTAAAGTGCTCGGTTGTTTCAATACGCACCTTGCCCATCTCAAAATCAATCTGACCCCACGCCAAGCAGTCAGCCTCCTTCCGCCGAAGGCCAAGGAAGAGGCATAAGGTAAAAGCCTTAAACTGTTCTGGTTCCTGCTCCCTCAGTTCCTCTTCAGCCCAGTATAATAAGGTCACTGCATCAACCGTAGGTTGGAACCTCTTGACTGTCGCCTTCCACTTCAAGCCTTCGAAGGGACTCGGCAATCCGCTATGCTTCCAAATTGAGCGAACTCGGTTCAAGGTACTATCTACGCTCATCCCCTTCTTCTTTCTATCGGCTGGGTTCAATCCTTCCAGCTGCCGCTTGCGCCACGCCTGCACTTTATCAGAGGTCAGTACTGACAGCTTCACCCTATCGACTTTCACTTGCCAATCGCTTCCACCAGGACGATACTTTTTCCTATCGTCCGAATCAATACCTCTGATGCTGCTCACGATCCTCCTGAGAGCCCCACAGTACTGGTTCAGGGTATTCAAAGTAACCTCTGATACTTTCTTGGCTTCCTCTATTAAATCCCCCACGGTCTCAATCTCTGGGGCAGCCTCAGCCGAGGGCTTGTACTTGGCTAATGTAGCATCCCAGCCGTTGACTTTAAGTGAGCTATATATTTCCTTGGCCTTATCGCCTGCTATTTTCCGATTGGCACTGTGAAGAGCAAAGTACTCACGTCTTTTCTGGTGAGTAAGCCGAATCGAATACTCACCTGCCGCGAGTCGCTCACCACTCACCTTGTCACTATACGGGATTCTCTCGACTCTTTCCTTCCAGTAGTCTTTATGAGTCCTGGCTAGCTTCTTCTTTGCTTTTGACTTCGCCATTACTTCGCCACTTTCAATGTCCACTTCGCCACGATTCTGTCCAATTTTGTCCATAGCTTATCACCTCTATTGTACTGTTAATACTTGCTATTTAAGCGCTAAAGACGATTATTAAAGGGTTTCCTTAATATAGCAAGCTACTAATTCGTAATGAATAGGTCGTCAGTTCGATTCTGATTTTCGGCTCCATTGATCCCTCCGCATGAAACACTTCTGCAATCGTCAAGCCCCTCCGCGCCCCATCTACTGGTAACAAGATCGCGGCTCGCATATCCTCTAAAACTCGATTGAGTCTGACTCATAATATGGAACTACGCCCACAACTACTGCAACTTTTAGGCACTAAAGACTACGTGCCCATGCGGCGCGAAGAGATTTTCGCCGTCCTTAAAATCGGCTCTAAAGAAATGGCTGCT
>Ga0302126_10001984_pt1 | contig 11956 bp, 10 predicted proteins | sample CB4_20m_MG_FD_203108 | JGI IMG/M metagenome (GOLD analysis project Ga0302126, IMG submission 203108) | Marine microbial communities from Western Arctic Ocean, Canada - CB4_20m | ecosystem: Environmental > Aquatic > Marine > Oceanic | place: Canada: Western Arctic Ocean | collected 2017-09-24 | reverse complement strand
TGTAAAAACTTGACCACAACAAAAAGACCAAGAAGTCCAACTGCAAAAGACAACAGCATTAGAAATAAATTCAGATTTGACTCTAATAATTGCATCATTTTATTTGGGTCTAATTCTTTAAGTTCTACCCCTGACTGCAATGCTTTTGCAATTAATGCGACGGTGTGTGGAATTTGCCCTAAAATAACAGCGATTACAATAAGTGCGAGTCCAGCTAAATAAAGCCACCAGTCGTGTTTGTTTTTAAATGCTTGTTTAATATACATAAATTAAAATTTTAAGTTCCACTTTGTTTTTAAATCATAAAATAAGCGGCCTGAATTCACAACTAGAGGAGCTTGAACGTTATTCGTAAATAATCCACCAGTTCCCAATCCCTGAGGTAAAGTATTATTTAGAGTGTAGGTCCACTGTGCAATAGCATTTAGCCCAATATTACTCTCTAAGGCACTTGTTACCCACCAGCCAATTTTATTGGACTCGGCAACGTCGATCCATTCTTCACTTCCTTTGAAGCCGCCTAACAGAGTTGGCTTAAGGATAATGTATTGAGGTTTGATAGTTTGTAGCAAGAACTGCTTATTTGTTACAGAAAAGACGCCGATTAATTCTTCATCTAATGCAATTGGAAGAGGCGTATCTGAACATAACAGCGCCATCTCTTCAAGCTGTCCATGTTTTATGGGCTGTTCTATTGAATGAAGATTAAAGTCTGAAAGCTGTTTTAATTTCTCTAAGGCTTCACTTGGTTTAAAAGCTCCGTTTGCATCAACACGGATTTCTATAGTTTGGGAATCAAACTCATCTCTAATGGATTTTAGGAGTGCTAATTCTTTATCAAAATCAAGGGCGCCAATTTTTAGTTTAATACAAGAAAACCCTGCTTCTAGTTTGTCTTTAATCTGTTGTTTCATGAATGAAAATTCGCCCATCCAAATAAGACCATTAATAGAAATTGAATCTTGTCCAGATGTAAAGTCAGAAGGGAATAACTCAAAAGGCGATTTTTGTTTCAATGATCTAAAAGCAATTTCTAAACCAAATTGAATAGATGGAAACCCAACAAGTCGTCTAAGCAACGCCTCGAGTCCTAAGTCAATATTTTGACAGGCCCATTTAAGCATTAACTCAAAGTCATCACAATCGTCAATACTCAATCCCTTGAACATTCCGCATTCCCCTATCCCATTTAAGGCATTTTCTTCCAATTCTATAAACCAAGTGTCCTTGTAAGTTAAAACCCCGCGAGAAGTTCCGCTTGCTTGTTTAAATTGAAGTTTATGCTTAAAGTAAGTGGCCTTCATATAATAATATAATTTAGTTAATCCAATTTTAAATTAACATATGACTTGCACCAAAAATTAATGCGAGTAAAAATGTTGATAACGCTAAAACTTTTAGCTGAGGATCATAATCCTTCGGGTTCTGTACTTTATTACAACTATCAAGATGAATAAATAATGGAATAAACCCAATCATAATCAACGATATTGATAGTTGATCTGATAACAAACAAAAATATAATAACATCAAAAATATGGCTAAAATAATCAATGTTAAATGATACTTTCTAGCATTTTCTAGACCTAAGTAACCTGCTAGAGTATGTTTGTTAGATAACTTATCGGATTCAAAATCACGCATATTGTTTAAGTTAAGAACTCCAGCACTCAAAAGCCCTATAGAACTAGCTGGCAAAAGAATTAAGTAATCAATTTGATTGGAGTATAGGAAATAAGTTCCCAAAACACTCAGCCAACCAAAAAACAAAAACACCATCAGATCTCCCAATGCTTTATAGCCATATGCAGACCTCCCTACAGTGTATTTAATAGCGGCTATAATGGCCAACACTCCCAACCCAATAAAAATAAAGGAAGTTAAAAACTTATCAGCTCCAAAGGCTTGGTAAATAAGAGTTAACACTAAAAAAAGACAAATGATTACATTGATAAAAATGGCATTTCGCATCTGTTTAGGACTGATTATGCCACTTTGTAAAGCACGTTTTGGACCAATACGATTTTCATTGTCCGTTCCTTTCACACCATCTCCATAATCGTTTGCAAGATTTGATAAGATCTGAAGACTTAAAGTTGTTAGAATTGTTAACACAAAAACTGAGAGTGCGAAAACTCCTTCTGAGTAGGCAACTCCAGAGCCTACAATAGCTCCTGAAATTGATAATGGCAACGTTCTAAGTCGACAGGCAGAAATCCATGCTTGTAATTTTTTCATGCTATGGAATCCATTTTTTCTCAAAGTTTGGAGGTCTTTTTTCCAAAAAGGCATCCCGCCCTTCTTTAGCCTCATCTGTCATGTACGCAAGGCGTGTCGCTTCGCCTGCAAAGACTTGCTGACCTACCATGCCATCATCAGTAAGATTCATGGCGAACTTTAGCATTTTTATAGAAATTGGAGATTTAGCTAAAATTTCTTGCGCCCATTCATAAGCCGTTGTTTCTAACTCTGAATGTGGAACGACTGCATTAACCATTCCCATGTCAAATGCTTCTTGAGCATTATAATTTCTTCCTAGGAAAAAAATCTCTCTTGCTTTTTTCTGTCCAACCATCTTGGCTAGATACGCAGAGCCATAACCCCCATCAAAACTGGTCACATCTGCATCGGTTTGCTTGAAAATAGCATGTTCCTTACTAGCTAATGTTAGATCACATACCACGTGTAGGCTATGCCCACCGCCAACCGCCCAACCTGGGACAACTGCTATGACTGCTTTGGGCATAAATCGAATCAGACGTTGTACTTCTAATATGTTTAATCGGTGGTAACCATCATCGCCTACATAGCCTTCATGACCACGAGCTTTTTGATCTCCCCCGCTACAAAATGAATAAATACCATCTTTTGAAGAAGGACCTTCGGCACTTAATAAAACCACTCCAATACTTGTGTCTTCATTCGCATCGTAAAATGCTTGATATAATTCTAAGGTTGTTTTTGGTCTAAATGCGTTTCTTACATCTGGACGATTAAACGCAATACGAGCGACCCCATTAGATTTCTTATAGGTTATATCTTCATACTCCTTAACGGTTTTCCATTGTATCTCACTCATAGAATTACAGTTTTATGTTGTTAAATAAATCCCATCTAATTCAATGCGGATTCGTCGTTGTTTATATAAAGTTCCGATTGCCTTTTTAAAACTTTTCTTACTCATTTGAACCAACGATTTAATGGCTTCAGGAGAGGACTTATCTGTTAATTTCATAAATCCATTTTCATTGTTTTCTAAAAATTCTAAAATCAGTTGTGAATTAGGCTCAATATTTCTGTAGCCTATTTTCTCTAAAGTAATATCGAGTTTATTGCCAGGCCTAATTTTTTTAATAATCCCTTTAAGCTTGTCCCCTACACTAATATCCTTGAATAAATCTTGATTAAATATAAGCCCTAAATGGATTTTATTGACGATGACATTCATACCTAAATCGGAAGGGTGAGAAACGATCAGATCAACTTCATCAAAAGCCTCTACAGATAATTCTTTATTATCTAAAAACTGATTTGTTTTACTTGAAGCGACAAGACGTTCTGAATTTTCATCTAAATAGCAATAGACTAAGTACCAGCCACCAGCTTTCATGGGGAAAGCCTGTTCTCTGAACGGACAAAACAATTCTTTGACCAATCCCCAATCCAGAAAAGCACCAATTTCACTTACTGAATTACAACGTAATAATGCAAATTCCCCTTTTTTGATGTAAGGGTGATCTGTAACGGCAACAAGGCGTTCTTCGTTGTCTAAATAAACAAAAACATCTATCTGGTCGTCAATTTCAAAGGTGTCCGGAACATAGCGATTTGGAAGCAAAACTTCTTGATCTTGATTATCGCCCAAAAACAATCCTGGCTCGGTGTCTCTTAATATCGTTAGTTTATTATAGTCTCCTATGTGTATCATGCCACAAAGGTAATGATAATCAAGTGAGAAAATAAAAAAAGCGCACCAACAAATTATGACGCCAGAGAATTAAATAGTTATGGTAATTAATACATTAACTCTTTGCAAAAATGCTTTGTTAGAAAACAGTAAACGAATGCATAATATTTATTTAAATTGGAACGATCATAGTGTTCAATAACTTTAGTAATATCATCTTCTAGTTTATGCGATACGTAGAGTCCTAATTTCTTTAATCAGAAAATTATATCTAACTGTTACCATCTCAGACGCAATAGTTACAGAACAAGTAATTGAATCTTTATTGTAGATTTAAGGACCACAGACAATTGTGAAATTTTTAAGCTAGTCCATTTCTGAATCATGGTTGGATTTCTGATTTAAGTCGTTGTTGTATTTTACCATAAGTTCTTTTCTTTTGTTCATAGGTTTTTATTTAAAATTAGATTTAGACTATGGTGATAGAAACAACTTTCATTATTTTGGGTATCATAATGAAAAAGTCACAAAAAAATTAAAATAAAGCGAAGAAACACTATTTAATAAAATCAAAGTAAGACAATAAAATAAGGTCATTTTCTGAAGAAGGTGTGAAAATCTCTAGAATCTTAGGACGTTGACTTGTAGCATAAAAATCGTCCCATTGTGCATTTAGCTCATCAGATGAACTTGCTGAAGCGTAGTCAAACATAAAGTGTTCTGAAATCGACTTGGCAGTAAGTGTGTGGTTGGTTTCAAAAAAAGTGCTAAAATTTTCGGAATTTTTATTTCCTGGAAGAATTCTAAAAATGCCTCCACCTCTATTGTTTATAATTATAATGCGAAAATTTGATGGAATATAATTATTCCACAATGCATTACTATCATAAAAAAAACTAAGGTCTCCTGTAATAAAAACGGTTGGTTTCTCAGAAACACAAGAAGCACCAACAGCGGTACTCGTGGAGCCATCAATACCACTGGTACCACGGTTGCAAAAAACAGTAAGAGAAGAATTTAAATTAAATAGTTGTAAGTATCTAATCGTAGAACTATTACTGGACTGAACCATCGAACTGCTTGGTATGTGTTTTAATACGCTATCAAACACTTTAAAATCGCAAAACGGAATTGACTTCATATAATCTTTGTGCTTTTCTAATCGTATTTTCTTAACCTGATTCCATGTCATAAAATACTGGCTCTCAACCGGTGACTCGCTAGTGCTTACTAGTTGTTTGAGAAAATTGTTTACTGAGCATTTATAATGCTTCGTTAAACAAAAAAAAGTGTCATTAGCTTGTACCGGATCAATATGCCAGTGAAGTTTGGGCGCATACGAACGTAAGAAAATTTTAATTTTTTTAGAGACCACCATCCCTCCAAATGTTAATAGTATTTCAGGCTGAAGCGCTTCGAAATCAGTCGCATCTAAAGGAGTAATTAACTGATCGATACTAGAGAAAAAGTTAGATTGGTGTAAATTAGACGTTGTTTCTGTTAGCACCACTATTGATGGGTCTTCCCCAATTAGATCTAAATAAGATTGTTTGATACTTTCAGGAGTATTAACCCCTACTAAAATCATTTTCTTTTTTGAAGAATGCCATTTTTTTATAAGGGATTTAGGAAGTGAGACTGAGGGTTCAATTGTACAACTTAAGTTGACATCAAAATCTTCCTTAAGAACCTCAACAGTTTCATATAAAGGATCCGAGAATGGCGCATTAATATGAACAGGCCCTTTGGCTGTATAAGCAAATTTCAAGGCTTTAGTAATAAGTGAATCGTTGTCTTTAAAAGATTTGATGAATGACTTTTTTATCACTTCTTTTAAATTAGCTTCATATAAAATATGAGAAGCAAATATGTGAGGCTGCGTAATGGTTTGACCGTCCCCTATATTTATTAAGTGATCTGGACGGTCTGCAGAAATTACTACGAGTGGAATTCGACTATAAAACGCTTCTACAACAGCAGGGTAATAATTAACTAGTGCACTTCCAGAAGTACAAACCAAGGCAACTGGTTGCTGTAATTGCTGAGCTATTCCTAAAGCAAAAAAACCAGCCGATCGCTCATCTATAATACTATAACACTCAAAAAAATCATTGGCTGTAAACCCTATAGTCAAAGGCGCATTTCGACTGCCAGGAGAGATCACAATGTGTTTAATATTATGCGCTTGGCAGCGCTGAATAATCGATTGAGCTAACGGATGCTTTGACTGTATCATTTCAAGGCAAAGTTATTTAATTTTTAGGGTTTAAATTGAATTGAATTAATAAATATTTCCTAAAGGTTTAAAGGATGCTTTTAACTGTTTGTATCTTGTTATGTATCTCAATACATTCTTGGTTAGGATCGGAATCTTTAGTGATACCTCCTCCACTGTAAAGAATGGCTGTTGAATTGATTAATTTCATACATCTTAAGTTGACCGCTAAGTCTGTAGATTTTCTATTTGTATGATACGCTCTATTTTCAATGTTTTTTTTAGAGTTTCTAAATGTTGAAGTGTCAGAAATATTTAACTCACCAAAAAAACCGGTGTAATACTCCCGATCGTACAATTCATTAGTATTAATAAAATCTAAAGCCATCGCTTTTGGAGTTCCACAAACGGCAGGCGTTGGATGTAATGCATGTATTAAGTCTTTTAAAGCCTCTTTAGAAGGTTTTAAACGCCCTGTGATACTTGTTTGAAGATGCAGTAACTCGCCTGCTCTAAGCGTACTAGATCCAACAGACTTTATTCCATCCAGATAATCTTTTAAGACTTCTAATAAATAGTCTGTTACAAAAGCGTGTTCCTTACAATTTTTATCATCCCAGATAGTTTCTTTAGAAGCATCATAATATTGGGTACCCGCAAGTGACATTGTAGAGACCGATTTACCTTCTAATTTAAGAAGTCTTTCCGGGGACGCTCCAAACCAAAAACCTGTTTCTGGGTGAAACCAACAATAGGTAAAGGCCATTGGATACTTTTGATAAAGATTTTTGAAAATCTCAATTGGATTGCTAGCCTCTAATGTGAATTGAAATGCTCTTGAAACAACTACTTTTTCTAAGTCAGAAGACTTTATTTCTTCAATTGCTTTAGATACTAATTCAATATGATGAATTGAATCGTTAGTAGTGTTTGATGTATTTGTTGGGGTACTGATCTTAAAATCAGCAGTCTCTATCTCAATAAAAGATGATTTATTGGTAGGGATATAATAGCGATCTTTATGATGGTCAAAAGGAGCAAATACAAAACCTGATTCAGAAAAATCATTAATAGTATAAGACTCTGAATCTAACTGTATATATGACTTAATTGAAGGCTGTCCTGGTTTTGAAAACAAAACAAATGGACGTTTTGATTGTAAGGCCGCTTCAATTTGATCAAAAAAATCAGTGGGTGTTAACATATGTTAGCGCTCTTTTGGTAGTGAGACTGTTGTAAGCTTACAAGTAGACACTAAATTCCCATGATCATCAGTCACATCGATATTAAATATCTGCATAGTTCTTCCAATATGGATAAAGGATGCTTTGGCATACACAAAACCACCTCTAACACTTTTGACGTGTTTTGCAGATATGTCAATACCCCGTACAAAATACGCATCCGTGTCTAAGAATATGTGAGATGCAAAACTACCAACCGTTTCTGCAAGAGCTACAGTAGCACCTCCATGTAAAACGCCATCGGGTTGATGTACCTTTTTGGTAACAGGCATTTTCGCTATCACAAAATCGTCGCCAGCATCTACAAATTCAATTTGAAGGGTTTCCATTAAGGTATCTTTACAGGATGCATTGGCTTTCTTTAAAATTTCATCTTTTGATAGTTTCATGTTAAAATTTATATTGTTGTAAAGTTACAAAAGCCAAATAAATGAAATAGCCTATGAACGTTAAAATAGTGCAAAAAAAAAGCGCAACCCTAAGGTTGCGCTTTTTTTTGATTTTAAGTTTATTTAACTTAGGCTGTTTTCTTACAAGCTAAAGCATAGATCACTAATCCGAATCCAATTTTGTTAATTGCATCAGCGATGTTGTATAAAACATCCATATCTAAACCTAGGTTGGCAAAAGAAGAATACCACTGTCCGTCAGCTGTACCTACTAAGTATCCTAACGGATAAATAATCCATCCAACTAATACAAACCAGCAAAGTACTTTATGTGCAGCCAATACATCGCCACCAGCTTCTTTAGCCAATTTTGCTGCTCCACCTAGCCATATTTCGTAAACGATAGCAAAGTAAGCTACAGCAGAGAAAAAGCCCCACATAGCCGCTTGGCCAGCATATACAGCCTCACCTAAGTAACCTGTTACTAACATAATAACTGAAAGTACGATCATTTTAGTTAATAAAGATTTTTTAGCACCTGCAACTTTAAGAATTAAGTAAAATTCAACACACATTAATGGCACTGTAAGAATCCAATCTACATATCTGAAGAATGTTGGAGAATCTCCAGTTGAAGCCCAGTAATCTCTCATGTAGAAATAGTGAACTGCTGCAATAAATGTGATTAAACCAGAAACTAAAACGGAAGTTCTCCATTTTTTGTCAAATTGATTTAATGATAAAAAGAAAAAGGCAGAAGCTGCCATCATTGCCATACATCCTACAAAGAATGTAAATCCTACATAATCAGTAGGATCCATCTTGGCTACTAAAGGTAAAAATAAGTTTGTCATTTTTTTAAATTTTGTTAGTTTTGTTTAAACAAATATATAAAAAAAAATAACTTAATGCTGAGGATTGATTAAAGTTATGTGTGTATGTTTGCAATTTAACAATATTTTATGAATAATATTTTCAAATTCTCAATCGTCACTAGCTTCTTAGGATTGTGGATTACAACGCATGTTCCTGAAGGCTTTGAGCTTATTTTTGGTTTTATTTTAATTTTTACTTTTGGGATGATTCACGGCTCAAATGACTTACTAATAATTAACAAGATTTTAGAGAAATCAAAGTATTACTCAAAACTTAGTGTTCTAACTGCTTATTTATTAATAGTATCATTCGCTATTCTAATATTTTACTGGACACCTGCCCTAGCATTATTTCTATTTGTTTTGTTCAGCGCCTATCATTTTGGAGAACAACATTGGGAACATAGTTTATCAAAGTTAAACAAAATATTAAAGTCAACTTTTTATTTTAGCTACGGACTATTAATTCTATATCTATTATTTGCATTTAATGAGGTTGGGGTAAAATCCATTATTTATGAAATAACTGGCTATCAATTAACAAACCTCTATAGTTTTCCTCTACTGTTGGTGCTGGGCAGCTATGTTGGAGCGGTTCTAGCTTTTGAACTATACTTTGATCGCCTATCTAGAGAAATAGTTTTAACAGAGCTATTTTCTTTAGCAGTGCTTACTATCATATTTAAATCATCCTCACTTATATGGGGGTTTACAATCTACTTTATTCTGTGGCACAGCATCCCATCCCTAGCGGAGCAAATTAAGTTTGTTTACGGAGACTTTAAATTAAAATCTACTCTTAAATACTGTAAATCAGCAGCTCCTTATTGGATAATATCCTTAATTGGTATGGCTGTCCTCTACACTGTTTTTAGTGGAGAGAAACACTTTTATTCACTCTTTTTTGCATTTATAGCAGCAGTTACTTTCCCACATGCTTTTGTGATGGTGAAAATGTTTTCAAAAAAAAAGCACAACCATAAATGATTGTGCTTTTTTCTAATAAACAATACTAACTTATTCCTTCACTTCTTCAAAGTCAACATCTTCAACATTATCTTCTTGAGAAGCTGAAGCATCTGGAGCGCTTTCTGGAGCAGCTCCTTGGGCATCTTGCTGTGCTTTGTACATTTCTTCGCTAGCAACTTTCCATGCTTCGTTAATTTTCTCTAAAGCAGGATCGATAACATCAATGTCTTTAGTTTCATAAGCCTTTTTCAATTCTTCTAAAGCAGCTTCAATTGGTTGTTTTTTATCATCCGATAATTTATCACCAAATTCTTTCAACTGATTCTCTGTTTGAAAAATCATACCATCGGCAGCATTTAACTTATCTGCTGTTTCTTTTGCCTTAGCATCTGCATCCGCATTTGCTTCAGCGTCTTGCTTCATTTGTTGAATTTCTTCTTCTGTTAAACCAGAAGAGGCTTCAATACGAATATCTTGCGTTTTGTTAGTTGCTTTATCTGTTGCAGAAACTTTAATAATTCCATTGGCATCAATATCAAAAGTCACCTCAATTTGAGGTACACCCCTTTGAGCTGGTGGCAAACCATCTAGATGGAAACGGCCAATAGTCTTGTTATCAGCCGCCATTGCACGCTCTCCTTGAAGAACATGAATTTCAACTGAAGGCTGGTTATCAGCAGCAGTAGAAAATACTTGAGATTTTTTTGTTGGAATGGTCGTGTTAGACTCTATTAATTTAGTCAAAACATTCCCCATTGTTTCAATTCCTAAAGACAATGGAGTTACATCTAATAACAATACATCTTTCACGTCACCAGTTAAAACGCCACCCTGAATTGCAGCACCTACAGCAACAACCTCATCAGGGTTTACACCTTTATTAGGTTTCTTTCCAAAAAACTTCTCAACAGCTTCTTGAACTGCAGGAATTCGAGTTGAACCTCCTACTAATATAATTTCATCAATATCACTTGTAGATAAACCTGCAGCTTTTAAAGCGGTTTGACATGGCTCAATAGTTCTTTTTACTAAATCGTCAATTAATTGCTCAAACTTAGCTTTTGAAAGTGAACGAACCAAGTGTTTTGGACCACTAGAAGTGGCTGTTACATAAGGTAGGTTAATTTCAGTCTGTGCAGAAGAAGACAATTCAATTTTAGCTTTTTCAGCAGCTTCCTTCAAACGCTGAAGCGCCATCGGATCTTTTCTTAGGTCTAAATTCTCATCAGCAATAAACTCTTCAGCCAACCAGTTAATGATTTTCTCATCAACGTCATCACCACCTAAGTGTGTATCTCCATCAGTCGCTAGTACCTCAAATACACCATCTCCTAATTCTAGTACAGAAACATCATGCGTTCCACCACCAAAATCAAAAACAACAATCGTTTGATCTTTGCCTTTTTTGTCCATTCCATAAGCAAGAGCAGCTGCAGTAGGCTCGTTTATAATACGTCTAACCTTAAGACCTGCAATTTCACCAGCTTCTTTCGTTGCTTGTCGTTGAGCATCATTAAAATAAGCTGGTACTGTAATAACCGCTTCGGTTACTTCTTGGTCTAAAAACTCTTCAGCTGTTTTTTTCATTTTCTGAAGAACCATTGCAGATAATTCTTGAGGTGTATATAAACGACCATCAATATCTACTCTAGGTGTGTTGTTATCTCCTTTGACTACTTTGTAAGGCACACGTCCAACTTCTTGTTTTGAATCAGAAAATTGATTCCCCATAAAACGCTTAATTGAATAAACCGTTTTTGTTGGGTTGGTTACGGCCTGACGTTTTGCAGGGTCTCCAACCTTAATTTCACCTCCTTCAACAAAGGCAATTACAGAAGGTGTCGTACGTTGTCCTTCAGCGTTAGTAATTACTACAGGCTCATTACCTTCCATTACTGAAACACATGAATTTGTAGTTCCTAAATCGATTCCAATTATTTTACTCATAATATATTTATTGTTTAAATTGAATTTTAATTTTACAAAACATTATAGACAATGATTATGCCATGCCATAAAATATGACAAGCTGTCAGATTTTATAAATTACTTTTTCATTACTTTTACAGACTATTATAATAAATACACACTATGTCAGATATAAAAAAAGAATACAAACGAGTTACTGTCAAATCTTTGATCGAAATGAAGTCATTGGGAGAAAAAATATCCATGCTCACAGCTTACGACTACACTATGGCTAAGATTGTTGATGGCGCTGGAGTTGATGTGATTCTTGTTGGTGATTCTGCTAGTAATGTAATGGCTGGACATGAAACCACATTACCAATTACTTTAGATCAAATGATTTACCACGCTTCCTCTGTAGTAAGAGCTATTGAGAGAGCGCTTGTTGT
>Ga0302126_10001978_pt1 | contig 11970 bp, 7 predicted proteins | sample CB4_20m_MG_FD_203108 | JGI IMG/M metagenome (GOLD analysis project Ga0302126, IMG submission 203108) | Marine microbial communities from Western Arctic Ocean, Canada - CB4_20m | ecosystem: Environmental > Aquatic > Marine > Oceanic | place: Canada: Western Arctic Ocean | collected 2017-09-24 | reverse complement strand
AAACCACTTGTTAATTACTAAATAAGATTGACTTTTAGGGAAATAATGACTTAAAATGTATTGATTAAAACCGCAAAATCCCTCTGGAACAACCCAAGCGACCGCTTATTACTTCTATCGCTTATTACGTTACACAGCTCTATATTTTAAAAGCCCTTATAAATACCTTTACATAAGCAAATAAAGGTATTACCACTTTAATAGTCAAAAGCGAAAAGGAAAATTAAAGGTATCAAACAAAAGTGTAAACAAGTATCAATTAACATAATTTTATTTAAACCAAATACCCCCAAATTAATGAAAACTAAAAATGCAATCATCTTAATGTTTATCAGTTTATTATTTATTAACTGCAAACAAAGCAAAGAGTGTGAGAAAACTAATACAGAAATGGATAAAACATCCAAGAAAACTAAGGTTATGAAACTCATTTCAGAGAATACTAAACCTGGCGAATCTAATGTTACACTTGAAGATGTCGCACTTTTAAAGAAAACGATCTTTTTTTCTAAAGACGATGAGGCCAACTTAAAACTTGCTGGAGAGGTTCTAAAGGATCAGATTGAAGATGTTTTAGATGTGTGGTATGGCTATGTAGGCAGTAATGAGCATTTACTTTATTACTTTAATAGCAATGATAAGCCTAGCCCAGCGTATTTAGGAGCTGTGAGGAATAGGTTTGCTGTTTGGATCAACGACTTGTGTAACAAGCCTTACGACCAAGAGTGGCTCGACTACCAACATGAAATTGCACTAAGACACCACACAGCTAAGAAGAATAAAACTGACAAGGTAGAAAACGGAACTCCAATCATAAACTACAGATATATGATCGCATTCATCTACCCCATTACAGCCACTATTAAGCCATTTTTAGCTAAAAAAGGGCACAGTGTTGAGATGGTTAATAAAATGCATGATTCCTGGTTCAAAGCAATTGTATTATCAACTATTCTATGGACTGAGCCTTACATAAATGATAATGAATTTTAGGAACTAAGAAAATGAAGTTTACCCTTCGTTAAATAGAGTAAATATCCCAAAAAAACCCTTATAGATCTGCTATTCTTGAGGGTTTTTTTCATTAGGTTTTTTTTACAACTCCTAAGGACCTTAATCCTTCAAAAACTACAATACTAACGGCATTTGCTAAATTTAAGCTTCTCACATGTGGACTGTGAATAGGTATTTTAAATAATTTACCGGAATTAGCTGCGACTAGCTGTTTAGGCAAGCCAATAGACTCCTTACCAAAGACAAAAAACAAATTATCGACATATTCAATCTCGCAGTATTCTTTTTCAGCAGAAGCCGAGAGAAACACCATCTTCTCATTTTGGTTAATGGCTAAAAACTCTTCCAAACTCTCATATGTTTTTACAGTAATATGCTTCCAGTAATCAAGACCAGCTCGTTTAAGTCGTGCATCGGTCAACTCAAATCCAAACGGCTTTACTAGGTGTAAAACTGACCCAGAGGCTAAACTAAGCCTACCAATATTTCCGGTGTTATTAGGAATTTCTGGTTCTACCAGTACAATATTAAAAGCCATATGGTTTGTTTATATCAAAATTAAAAACTGATAAATAAAAACTTATTATTTAAAGAATTACTTTGAGTGACCAACCAAGGAAGTGAACCCTCAACTACCCACATATTAGTATCTATGTTTTTTTCCTAAATTAAAAGTGAGTGAAGTTCTATTGAAACAAGCTGTTTAAGAGAACTAATTATTTATAAAGTATTAGTGTTTCCTTTTTCATATTCCATATAACATTACTGAATTTCAACAAAAAACCAGTCCCTAGCAAAGAGAAGTTATTTTCCAAAGACACACTAGCCACTACATTACTAAGTGTATAATTTCCAATTTTCACGTTATTTAAAAGGATTAATTTTCCTTGTGACTCACCTCCTACTCCAACAGAAGCTACCTTTTTATTTAAATCTAAGAATTCGATTCCTTGCCCTTTTAGTCGTTCAAACATCTTTTTGCCAATACTGAACCCCATAGCCCCTGTGTCTAGAAGGAAATCTCCAGAAACACCATCAATTTCTAAAGTGACATAATAAGCTAACATTCCTATATCAACAGACCCTTTTTTTTCCATCGCTACTTCTGCAGAAGAGCTACTTCCCAAAACATCACTAGAGTTATAAGAATTCTGATCATTGCGATAGGTAACCTCCTCAACTCCATTTAAGTAGGTTGATTTTATAATTATCCCAGATTTATTTTCCTGTATAATTTGTTGTCCATTTTCTAATTCATTATTGAAAAATATTCCTTTTTGAGTTGTCACATCAAACTTTGTTTCATTGACAGAAATCCCATCCACCAAGAGGTCACTTTTAAAAAGACCTTCTTGGGTTCTTTTAAAATCATCTTTAACTATACTAAGAACACCATTCTCACCATTATATTTATAGTCCCTAAATCCACCATTATAAACTGTTCCTCGCTGTTGCCAAGTTTCTGAGCCGAATGAGATTTTACCATCAATAAAATTTCCTATGTAAACTCTTCCGTCTCTAAAAACCTCCATGCCTTCACCATTTAGCTTGCCGTCTTTCCAATATCCTTCCTGAAAATCAACTCCATATTCAATTGTTTCATAGATCATTTTCCCATAGCCTTCAGGTTTATTAGTATCATCTGTTTCTCCACAATAAACAGCTTTTAAAGTTGTATTATTCCAGTTATACTCTTTCAAGAGAGGACTATCACACTGCTCTTGAGCCAGTAGTGATGAAAAACAACAACTAAAAAAGATGACTAAAAAAGATGTATATTTCATGGTATCAATATTGTTTAGAACTGCTAATTTAAGACTATTTTTATAAGTTTAAAAATCACAGCTAATGAACTAAACAGAATGAAAAAAATTTCAAAAAACCTGATGTTCTAAATTCATAGAGAGTTTTTTTAAACCTGAAATAGAGTCAATTAGAAATTTGGTGTAAAATTTAATACACTTCCTTTTAATAACACAAAAAAAAGAAACAAACATAAATTACAAATAAAAACAAGCCAATACTAAAACCATACATGTTTAAGGGTTTTTAGCCATGACTTTGTATACCTAAACAAAACTGTAAAATTAATAGACTGGGTTAAAATAATTTATATTCAAAATATCTTAGATTCTTAACCCAGATCAATGCGTAGCGATTATTAATGAGCTATTTTTGCTTTTTAAAATTAAATTACAACCCTTTTGATGTTTTACAATAGTCTTCTTAAAAAAAGATATACTGAATTAATAAACCAATTTTAACGATTATGAGAACTTTTCTTTTTACACTTTGCACCCTTTGCTGTCTTTTTTCCAATGCGCAAATCGGTTCTGGAACGCCTTGGATGAAAGGCCTGAAACATTCTGAAGCCAATCCTTTAACTTTTAAAGAAATTATTGATGCTGGAAACACCTATTGGAAAACCCATGACACTGAAGTTAAAGGAAGTGGATACAAACCCTTCAAACGCTGGGAGTCCTTTTGGCAAAACTATGTGAATGTTGATGGATTTTTACCTACCTCTCAAGAATTATGGGACGTATGGGAAGCAAAAAATTCTCAAAAATCACAACGCCGCTCAACCGCAGCGCTATCCGATCAAAGTGATTGGGAGTCTATGGGCCCTACTGATTTTTTAAATCGAACGACTAACAGTGCAAACCTTGGTCGTGTCAACACCATCATTGTGGATCCAGACAATTCAGATGTTATTTATGTTGGATCGCCTGCAGGTGGGATTTGGAAATCAATAGATGCGGGTGCTACGTACATTCCTTTGACGGACTTCTTACCTCAAATTGGCGTTTCTGGAATCGCTATCGATCCAGACAATACGGACATTCTTTACATTGCCACAGGAGATGATGACTATAACAGCTCTACAAGTGTAGGGATTTGGAAATCAACAGATGCAGGTGCCAATTGGCAGCAAACAGGAATGAATCCTATTAACACGCCTAGCAGAACTTCAGAAATCTACATTAACCCTAGTAACACCAACATGCTTTGGGTCGCAACCAGTTATGGGGTTTTTAAATCAATTGATGGAGGAGACAACTGGGAAAATAAACAATCTGGTAGTTTTAGAGACCTCAAAGTAAAACCTAATAATTCAAATATCATTTATGCAACTACGGATGATAAATTTTATAAATCCACAGATGCTGGAGAAACGTTTACACATATTACAGAGGGACTGCCAACGTCTTCAGGACGTCTTTTTATTGATGTCACGCCAGCGAACAACAATCTAGTTTATATGGTGGCATCAAATGGTGATAACACCTACCAAGGGATCTACAAATCATCGGACAGTGGTACAGCTTTTACACAAATGGAGAACACTGTTAATATATTTGAAGCAGATCAATCTTGGTATGATTTAGCCATTGCTGTTTCAAACACCAATGAAAATGAAATTTATGTGGGCTGTTTAAATGTCTGGAAATCGAATGATGGAGGGGATTCATTTTTACGACTTAATCAGTGGAACACCCGAACAGACTCATACACCCACGCTGACATTCATTTTATCCGCGCTTTTAATGGTAGCATATTTGTAGGGTCCGATGGTGGTATTTTTGAATCGACGGATGCAGGTAGCACATTTACGGATTTGTCTCCAGGATTGGGAATTAGTCAGTTTTACAGAATTTCTGTATCCAAACAAGATTCAAATAAAATGGCTGGAGGACTTCAGGACAATGGCGGTTTTGGACGGGATCAACAATGGAGTAATTACCATGGAGGAGATGGTATGGAAGGCGTTATTGATCCTAACAACGATGCCAACTATTACGGTTTTATGCAGAGCGGTAAAAAGTTATTCGTAAACTCTACATCAGGTCAAAATGGAGGTACGATTGCATATTGGGGCCCCACAAATGATGACGGTGCCTTAGTAGGAAACTGGATTACTCCACTTTCAATAAACAAAGACAGTGAAGTGTATGCCGGTTATAGCAGCGTTTACAACTTTGGTTCAGCCGGTTGGACCAAAATTTCAGATACTTTTGAAGCTAATATTGAGGTTTTAGAACTCGATCCTATTAACTCGGATATTATGTATGTAAGTTTAGGCCAACAGCTCCATAAAAGCATAGATCATGGCGTTACATTTTCACTGATTCAAGATTTTCCAAGATCTATTACATCCATCGAGGTTAATAACGATGATAATATGATTCTTTACATCACCACACAGGGAGGTATTGGAAATGTTTATAAGTCCCCCGATCAGGGAACTAATTTTACAGAGATTACAGGAACGCTTCCTTTTGTCACAAAAAATATTCTCAAACACCAGCCTTTCTCCCCAACTAATGCGCTATACCTTGGGACAAGCTTAGGCGTTTATAGATATGACGACACCACAACCGATTGGGGGCTTTTTGAAACAAACCTTCCAAATACAGATGTCAGAGATTTAAGTCTCAACACTCTGGACTTTAATATTACTGCGGCAACCCACGGACGTGGTATTTGGCGAAGTGATTTGCAGACCGAAGCTTTAGCAGCTAACGATATTTTTTTACTTGCTATTGAGAACCCAATAAATATGCAACTCTATTGCGGAGCGATCACTCCACAATTAAGGGTGCTAAATAATGGACAAAATAGCATAAACACTGTTGACATTACCTATACCCTTGACGGGAATGCTGACACAACCCTAGAATGGACTGGAACGATCGCCTCCCTAGAGACCGCTGTTTTGGACTTGGGCGACATCAACTTAGCCATCGGAACCCATACGCTATCGGCAACAACCACCATTAATAATGATTATTTCAACACCAACAACAACAGTACTGAAATCACCTTTTATGTGAATGAAACTGGCGAAACTGGAACAGTAAATACCTTTGAAAATAGCAGTGACGAACTTATTGTTATTAATGAGTCTGGAGATGTTTGGCAACGTGGAACTCCTAACGGAACTCTACTTAACGAAACGGCATCCGGAACAAATGTATATGCCACTAATTTGAACGGCAATTATGCAGAAAGCACAAAAGGCTACCTTGTGTCTAACTGTTACGACTTGACTACCATTGGAAATCCAGAACTGAATTTTCAAATGGCGTTCGATTTAGAATCAGACTATGATGTCGCCTATGTTCAGTATTCAACAAACCAAGGAGTAGATTGGAGTGTACTAGGAACCGCAGCAGACTTTAACTGGTACAATAGCAGTTTAGCTACTTGCGCTAACTGTATTGGAGGACAATGGACTGGAACCGAGAGCACTCTCGCACCATACTCTTTTGACCTAGCAGCTTTTAGCTCAGAATCTAGTATGATTTTTAGAATGGTATTTCATTCAGACCAAGTAGTGAATAAAGAAGGCGTTGTGATCGATGACTTGTTTGTGTATGGCACTACATTGGATGCTGATAATTTTCAAATCGACCAAATTTCAGTGTATCCAAACCCATCCAATGATGTGTTTTACATTAAATTAAACAACAGCGCCCCTTTTGATCTCCGCGTCACAGACATCACTGGAAAAGTTGTGTACACTAAAAAACAAATTAATTCTGGAGCGCCATTTCCATTGCAAATGGAAGCCTACTCGAGTGGGATTTATTTTTTACAAATTGAAGCCAATAAACAACGTGTCATACGAAAATTAATTCTAAATTAGCGATGAAATAACTAAGATATCCATTAATATATGAAATCTCAGAAAATTACATCTTGAGCGTATTCACTTCGAAAAAAATACACACAAAAACGTTAACAAACTTTTTATACTGTTAAAAACCTAAGACCTAATATGAAATTGAAATACATCTTCTTAACTTTTATTTTTGCACTCACTATTTCAAATCATGTAAAAGCGCAATGTGCTACTGGTGAAACAGAAGCTCTTTTGAATATAATTCCTGACAACTATGGTTCTGAAACCACCTGGGAATTCAGCGGTCCCGGAGGCTCACCTGTTTATGCTTCAGGCGGCCCGTATACAGACGACAATACAACTCCTATAAACGTCAGTGTCTGTCTAGACACAAACGCGGTAGTCATGTTTACAATATTTGATTCCTATGGTGATGGGATATGTTGTGGTGAAGGAAACGGTTCTTACACTGTAACTATCGACGGTATTTCTGTTGCATCAGGAGCAGAGTATACTACATCAGAATCTACATTAGTTCTTGGTAATCCTCTAGATTTTGATTGTATGATACAATTAATATCCTCCCCTTCCCTTCAGGTTAGCAGCAACGAGACTGCTACTATCAGCGGAACCTTAATGAATACCGGTGCTATCACAGTCACTGACCTTAGTCTTAGTTATCAAATAGGTACAGAAGCTGTTGTTACAGAATCTTTTTCACCTTCTTCACTTGCTTTTTTAGATCAATATGAATTCAGTTTTTCTACACTTTGGTCACCTGCCTCCACTGGTGAGGAAACGATAGTGATATGGGTTAAAACGATCAATAACGTTTCTGATATGAATCCCTCAAATGATAATGTCTCTACTACTGTGAATGTTTATGAGGCAACCGTTATTCCAAATATCTTGGGCGATTATTTAGAAGGCACACCAACTTATACAACTATAGCAACAGCTTCCGATCTATTGGATAAACCAACAGATTTAGATTTTCATCCATTTCGTAATCAAGAACTTTGGGTAATTAATGAAGAAAATGTATCAGGAGGTGGCACAACGCTTACTATTTCCAATGCAAGTGAACCAACACAATCTATCGAGTTTAAAGAAGATGGAAATAACTGGCATTTTATGTCACTACCTACAGCTATGGCTTTTGGTACAAATGGGAACTGGGCAAGCTCTCCAGGGGTATTTGACGCTAACCATAATGGAACAGAATTTACAGGACCTACTTTATGGTCAAGTGATATGTCAATTTATGCAGAAAATGCTGGTCCGGGGACTAATGGTTCTCACCTCGATATGTTGCATGAGTCCCCTCACTCAATGGGCATCGCCCATCATAGTGGTAATGCTTACTGGGTATTTGACGGCCATAATACAGATATAGTTTTTTACGATTTTAAACAAGATCATGGTCCGGGACAATCTTCTCACGATGATGCTGTTATTCGTCGCTACGAAGATGTAAATGTAGCTAGGGATGGTAGCGACCCTACTATACCAAGTCACCTTATTCTGAACAAAGACAATGGGTGGTTGTATATTGTTGATATAGGAAATGACCGGGTTATTCGCATGAATACGGCTACAGGTTCTTTTTCGAGTAACCTTACAGGTTATGAAAGTGTTGCCGAATATGCAACATACATGGGTATTGAACAGGAAACAGTTGTTGATACTGGGTTAGAACAGCCGTGTGGTATTGATATAATTGAAGACCGTATGATTGTAAGTGATTATGCCAATGGAGATATTCGTTTTTACGATATTTCGGAAACCCCAGCTTTGTATTTGGGTAAAATTGAGACAGGAGAAACTGGAATAACAGGGGTGAAAATTGGCCCTGAAGGGAATATCTGGTATGCAAATCGTTTGACAAATGAAGTGCTTAAAATTGAACCTGAAAATAGCCTTGGAATCATTGAAAACAACTTTGGAGAGGGGCTTCTAGTCTTCCCTAACCCTACAGATGGAAATTTTTCGATTGACTTGGGGAACAATTACAAAACTGTAACTATTAGTATGACTGATTTGAATGGGAAATTAATTCAACTAAAAACGTACAACGATAATCAAGTATTGAATTTAAAAATTGATCAACCAATAGGTATTTATCTGTTGATAATTGAATCGGGAGATAAAAAAGCTGTAATTAAACTCATAAAAGAATAAGACACACTTTGTGGTGTGCAGCGCAGTGCTGTAAACAACATCAAAACCATTAATCTATTTTTTGGTTCTTGTTATTGTTTAGATACTCGTTTTTTAACTCGACTTAATGCTTCAGGTGTAATTCCTAAATAGGAAGCAATCATATATTGAGGAATCTTTTCCGAAAATTTGGGTTTACTATTAATAAATTCCAAATAACGCTCCTCAGCAGTTTTAAGAAAGAATGATTCGTATTTGTCTGAAACTTCTATGTATAAACTTTCAACTACAAATCTGCTAAATTTTTCAACTTTTGGAATTTTTTTATATAGCTCAACTAAATCATCTCTGAGTATTAGTGTGGCTGAAGAATCTTCTAAAGCTTGGATATTAAATTTGGATTCATTCATCAAAAGAAAAGACGGATAATTCGAAATAAGTTCATTGGGGAAAAAAAACCTCTTATGTGTTCAGCTCCTTTAGTTCGGTAGAAGATGTTAAAAAAACCTTTATCTATAAATCCAACATACTTACAAATGTCTCCTTCTTGTATAAAAAAATCCCCTTTTTTGTAGTGTTTTGTTATTAGATGCTTTGAAAAAACCAACCATTCAGTTTCTGTTAGATTTATAAGTTTAGAAATTTCGGTTTTAAAATTTTCTATCATAATTTTATACGTTGCTATAGCTCATTCTCTTATTAAGTCATTTTTTTAACTTTTTAAAAATTTAACTTTTTGCAAGCATAAGTAAATGGATTTTAAGATAAAAATTAATACTTGGAGACTGTTATTTACAACAGAAGCACTTAACTTGTTGATTTTGAGTTTTTTGAGTTCTTTGTGTTAAATAAATAGTACTCTTACAGGAATTTATTATGTATGAATTCTGATAAATACTCGACGGATTCCCTCTCTAAACCAGCATTGTCAGAATAATAAATTCTTTTTTTTAAAGGTTTATTTTGGAATATCAACTCCCCATTTTATCGTAAAAAATATTAAGCATAAAAAATGGAGAAGACGAAATGCTTGGAATTGAAGTTCGTGAATAAGGGAGTTCAAACTATTTAATTTAGACGGTTTTATTTTTATATTGTATCGAGATTTGTAACGATTAAATTTGCGGTTACTGGAGTATCTTTGTGTTTTTTAATTGAAAACGTCTTATTTATTTTAAAAATCGTCGTTGGAAGTTGCTATCGTCTCGTTTTTCGTTCTGTCACGAAATTGTTGAGATGAATGTTTTTAGCTACTGAGCCGACTTTACAGTACACGCTAATTTCCGTTTTTTGATTTTTAAAACCTGTACTAATAGAGGCTTCTTTTAGAGAGGCTTCTTTTAGAGAGGCTTCTAATAAATAATTTACTTTTTGGCTGATTTCTTCAGAGTAGATTATTGGCGTTTCTTTTTCAAGCAAATAAGAATTGACTTTATAGCATTTTCCTTTTTTAAGTACAACGACATTGTCTTTACGAATTATTTTATCTGTATGTACAGGATAGTTTAAAACATAGCGAGTGTATGATTTCTCAATACGAAGACCAGGATAAACAGTTTGCTTAATTTTAGCCGTTACTTTTAAAGAAGAATTACAGTTGAAAAAGCCAAATCTTATTACTAAAATGTGGCTTCTCTTTTTTTATTACTATGTAAACTTTTTTAGGACGACACAGGCCAGGGTTGATCAACAGTTGGTATAATAGAAATAGAAGACACTCAACTTTGAATAACAAAACTATTAATGAATTTGATATCAATAATCAAAAACTAGCAGTATGACCTTAACCTAGTATCCATTTTTTCTTATTTAGAGTTACAACTATTAGACTAAACATCCATTTAATAACAAGTTTATAGAAGGATCTCTTAAGAATTAGATACTATTATTATTAATAATCTACAATAATCAATTAAAATAATCTGCCCTATGAAATAAGCCCATTTTTATATACTTACAATTCTACAGCTTCATAAATAATTTCATGATTTACTGACCATACACTCTCACCTAAATAGAAGTTGTCAAACTTGTATTTAATTGGATACCCCATATCATTATACTCATATTCAGTATTAGAGGCGATGACTTCTCCATTAGACATAAAGCTTACAGTATTATTAGACCCTATTTGTGCTGATAAACCTCTATCGAAAAAGAAAACCCATGCTTCAGGTAAAAGATGATAGTAAGGGTTCTTATTTGAATCATAGCTAAATTCAGAACTCATTCCTAAGAAGTTGCAAGATTCATCTACAATAAGATTAGTAATATTATTAGAATCATCCAAATTAAAAATTGTTTCACAACCATTTTCCGTTATAGTATAACTTGATCCGTCAGGAGCATATACATAAGTTTTTTCACCGGGATTACCAAAAATATCAATATAGGAAACACTTGATACTAATCCTTCATTATTATAATCATATAAGAAAATAGGGGAATCATCTACAACTGCACTAACGAGTAATCCTTGATCATAATTAAATACTACTTCAAGTCTTTCAGTCGGAGGAAATACATTAGGGTTAATAAGCTTAAGTCTTATTAACTTTCCTTCACCATCGTAGGTAAAGTCGGTCGTTCTAATTACATCATATGATAAATCATACTCTATGGCTTGAGCTATTCTGTAATCTCTGGAATCTATTTCAGCAGTAATAGTGTTATCGTCATCTATGGAACAAGAATGTAAAAAGAATACCAGTAAAATAAGGGAAATAGATTTAATTGTTTTAATCATAATGTGAAATTTTAAATTAATTATTTAATGTATTTTATGCGTTGTGCAATTATTCAAATGTACAATTATTAGGTCAAAATCATACTTTTTTTAGATAAAAAAAGAATTTAACTACTTGAATAATAGCTGTTTAACTTATTGTCTATTTGTTTAAACAAATATTCTAAAATTCTTTAAAAACTCATGGAACAAAACAGTAACGTTAGTAAAAGTAGAACAGAATTATGCCTGTAAAAAGTAGGTGAAACATTTTTTTGACTAGGTGAAATAATAGTGAAACTAAAAGGTGAAAACAAATGACTATAAACGGCCTTAATAGAAACAAAAAACCCTGCGTTTCAGAGAGAAACGCAGGGAATTAAAATAAATCAAAATTATATTTGTGATCGCACTAGGATTCGAACCTAGGACCGCCTCCTTAGAA
>Ga0302126_10001977_pt1 | contig 11970 bp, 7 predicted proteins | sample CB4_20m_MG_FD_203108 | JGI IMG/M metagenome (GOLD analysis project Ga0302126, IMG submission 203108) | Marine microbial communities from Western Arctic Ocean, Canada - CB4_20m | ecosystem: Environmental > Aquatic > Marine > Oceanic | place: Canada: Western Arctic Ocean | collected 2017-09-24 | reverse complement strand
ATAGTTAAACCCTTCACGTCAAGGTCGGCTAATAGTGAAAAATATATCGTTTGTAAAGGATTTATGGGTATATCACATGACGATTTAAAGCAACTTTATGAAATAATAGACGAACTATCCATTATTTCAAAGCAAAATAAATATGCTAAACGCATTATAAAAAATGAGATATCTGACGAATTCAAGGAAATAATACAGGCAAGTAATATTTATTTTATTTCTAAACAAATAAAGTCACTAATTAAGGGACTTTCCTATGTAAAAGAGGAACTTAATAATGAAGATATTAATGAAATTAAACAACAGCAGACTGTATATTCGCTTGCCTGGTGTCAGAAGTATAACTTCCCAGTTAATACCAGATGTAGATTTTTAAACAACGCAAATAATTACAACTATATACCCAATTTTTGATATAATTTAAATTATTATAATTTAGATTATTTCTTATTATGATTAATCCTCACCCCAAGCCAATGATTCTTTCAAATCAACCGCGTGTTCCTCCTCGAAAGCCTTTATCTTGGCAGCCTTGTCAAGAGCAGCCAGTTCCTCAAAAGGAGCCTTCCGCCCCTGTCGTCGATGCCCCTGCCGCCCTTGCCGCCCTTGCCGCCACCAACCTCGCCATCCTTGCCGCCCTTGCCGCCACCGCCCTTGCCCGCCAGGCAGCGTCGGCGGGCGAGGCGCGGAACAGCGTGGCAGGGTCGCGCCCCTCTTCAGCTGCAGCCGCCGCGGCTGCCTCCTCTTCCGCCGCCACCGCCGCCGCGTGTCGCGCAGCCGCTGCCTTGGCGCGCGCTTTTGGGGGTAGCTTCTTCCCAATCGACCAGCCCTCCGCCACCGCCCTTGCCGCCGCCTCCGCCCGCGCCGCCGCCTCCGCACGCAGCTGCGCCGCCGCCTCCCCCCGCTCTCTGACGGACATTGTCGCCCAGCGCCGCTGAACAGGGCTTTTCTTGATCTTCGCGACGCCCCCCGGCAGCGACCGCGCCCGCCGCCTGGCAGCAGCAGCAGCAGCACGAGCAGCAGCAATATCAGCCCGCAGTCGATTTAACACCGCGGGAGTTCCGTGGGGCCAGCTTATCCTGATCGACTCGTGTGTCGCGCGCCTCTTTAACTCCTCGTCGCCCAGCTGTTCGGCCACCTCCATCAGTGTCACCACAGCCTCGCGTGTCTTCTCCGCGCCCGCGCTCTTGCTGAGCGGCTTGCACGCGTCGAGTTCAGCGAGAGCGATATGCCACGACTTTCTTCCCAATTGGTCTTCATCTGGTAGTGAAGGTAATGGTCGTTCAGCTGACGTTAACTCTGGTAAACTTGGTAAAGGTGGAGCAACCAATTGGTCTTCATCTGGTAGTGGAGGTAATGGGCGATCAACTGGTGTAGGAGGTAATGGACGATTAGGTATTACTACACCGTCAGCATTACATTTCTTAATATATGTGTCAATTCTATCGAATATCTCCCCTTTACTTCCTGATATACCTAAACCCATATAATTAGAAATTGCTCTTACATCTGAATAAGATAAATCTTCCATTTTATACTATATAAAAAGATAATTTAAATTATTTTAAATTATTTTATTTCTAAACAAATAAAGTCACTTATTAAGGGGCTTTCCTATGTAAAAGAGGAACTTAATAATGAAGATATTAATGAAATTAAACAACAGCAGACTGTATATTCGCTTGCCTGGTGTCAGAAGTATAACTTCCCAGTTAATACCAGATGTAGATTTTTAAACAACGCAAATAATTACAACTATATACCCAATTTTTGATTGTTAATTATTTATCCGTCTACTCACCCCCACCTTTCTGCCCATTGATTAATTAACGGTTCTATATTTCTGTTAAATAAATTAAACGCCGAACTCATAGATAACATTGTTATTTGAGACGGTGATTCTCCTCTAATTAATGGCATTAAGCGCGTATTTATTCCGGTAATGATAAGATCCATTTCTGTTTTTTGGAGCTTAGCTCTATTTTCACGACCTAAACGTTTTTTAAATCTTTCAATGCGGTCTTCGGCAAATTTCACATTATACATATCATTTAATTTATATTTTTCATGGTCACGTTCCATTTGGTTTACTTCTTCCGTTATTGATGTTATATCTGCATCGATTTTTGTAAAAACATTTTCGTAAAGTATGATAATTTCATCTATGAATTGAGACAGTGCGCGAGAATAGTCGAGTATATTCGCCGGTTCTGACGAGTAGTCAGATATAAAAAAGTTACCCTTTGAATACAATATAGACTCTAGTGAAAGAGAATTAATATTAAAATTTAAGCCGAATAAAAATTGTGCTGCTGAAAAAACTTGTTTTACTAAGCGAAATAGACCTTTATTTGTTGGAGCTAAAACATGTTTGAATACCTGGGCTGTTTTAAATCTCAAATTGCGCCTACCGGTATCAGGATTATTTAAATTATCAAAAATTTCAAGTTCACAAACGAATAAGTTTCCACTCGTAGTGTGGAATGTAGGAATAAATAAATTATTTGCGAAAAGAGTATCTCTATCATGGTATTTTAACAATTCATCATAAAGCTCGATTTGTCTTTTTTTTAATATAATTCCTGAACGTGTGTTAGGTAATCCTATTTTTAGACAGAATCTGTCATTTTTGTCGTCGTCATATAAATCTAGAAATACCACACTTCCAAAAAGAGTGTCAGCAAATATATCATTATGATCACCATATCCATGTTTATTAACAGTATCGCTCATTTGTCTTTGAAAATCTGGCATGCCAAAAGTTTCACCAACTGCATCTTTACTTTCATCTTCTCCTCCCACAGGAGGGCCGCAATTATCTCGTATCCGGGCTAATATATCATCCCGTGTTCCTCCTACACCCAAACCTAAGTAATTAGAAATCGCATTCAAATCTGAATATGACACATCTTCCATTATATTTATAATATAATAGAGTATATTTATTTTATATTTATTTTATATTTATTTACAAGTTTTAAGTCATAAATAAATTAGCATTATTGAGCCAAAATCCATTCCAATGCCGCTTCTATACTACTACCGCGCTTTGCCGCCTTCTTCGCGAGAGGTAGGTCAATACCCATTCCTAAAAGAGCTGCTATAATATGTTGCTTATTGTTAACAGGAGCCATTCCAGCACCACCACCAGGGGAACCAATTATTGGTCTGTCGCGAGGTGAAGGAGCTATTCCAGCACCACCACCTGGTGATACGACTCTACGTACACCAAGTTGCGAAGGTGCTCCATCGCGCATATTCACTGGCATTGCTGCCGCGCGTTCGGCCTCCACGGCGACACGTCTTATCTGCCGTGCCCGACGGACCCTAACGCCGCCGTCCGGTGGTAACTTAGGTGCGTGTGGGTAATCTGGTAGGGTTGCTAAAGCTTCGCGTAACTCTAATCCTCCTTTTTCTTTATATCTTTCAACAGATTCCATATGGGCTACTCGGCGTGGCATAAACATTCTTAATTTATCTAAAAGTGTTTGTTTATCCATAGCACTAATATCTCCTGATAAAAAATGCCCCCACTGTGATCTAAATGGGATATCTTCTCTAAGGTCATTATAAAGCGCTCTTAATTCTCTTAGTGGTTCTTTTTCAAACTCAGTAAACGCTTCATACATCATTATTAATGACACTTTACTAGTTATGTTCACGAGTAATTCAGGATTAAAACCTTTCAGCGTAAGTATATGTCTTACATATAATATATCTTCAGAATGTAAAGGGCTCCTATCCACCAGTTGTTGAAATTCTTCTGGTTTACGATTCTCAAGAATTCTTCTAACTAACTCTTCTTTACTTCCGGCTAAATAAGTTAACCCTTCTGAATCCGCGATAGCCTGTAAAATATCAAAATCCATCGATAGTAATTCTCGTTCCATTTATATTATAATAAATTATTTTATTATACTATAATTTATTATAATGTAATACATTTTTCCGGATGCAATTTACAGTTCTTGTAAGTTAAACTATCATTTTCATAATGACTAAATTTCCCCGGAGGTAGTATACTCCAAGATATATCTTTATTTATTAACCCAAGTTGGCAATATACATAGCCTACCAAAGATGAGCACCAGAAGGTATCGTCTTTACGAGTGTTTCCAACATTTAATTGAAATTCAGCTTTAAACCAATCTACTGGGTTCAAATCATATTTATTACCTTCAGTGTGATTAACACATTCTTTTAGTTTATTATAAAAATCTTCACTCTTGTCAGTTTCAAGTCTTCTATGATATAGGTTGCCTACATAACTAACCTTGTATTCATCAATAACATGTTGTAATGGAATTATCTGAACCCCCCATACTTTTTTTCCTGTGTTAGAATCCGGAATATCTTCGTAAGAAGATTCCAATATATATAAACCTTTTAATTTATCATTAATAAATGTGGGGTCTCTTAATATAATTGCTATATGGCTAAATTGCGAACCACTACCCCATTCTATAAGTCTGGAATACCAATAATTACTATTATATAATAATATATCGCCTGTCTGACATGTTTTTATAAATTCTTGGAGGTCTATTGTTTTTTTGTTAGATACATCCATATATGTATATATAGTTTAAATTTTTATATAAATATATATTCGGATTTTAGATGGAACTATTGAAATTAACTAAAATTAAACTGAATCCAAATCATAAATCTGCTATAATTGATGATTTCACGGATATAGAATATATAGCAAATACATATATTTATTGTATTTCAAATAAAATAAAATGTGTAGTTACTGACAATTCAATAAAAACAGAACTTTATAAAGATGAAATTAACGTTATATTTAAGGGGAAGATATATTACCTAAGTTGGGTAAATCTTATCATGATAAATAAAGTAATTCAGCTTAAGTTTAAGATAAACAAGGATTTCAATATAACCCCCAGTATATTTAATATATGTTTTATTAATTTAATAGATGTTAATTTTGACAAAATTAATAGTAAATCTATTGACTTAATAGGTAACAAAAATAGTTTATTTGGTATTTATGATTTATATAACGATTATCTTATAAATGTTACTAATAAGCTTTATTTTTCATTTAATATTTTTAGCTTTATTTTTTACCGTGTTAAAGAATCAGAACAATATATCTATGGAAAATTATTTCCGACGATAACGATAAAGGACAAATCTATATTTTTTAATAAACAACAATTTACATGCCCTGATACTTTCAAAAAATTATCAGATAGGTATTATGGTATTAAAAAACGCGTAGTAATTTTTGAAAAATCTGACGCCAGTATTATTACTACTCCATATCTTAATAGGTTGCTTGATGAATTTTATTTAAAAAATATAGTGTATAATACTCATATTATAAAAGTAAATAAAACTATAAATAATTCCATATTACAGAATCTATATAAATACATTATCAATACATACCCTTTTTTAACAGATCTCAATAACAAAGTAATATACGATGTGGTTGATTATAATTCCCCCAAAGAAACTATTAACATGATGGTTAAAATAGATCATAATAATAAATATCTCATTATTCAAATAGATTTCAGATATAATGTATATATACAGCATATACTGAAATCAGTAACATTATATTTACAGAGGTTATCATCGTTAAATATGGTTCGAGTTATACCCAAGGAAATTGAATATGCACACACAGACACATTTATACATATAGTATCTGAAATATATTTTATTATTGTAGCGATGGTGTTTTATTTACCAAAAACATTTAAAAACTATCGAACTATAGAATCAACTAAATACATTCATGCTAATTATATATTTAGCCAAAACGACATAAGTAACTTATTTAATTCTAAAAACCTTTTATTTACTACAAATGTTAGTTATTTACAGAGCATTATTCTAAAAACACTATCTATATACACATCTGATTATTATGCTTTGATGAGAACTAATGACGCAATTGATATAATTCCTATCAAAAAAGATATGTCTAATGAAACAATATTAAATTTATTAGATAGAAGTTCCAAATCTGGATTAAGTAAAACACTATTATGGAATACCTCGCATAATATTTTTAAAAATGTAAATGATAACGTAGAAAGCCCTTTAATAGTTGTAAATATCGATTTTATAGAGGGAAATTCTATAAAAAGTGTATCAAAAGTCTATAGTTCGTGTATATCCGGAGCTATTCCAATATTTATTAATGTTTTATATAATGACGAGTCATTACATTTTAGTTTATCATATAAAAAAGAATATAGTAATTTTAAACAAGCATTTGATAAAATTATAGATGAACTTGTAAAATAATATTTACATAATATATATGTCAGATTTAGCAAGAGTGTCGATAATTTTATTGTTCATTGATATTATTTATTTAACATTTTTAGGAGGAGGTCCTTTTATGAATATGGTTAGTAAAATACAAAACAGTGAAGCTAAATTAAATAAAGTTAGTGCGGCTTTTACATATGTAATGATGATTATATTAATGCATCAATTTGTAATTAATAAAAATTTTACGAATCAAAAAGTGTTTTTACTAGGTTTTCTAACTTATGGAATATTTGATTTTACAAATATGGCAATATTTAGTAATTACGATATATTTATAGCTATACAAGATACAATATGGGGTGGAATATTATTCATGATAACTAATATAATTTTTAATAGAATAAAGTATAATTAGTAATAAAATAAAATAAATTTAATAAATAATATTATTAGATTAATTTAGAAGAGATTGTCGCAGTAAGCTGATGTAAATTTATCACTATCATCTTCTTCTGCGTGATTAACTTCTTCTTCCCGTGTTGTAATTATATTTTGGAAGAATTTCTCTTCGTCAAAGAGCAGCTCTGTAGCACCAGTTCCTATAGGAACCTCTTGCCCAAGCATAATGTTTGATGATACAGATTGAATTTTATCAAGTTCTCCGAAAATAGCCGCGCGGGCAATGATATCAGGAGTTTCCTCAAAAGAGCACTTAGCAAGTGGACCCCTGTCGCTCTTATTAATCCCGTGCCTATCAATAGACATTAAGAAACCTCTGTTTGTAATGATATCTACCAACAGATTGATATGTCTTGAGTTAACATATGAACCAGCAAATTCAAACACATCTGAAATCTCTTTAGCAAGAACTTCTCTCGCAGCTTCTAATCCCAAGGTATCATATACTTCATAAATATCGTTTGATATCGTTTTATATGGGTCTACAGCAGGATGAATTAATAGATCTTCGAGATTTGTTCCATCTGTATTTATAATCCATTTAGTTTTGGTTACATACTCTTTTTCGGCGGCATTAAATTCAATATTGTTATGCTCTGGATACATTGAGCAGCTCTTAATATTTTTAATACCGGTTAGTGTAATATCATTAAGAATGGTTTTTTCTAGAGATTTGAGAACACAAATGACATCTTCTTCGTCACATCCACAACAATCTTCTTCGCATTTGGGTTGTTCACAATAATTTTCAATAAGCTGGATTCTCATAATGAGTTCCGACGAATTATCATCCGAGAATACACATCTAATATCCTGTTGGTCAACATTAAATTTAGCTATAATCGCGAAGTAAATATCAGACATTCTTATATTCTTGTCCATCATTTTAGTTTTATCAAGACTAAATTTAAGAACCCAGTTACCTAGAGTAGATGTCGCGGGGATAAAGTCTAATTCTTGGAACATTTCATACACCTTCAGAATTTTATTATCATATTCTTTCGAAGAATCGAATCGTGTGTCTTTGCTCGCATCAAAGTAAATTTCAGTTTTTTTAGCAAGCTGTTTGATAGTTGTGATAGAAAGTTCGTTAAGAATTTTTTGAGAAAACTCCTTATTAAAACAGTATGGTTCTTTAAGAACCACTGTATTCATAGGTGCTTTAAGATTCTTAGATACACTTAGCAACTCTTTAAATCTGGGCACACCTTGATTTACATTGGCTTTAGAAGCAACGCCAGCAAAGTGGAAAGTGTTGAGGGTCATCTGAGTAGAAGGTTCACCAATAGATTGGGCTGCAATTGTTCCGACAAGATCTCCAGTATGGGCTATAGAACTATAAAACAATTCTGTAACAGTAGATATAATCCAATCAAAAGCTAATTTAGTCATATGGTATTTTTTAATGAGAATATTGGGGCTTAGATATATACGCATGAGCATTATAATTACTTCGTTACTTTTATAATGCTGAGTAATAACTAATTCATTTTGTAATTTGTCAAAAGTATTAAGTATATATATAGGATGTAGGTCAGATTTACCCGCATTTTCGAAGTTATTATACGCATTTTCTACTATACGCTTAAAGTTTATAGGTGAGTATATTTTTTTGTTTATATCGCCTTTGAAAACATTTTTAAAGTAATAATCACGATTCTCTATAATTTTATTAATGTGAAGAAGCATGTTTCCTTTTACTAACTCTTTTTTACTATTAATGTCTTCTAAAATCTCAGGCGTTAAATGATTTTCTAATTCGGAGTCAATATCAAAGCCAAACATCTGATAAATTTCTTTATCACTTTTACCAATTGATAAAAGATTCTGACTTTCAATTTTTGTCCCATCAAAGCCATCCTCGCCATATATAAATTGAAGTATAGAGCCGTTGGCATTTCTTACTGTATGATCTGCGGCAATACGAGCATCCTCCATACCTTTAATAAGTTTTCTTTGAATATAACCAGTCTCTGATGTTTTTACAGCTGTGTCAATAAGACCCTCTCTGCCTCCCATTGCGTGAAAGTAAAATTCAGTTGGGTTAAGTCCCGTCATAAAACTGCTTTCAACAAATCCTCTGGCAGACGCACCGTCATCATATTTGTGAAAGTGGGGCAAAGTCCTGTCCGTAAAACCATAAGGAATACGTTTACCATCAACTGCTTGTTGTCCGACACAAGCAATCATCTGACCCATGTTGATATCAGACCCTTTTGAACCAGAAATAACCATATTCATCATTCTATTAGAGAAGTCAAGATGTTTAAGAGCTACCTTACCAGTATCGGTGGTTACTTTATTTAGGGTAGACAATACTTGCATTTCAAACTCCTCTTTAACTGATTTACCAGACGTATTATCAAGAATACCCTTATGAAGATGGGATATTTTTTCAATTACGTCACGTTTTTTTTCATTAACAATATTTTCCATTTTTTCAGTAGAACCTCTGTCAGGAACGAGGTCGCCTATCCCTACACTGAAACCAGATTTAAGAATCCAATTTGTAACAATGTTTTGTATATCGTCTAAAAATTGCTGTGTTCTTTCAGCACCATATTGATTAAATATAATATGAATTAAACCTTGTTCAGATGCTCCAAGAATATTTTTGTCAAATACGCCGTCTATTACTTCGCCTTTTTTAATAGTAACTTTATTCATAAAGGTTTCTTCATTATCATAACTTTTATTTTTTTTTACAAGATTGATATTAGGAATTACAAGCGAGAATATTTGTCTCCCCGACCACATATCTTTCTTAATAGGAGTAAAGTCGTATTTATATTTAGGGAAATAAGATGGCAAATCGGCCTCGGTATCACCAGCTTTAATAAGTGGTTCTGGTAGAATACCATCGAATGAAGGAATATCAATCATAATATCCATAATTTCGTCAAGTGTTACATAATTATCATACCGTGTAAATAGATAGGCACCCACGCATGTATCTTGAACTAAACTAATAATAGGTTTATGTTGTGCTGGCGTAATGATCTGTGACGGAACAGACGCGAGTTCGGCCAGTTCAATACGACTTTGTTCAGATTGTGGAACGTGCATATTCATTTCATCGCCATCAAAATCAGCATTATACGGAGTAGTAACTGATACATTTAGACGGAATGTTTTATATGGAAGAGGAACAACCTCGTGTTGCATCATACTCATTTTATGAAGAGATGGTTGACGGTTAAATAATACAATATCGCCTTTGATTAAGTGACGATTTACAATATCCCCCATCATAAGTTCAATATTTTCCGTGTCAATTACACTAAGAGAAATAAGTTTTTTATCCCCTGCTTTTTTAATAGATTTCGCTCCAGGGTATTTATGATATCCGTTACGAACTAATTTGGTTAGATAGCCTTTATTATATTTATTTACCTTTTCAGCATAGGTAAGATTTTTACAAATATCAATAGGAACTCCTAACTGATTAAGTTTAAGTCTTGGGTCGGGAGTAATTACACTTCTCGCTGATTTATCTACACGCTTTCCCATAAGATTTCCGCGAACACGACCTTCTTTAGATTTTAGCCTATCAGCAATAGCTTTAAGAGGTCTGCCACTTCGTTGCTGAGCGGGAGGAATACCTGGGAGATTGTTATTAATTAGTGTAGCCACATGATATTGCAATAGTTGATACCACTCGTCAATTGCCTTTTTATTAGTAGTGGGTTGACTCATTTTATACTTAAGTGTTTTGTTTGTTTTAAGAACATCGCATAGTTTATGAGTCAAATCATCTTCCATTCTGGTGTTATTATCTGCTCGAACAGAAGGTCTTACCGCAGGAGGGGGGACTGGTAACACGCAACATATTAACCATTCAGGTCGACACCACTCTTTAGTAAATCCTAAAGCATCAATATCTTCGTCGGAAATTCTTCTAAAAATGCGCTCTACATCTTCGGCTTCATATAAAACCTGTTGGTCTTCGGCACCGACTTCTTTATCTTTATTTCTCCAAATAGCTGTTAACTTTCCAATAGATGTAGTTTCGCGTCTAATAATTGTTGCATGACAAGCTCCACAACCATCTTCATTATGCTGACCACATCTCTTAATTTTAGAACACAATGCGGTAACGGCATTAAATCTGTTAACACCTTTTCTACCGTTCATTATTTTTGCTATTTCTGGGTTAGTAGGTGAAATTAATAGTTTAGAGCATCTACAGCAAACGGATTGTAGTGTTTTAAGCGTATACTTAAGGAAATGAATATGGAATACCGGTTTTGCCAGGTCGATGTGACCGAAGTAACCAGGACAATGACGATTGTCCAGTTCATCGGTTGGGCATTTTTTTCCATGGTCAAGGACACCCATTCTTGGGTCAAACAATCCTCCTACTTTTGGTGCGTCTCCGTCATAAGTTTCATTGGTATAAATTTCAGCTACAGAGCGACGTCTGGTTTCATCGGGGGATAGAATTGAAAATTGGACTCCGCCCACTTTTTCAATATTATCATGATATTCTAACTCTTGAAACATAGACATATTGATATATTATATTGAGTTATTTTTTTAAGTAATAATTTATCAAATTTTTAATCATCATCACTTTAAATAAGATAAAAATTTGATTTTAAATTCTCTTGAAAATTTATATTACAACAAATATGGATACCATTAACACCAACCACAATTATTTTACTCGTTCTCAAACAACTGGTCAAAAAGTTCACTATATAATGTGTAATAAATGCGATAACCTAATGCCTGTTCATGTTGATAAATTTGCTAAACAAACACCTAAAAAATTTAAATTAGAACCGATTTATCATTCTATTTCAGATGTCGTTGAAACACTACCTAAAAGAGTAATTAAAGTAAAATGTGTGCGAAGTGATGATGAAAGTGATAGTGAAAGTGATAATGAAAGTGGTAGTGAAAGTGACGATGAAGGTGACCGCGAATATATTGTAAATGAACCGGGTATTAAAAACACTGACAGCAACCATTACAATAAAAAAATTGATACTGGTGATCAGTCTATTGTAAATATGATTGTAAAACTTGCCAATAAAAAACTTCAGGGAAAAATTGGAGACGATGAATTTAATAAAATAGACATTGAAGATGAAGAATACGAAGTAGAACCTTTTGAAAATCTACATAATGATATTCATTACACTGTAGAAGAAAGAGAATATGTAAGAAATTTATCCAAAGACGCTCAAGAAGCTATAATCAAAAAGGAGAATAGTATTATGGAAGTTATCAAGTCCGACATCCCTATTC
>Ga0302126_10001962_pt1 | contig 12040 bp, 8 predicted proteins | sample CB4_20m_MG_FD_203108 | JGI IMG/M metagenome (GOLD analysis project Ga0302126, IMG submission 203108) | Marine microbial communities from Western Arctic Ocean, Canada - CB4_20m | ecosystem: Environmental > Aquatic > Marine > Oceanic | place: Canada: Western Arctic Ocean | collected 2017-09-24 | reverse complement strand
GACGGTATGAACGGTACAATAACTGTTTCTGAAGCTTCAGCTCCATCGTCTGATTTAGCCTTACAAGGTATTTTAGACATTGATGGTGGTTTTAAAAAAGGTGTCCATGTAAGAGCAACTGCAGATATAGCCGATCTCAGTATTTATAAGTTACAGGTTTATAGTAATGCTAATACTACTGCGGGATCATCTTACACACTTTTGGGTTCTGCATTAGCCGGCGATGATATTTTAATTGCAAATGATGGTGATGCACTTGATGCTTATATGAGTATATCAACAATTTTCGACACTGTCTTTAATACAGGAACATTTCCATCGATTAATGGTGATGATTCAATTGAACTTCTTATGAACGATTCATCAGTTGAAGTTTATGGAGAAATTGGTGTTGATGGTAATGCGGCAAATCCATCTGAAGTATGGGAATATACCGATTCATGGGCTTATAAAGTTGATGGTGCTTGGACTTATGGAGGTGTTGGGTGTACTGATGGTTCTGACACTACATGGGAATCTTCTTGTGTTTATCCATTAGCAATTGGTCAAAACCCCTTAGGTCTTGATGATGTTGTAGTGTCAGAATTCACGTTTTTCCCTAACCCAGTAAATAATGTACTGTCCATTAAAGCACAAGCTTCTATTGATGGTATTACTATTTTTAACATGTTAGGTCAAGCAGTGGTTAGATCGACACCAAACACAACGGATAGCACAGTAGATATGTCTGCATTACAGACGGGTGCTTACTTTGTACAAGTGTCTATTAACAACACTCTTAAAACAGTTAGAGTGATTAAGAATTAAAGTATAACTTAATTTTTATATAAAGCCTCGCTAAGAAATTAGCGAGGCTTTTTTTTGTGCTTTATTTTCAACACAGCAAAGTGTTGGGTATCTCCTTAGTTTGTTCAAAGAATCTGCTCGTTAGAAGAAATAAAGGCTTCTATTAACTAAATTTAAAATTAGCTTTTTAAAATAGCTCTTGAGATGACCATTTTTTGGATTTCTGAGGTTCCTTCGTAGATCTGCGTAATTTTGGCATCGCGCATCAAGCGCTCAACATGGTAGTCTTTTACAAAACCATTACCACCATGAATTTGAACCGCTTCTACGGAGTGTTCCATCGCTATTCTAGAAGCAAAAAGTTTAGCCATTGCACTAGATGTGTCGTAAGAAACTCCTTGGTCTTTTTCCCAAGCTGCTTTCATTACCATGTGTCTAGCCGCTTCAATATCAGTAGCCATATCAGCCAGTTTAAAAGCGATAGCTTGGTGGTTGCATATTTCTGTTCCAAAGGCCTTACGTTGTTTGGAATAAGCCAAAGCAAGTTCGTATGCGCCAGATGCAATCCCAAGCGCCTGAGCTGCGATGCCTATGCGCCCACCAGAAAGGGTTTTCATAGCAAATTTAAATCCAAATCCATCCTCTGCAATGCGGTTTTCTTTTGGGACTTTCACATCATTAAATTGTAATGTATGGGTATCGCTCCCACGAATCCCAAGCTTGTCTTCCTTGGGGCCTATCTCAAATCCAGCCATTCCTTTTTCTACAATAAACGCATTAATCCCCTTAGATCCCTTGGAGCGATCTGTTTGTGCAATAACAATGTATACATCCGAACGTCCACCACTAGTAATCCAGTTTTTAGTGCCATTAATCACATAATAATCCCCGTGGTCTATCGCGGTTGTTTGTTGAGAGGTGGCATCACTTCCTGCTTCTGGTTCACTCAAACAAAAGGCACCTACAGCGTCTCCAGATGCTAGTTTTGGCAAGTATTTTTCTTTCTGTGCTTCCGACCCGTATGTTTCAAGCCCATAACATACAAGTGAATTATTTACGGATACAATTACTGAAGCAGAGGCATCTACTTTAGACAGCTCTTCCATAATTATAACATAGGATATCGTGTCCATGCCGCTTCCGCCGTACTTAGGGTCTACCATAATACCCATAAAGCCCAGTGCTCCCATTTTTTTCACTAAATTGTCGGGAAATTCTTGGAGTTCATCGCGTTTAATCACGCCAGGTTTTAATTCAGTTTGTGCAAAATCACGTGCTGCTTTACGCACCATTTGTTGTTCTTCAGATAAGGAGAAATTCATAATTTTTAATTTGTCCATCAAATATAGGAAAATTTACTATGCACGCATAGTAAATGTTGTAAAATATACTATGACTGTACCACAGCTTAAAAATCATACTCACTTTTCTGTCATCGGAGTCATGTCTGGAACCTCCCTTGACGGCATTGATTTATGCTATGTACATTTTGAGTATGTAAGTTCCTGGAAGTTTCGTATTATTTATGCTCAAACTGTTGGGTATTCTGAATATTGGAAAAATCGCTTACGCACAGCAATTACATTAAATACCTCAAAGCTTGTAGCGTTAAACAATGATTACACACAGCTTTTATCTGAAGTAATTTCTACCTTTATTAAAAAAAATCCTAAAGCTCCTATTGATGCTGTTTGTAGTCATGGTCATACAGTTTTTCATCAGCCTAACAAAGGGAAAACGCTTCAAATAGGAAACTTACCAGAAATCGCTACTTATTTAAACCAAACGGTAGTTTGTGATTTTCGTACTCAAGATGTCACTTTAGGGGGGCAAGGGGCGCCTTTAGTTCCCATAGGGGATGCCTTGCTGTTTTCCAACTATGACTATTGTATTAATTTAGGAGGTTTTGCAAACCTCTCTTTTGAACAAGAGAATAAACGGATTGCTTTTGATATTTGCCCAGTTAATATTGTATTAAATCACTATGTAATTCCTTTGGGGTTGTCCTATGATTCTGAAGGTCTTATAGCTTCAAAAGGAACTATTTGTCTTCCCTTACTTGACGACTTGAATGCCTTGAGTTTTTATGCCTCACCTCCCCCTAAATCACTAGGATTAGAGTGGGTACAAGAGCACGTGTTTCCATTAATTGACAGCTATAAGCTTGAGGTTGATGAAGTTATGAGGACGGTGGTAGAGCATTGCGCTTTTCAGATTTCGTCCGTTTTAAAAGAGAATAACTTGATAAAGGGATTACACACTGGAGGCGGGGTGTACAACAGCTTTCTAATGCAGCGCATCGGAAGTCTTAGTTTGCAAGAGTTAACACTCGCTGACCCCATGATTATTGAGTTTAAAGAAGCTCTGGTTTTTGGGTTTTTAGGAGTGCTTAGGTTGAAAGAATTACCAAACTGTCTTCAAAGTGTAACAGGGGCTAGTCAAGACCATAGCAGCGGTCGAGTTTATTTACCTAAAAATTACATTAAATGCCCATAATGATTATTTTGTTTTTTATATTTGTTTCCTAGTCACAGTCATTTAAGTCTGTGACTTTTGTAATATAAAATTTAACCAATGGAGGTAGTTATTATAAGTGTATTTGTACTAGGCTATTTAGCAATCACATTAGAACATACTTTAAAAATCGATAAATTAATTCCAGCCCTGGTCATGATGGCCGTTAGCTGGGCCTTAGTCTCATTTGGAGTCGACGATTTTCAAAACTTGTTTGACTCTAGCAAGCATGCCCTGATAGATAATTTTCAAGCATTTGATCACAGCAAAAAAATGCACATCCTTGAAGAAACTTTACTACATCATTTAGGGAAAACAGCAGAAATACTTGTGTTTTTATTGGGAGCGATGACCATTGTAGAAATTATTGCTTATTTCAATGGTTTTTCGACCATTAAAAACTTCATTCAAACTAAAAAGAAATCGAAGCTACTATGGATTTTTGCCATCTTAGCATTTGTGTTGTCAGCCATTATAGATAACCTTACCGCTACGATTGTTTTAATATAATTACTCCAAAAAATAATTAACGACCGTAAAATGCGTTTATGGTTTGCAGGGCTTATAGTAATCGCTGCCAATGCAGGAGGTGCGTTCTCACCAATTGGAGATGTAACAACCACCATGCTATGGATCGCTAACAAAGTAAGTACTGGACATTTATTTGGGTACCTATTGCTTCCTTCAGTAGTGTGTATGGTTGTGCCTACAGTTATAGCCTCCTTTCTTCCAGCATTTAAAGGATCTCTAGAAATTGACACAACACAATCTGAGCCAGCAGGACGTTTTAGTGGAACGATGCTCTACTTGGGCTTAGGGGCCATTATTTTTGTTCCGATATTTAAAGTCGTAACCCACCTTCCTCCATATGTAGGTATGATGCTTTCATTGGGTATTGTAGGGGTATTTGCAGAAATTTTTAGTTCCTCAAAATTTAGCATAAACGAATTAGATAAAGACAACCATGAAGGTCCTGTACATCACAGCCCCGTACACCACTCTTTATCAAAAATAGAATTACCTAGTATCTTATTTTTCTTAGGAATTTTAATGGCAGTAGCTGCCCTTGAATCTTTAGGGGTTTTGTTTGGTTTTGCAGACTGGCTTAAAGTCGCAACCCCTGCTTTAGGGACGGAGCTACCAGGAGCTGAAGTGTCAGATCTAGTTGTTCTTTTATTGGGAGTGGGGTCAGCAGTTATTGATAATGTGCCATTAGTAGCCGCTTCCCTTGGAATGTTTTCACAGCCTATGGATCATGAATTATGGCATTTTATTGCCTATGCTGCTGGTACTGGTGGAAGCATGCTTATTATTGGGTCTGCTGCTGGAGTTGTGGCGATGGGAATGGAGAAAATTAACTTTTTCTGGTATTTAAAAAAGATATCCTGGTTGGCTTTAATTGGGTTTTTAGCGGGGGCGGTCACTTTTTTCTTTACAAGAATTCTGTTCTAAAGATAATTTTTATTAATTTTTAACGTTTTCTGTTAAAACATTTATTTACACTTATATGACTCAAGATGAAATTGTACTGTCTTTAGAGACCGAATCAATAGAAAAAACACTATCAATTATTGAGCTAATCAAAAGTGGAGGTCTAGCAGGTCAACTCATAATAGCACTGTTAACGGTACTACTTGTTGTGGCCTTGTATATTTATTTTGAACGCCTATTTACAATTAAAGCGGCTTCCAAAGTAGATCCAAATTTCATGAATCAAATAAAAGACCATGTTGTCAGTGGTAAAATAGAAGCGGCAAAAGTACTTTGTACAACTGTTAACTCTCCAGTTTCTAGATTAATTCACAAAGGGATATCGCGCATTGGACGCCCCCTTGCGGATATTAATTCGGCCATTGAAAACGCAGGAAAACTAGAGGTCTATAGCCTTGAAAAAAACGTAAGTGTGCTTGCTACTATTTCAGGAGCAGCGCCCATGATTGGGTTTTTGGGAACGGTGATAGGGATGATCTTATCCATTTTTGAAATTGCCAATTCTGGAGGTCAAATTGACATTAAACTTTTGGCCGATGGGCTGTATACCGCTATGACTACCACTGTAGCAGGCTTAGTCGTTGGAATTATCTCATATATTTCTTATAACCATATCGTAGGACGCACTAATAAAGTCGTGTATCAAATGGAAGCTAATTCTGTAGAGTTTTTGGATTTACTCAACGAACCTATATAATATGAATCTTAGAGGTCGAAATAAAATCACACCAGAATTTAACATGTCGTCAATGACCGATATTGTGTTTCTATTACTGATCTTTTTCATGATAGCATCCACCTTAGTAACTACCAATGCAATTGATATTTTGTTGCCTACTGCTAGTGGTAAAACCGAAAATAAAAAATCAATCTCTGTAAGTATTCAAAAAGACTTAGCTTTCTATATCGATCAAAAAGAAGTTGAGCTTGAAAATCTAGAATCTGAACTCCTTAAATTACTTAAAAATGAAACGGCTCCAGCCCTTGTATTAAGAGCTGAAAAATCGGTTCCTGTTGATTATGTTGTTAAGGTGATGGATATTGCAAACCGTAATAAATTCAAGATTATATTAGCTGTAAATCCTAATTAAGATGCGCTATTTTAAGACAAAACATCAACAACATTCGGCTCGACTGACAGCGGCTATCATGTTGTTATTGGTTTTGCTTTTATTTGTCGTTGGCCCTGGGTATATGGATCCTCCTCTAGAATATGGAGTAGCCGTTAATTTTGGTTCCTCTAATACAGGTAGCGGGCTGGTACAGCCCAAAGAAACACTCGCTTCAGAATCCACTCCGGTTACTGAACCAATTGAAGAGTCCGAGAGAGTGCCAACTGATGAGTCAAGTGATTCTGCTGCTTCTGAAGAGGTACTGACCTCAGAAGATTTAGAATCTATTGCCCTTAAAAATGCAGAAGCTGAAAAAGCCAAGCAGCAGGCTGAGGCTAATGAAAAGGCGAAAGCAGAATCAGATGCCAAAGCAAAGCTAGAGGCCGAGCGCTTAAAAAAGGAAGCCGACATAAAAGCTAAAAAGAAAGCAGAGTTAGATGCCCTTATGGGGGGCATAGGAGCCGATCAAGGCGCAGACAAAGGGTCAGAAGGTGATGATGAATCCGCAGGGGATAAAGGTCAGCTAGATGGCACTCCCTATGCGTCAAGTTATTTTGGATCGCCAGGAAGCGGTAACGGCGGCATAGGCTATGGCCTTAATGGTCGTGGACGCCCATCCAAAACAAAAGAGATTCCCGAATGTGATGAAGAAGGGACGGTTGTTGTTGAAATTCATGTCAATCAAAACGGAACAGTCATTAAAGCCATCCCTGGAAAAAGAGGAACAACAGGAGATAGCTGCTTATACGATGCTGCTAAAAAAACAGCACTTTCCCATAAATGGCCTGCGGACTCTAAAGCACCCTCTAAGCAAATTGGGTTTGTAATCGTAGATTTTAGCGTTCGTCAATAAATGAATTATTCAGAAACCACGCAATGGCTTTTTTCTCAGCTACCACTTTATCAAAACGTGGGAAAATCAGCCTATAAAGCGGATTTAAGTCAGACGCTCAAACTCGCCAAACAGCTCAATCATCCCGAACATAAATTCAAATCCATTCATGTTGGAGGGACCAATGGCAAAGGCTCCACGGCGCATATGTTGGCGTCTGTGTTGCAAGAAGCAGGCTATAAAGTGGGTTTATACACCTCTCCCCATTTAAAAGAGTACCGCGAACGCATCCGCATTAATGGCGATATGATTAGCAAAGATTTTGTGGTGGATTTTGTGGCGACTCATAAATCCTTTTTTGAAACCAATTCATTGTCGTTTTTTGAAATGTCTGTGGGGATGGCATTTGATTATTTTGCACAAGAACTGGTTGATATCGCCGTGGTTGAGGTGGGGCTTGGCGGCCGCTTGGATTCCACTAATATCCTAAATCCTCAAGTATCAGTCATTACCAATATTGGTTTGGACCACACCCAGTTTTTAGGGACGACGCTAGAAGCTGTTGCAGGGGAGAAGGCAGGGATTATAAAACAAAACACCCCTATAGTAATTGGCGAAACTCAGCCAGCAACAGAAGCTGTTTTTAGAACCAAAGCCACTAAAGAACAGGCACCGATTTATTTTGCCGATCAGTTGGCAAACGAAATCTACCCAACTAGTCTTAAAGGCGACTACCAGATTAATAATGTACGTACGGTACTACAAACCGTTTCCATCTTAAATACGGGGTCGTTTACAATCCCTAAAGAAGCAGTGCAACAGGGCTTATTTAAAGTAACCGAAAACACGGGACTTCGTGGCCGTTGGGAGGTTTTGGGCACTTCGCCAAAAATTATTTGCGATACAGCGCATAATAAGGAGGGGTTGCGCTTGGTGTTTAAACAGCTCCTCGCTGAGAAATTTCAAGATTTACATATTGTATTGGGTATGGTGAATGATAAAGATGTTAGTTCACTAATAGACCTGTTTCCAAAGCAAGCGCAGTATTACTTTTGCAAACCCAATGTTCTTAGGGGGCTAGAGGCGTCACAACTCGCACAGATTTTCAGTGAACATGGTTTTGAAGGACTTGTTTGTCAGTCTGTTAAAGCCGCTTTAATTACAGCCAAACAAAACGCGTCCCACGACGATTTGATCTATGTTGGTGGCAGCACATTTGTGGTGGCGGAAATAATTTAACTTTTTATAAAAAAACCTTTTGTGAATTGAAAAACTAGACTATATTTGCAGACCTTCAAGAGGGCGCATAGCTCAGTTGGTTCAGAGCACCTGGTTTACACCCAGGGGGTCGGGGGTTCGAATCCCTCTGCGCCCACTTCACTCACAATCCTGATGATTTTTCATCAGGATTTTTTGTTTCTATTTTGCCCAGATAGTTTAGCACAATAAAAGTCATTCCACAGAGAAATTGTAGAAAAGAAAAGAAACTAAATCCTCAAGAGGAAACATGTTTAGGAGTCCGCTTAGAGTGAAAAAAGCGCCATAAATATACCAATACACTTTTTTAATTTTACTCTTTTTTTCTTCAGAAACTCGCATCATACGAAGTGAAAAAAAGTGAATGATGGCGATAACTACAAGCACAATAAAAAAAATAAGTAGTCCTTTGCCCATGCTCTCTTATAATTGATTTTTCTAAGGCATAAAAAAAGATAAAAAAAAACCCACTCATTTGAGTGGGTTTTTTGATACAATTAAAATTAAGCTTAATTATCGCGCTTCACATGAATCACTCCAGTAATTGTATGTGCAACGCCTTGAGAATCTTCGTAAGCGCCCCCGAAATTAAGGTCAATGTACTCTCCGATTGCTGAGCCAAATGCACTTAGATTGTATTCGATAAAATTATTCGCGTTGCTAACATCTTGGCATTCATTCAAAGTAAATCCAGCAGATGTGGAATTCCAATCTACGTTGTTGTAAACACCTTCATAGTTGGAGAAAGTTGTGTCAAGTACTCCATAAAGATAAAAACAACCTTGTGTATCAGTGTTATTTGAACCATAAATAGTAAGTGATGTTGGATTGCTGTCTGATCCAAAATTTACATCAATATTTTCAAAGAAATACAACGTTTCTCCATTGTCAATGCTATATTGAATAAATTCTTCAATAGTATCACAAGTAGCTAATGATCCTAAGTTCGTTTCAGGGCTTGTCAATGTGTAATTAATTTCTCCTGTTGTTTGTAGGTTGTCGTAATCATATCCAGTAATGCTAATCGGCACATTTACATTACAACTAAGTACATTGATATTAAACATACCGTCCGTGACTAAACTATAAAAAGTGAGGCCACTTCCAATACTCCCTTCAACATAACCATTGGTTACGGCATCTCCGTCACATGTATTGAAGACCCCTGTAATAGTTTCAAGATATTCTTCAACTTCAGGAGCATCAAGCACGATGCTAATTGTGGTGTCTTGACTAAATGGACCAATGCTTTCTGATGAATTAGGGATTTCTAAGTTATTACAAATACCATTTAGAAAATAATTTAAATTTAAAATTTGGTTTGCAGGAACTATGCCACAAACATCTCCTGAGTCATTGATGTATACGTCACGAGTTCCGTTAAATTCACTTTCAATACGTACTATAATATTAGTCAATGAAATATTATTAATTCCGCTAACATTCAAGCAGATATTGACATAGTCTGTAGGGATATCACAATTCCAGAAGGAAAAATGACTCACAGTTCCAACATATTTACCACCCTGTAGTGTGGCACTGCCTTCTTCAATCCAATAGCCGTTATCTTCGTCAAAATACCAAAGCGGAATTTCATTGGGTGCCCCTGCTTCTGTTTCAGAATCCAGTGGAACGGATATGGTTGCAGTGGCGCCTTCTAAAAGGTTCAGTTTCTCTCCAGCATCACTGCGCAGTTCTACGGCCAACATGCCAAGAGTTTTAAGCATTCTTGCCTCATTTTGTAAATTTTCAGCTAAGAGCATTCCAGGCATTTGCTGTGGCATGTCTTCATCGGTAGGATTCAAAAAATGCAGGGTCACTTGTACATCACCAGTGTATTCGCTTCCATCAGAATTACTGTAAGCACCAGAGAGTTCAACGGATGCACCATTGCTTAAACTAACGGTTGCGGCAGCTCCAGAACTAACTGTTTCAGTCACAGTTTGTGGTAATAACATGATTTGAACTTTATTAATGCCTGCTGTTGGCACGACTGACCTTGAGCCGTGAAGGAATCCTGCTTTTTGTACTTTAATAAATGCAAATTTCTCATAGGCTTCTGCATTTTTTATAATAAAGATGCCGTTGCTATCGGAGTCCGTTGTGCTGTTTCCAATTTGAACCATGGCTCCGCTCACAGGATTGTTTTGCGTGTCTACAATCCGTCCCATAAAATCGCTGCTCATTTGACTTCCAAAACTTTCTAATAATGTTACGGATTGAGTTGGTGTGCTGGGGTCTCCAAGACTGCCAGTTGGTTCATCACTACAGCTTACAAAGCAAAAGAAAATCAATAATAGCAATAAATTTCTAAGATTTGTTACTCTTTTTAATGTGGTCATGATCATTTTAAATTGATTAATAGTTCAACAATATACAAAATGAATCAAACAAAACTGCTTTTTTCAATGAATCAGATATTTAAGGGCTCCGTTACGTACTAGAATTCAAAGATCGATAACATACGCACATGGAGTAGGTTAAGATTCAGTATAACTAAAAAATCCACTCAACTGAGTGGATTTTTTTATAAATTTTCAATAATTTCTAGACTAACATGGTCACAGGATTCTCAATAAAGCCTTTTAAGGTTTGTAAGAACTGTGCACCTGTTGCGCCATCCACTGTTCGGTGATCACAAGCAAGCGTTAGTTTGATGGTGTTTCCAACCACAATTTGTCCGTTTTTAACCACTGGTTTTTGGACAATTGCCCCCACCGATAAAATCGCCGAGTTGGGTTGGTTGATAATGGATGTAAAGCTTTCAATTCCAAACATTCCTAAGTTGGACACGGTAAATGTACTGCCATCCATTTCTTGAGGGGTTAGTTTTTTGTTTCGTGCACGCCCTGCAAAATCTCTTACCGCAGCGCCTATTTGCGGCAAGCTTTGCTCATTTGCAAAACGCACCACAGGAACTACTAAACCATCTTCTACAGCAACGGCAACACCTACATGTACGTGGTGGTTGAGTTTCATTCGATCTGCAAACCATTGTGAATTTACTTGTGGATGCTGACGTAAGGCCAATGCACATGCTTTAACAATGATATCGTTAAATGATATTTTAGTATCAGGTACGGTATTGTACTGTACTCTAAAAGCCATGGCATTGTCCATGTCAAACTCTACATTCAAATAATAATGCGGAGCTGTAAATTTAGATTCGCCCAAACGTTTCGCAATGGTTTTACGCATTTGCGAGTTTTTGATTTCTTCAAAGTCTTCTTGTCCTGTTGGCACAAATTTCGCTGTACCTGCAGTAGAACTAACAGCTGCGGGGGTGAAGTTCTCAACGTCACGTTTAATGATGCGTCCGTTTTCGCCACTTCCAACCAATTGGTTTAAAGCAATGCCTTTATCGTCTGCCATTTTTCGTGCTAGTGGCGAAATATGCAAACGTCCTGTTGTATTGGGTACAGCTACTGCAACAGCTGCAGCTTCTGCTTTGGGTGTTTCTTTGAGAACCGGAGCTGCTACTTTAGGTGCTTCTTGCGGCGCTGCTTCTACAACAGCGGTTGCGCCAGTAGAAAAGTTAGCAGCGACTGCTGAAACATCGGTTCCTGCAGGGCCAATAATCGCTAAAAGAGCGTCTACTTTTGCCGAGTCACCTTCTTGTAATCCAATGAATAACAACGTTCCTTCGTTAAACGATTCAAATTCCATGGTTGCTTTATCTGTTTCGATTTCAGCTAAAATATCGCCTTCTTCAATAACATCACCAACTTGTTTGAGCCAGCTTGCAACGGTTCCTTCTTCCATGGTGTCACTTAAGCGTGGCATCGTTACCACAATAACCCCTTCCGGAAGGCTAGCTGTACTTGTTTCTACAACAGCTGCAACAGCTTCAATTGGAGCCTCTATTTCTTCTGGTGTTTCTTCTACGGCAGTCGTTGGATTCAACAGTGCAGAAATATCTTCACCTTCATCTCCAATAATAGCCAGAAGCTCATCGACCATAGTCGTTTCTCCTTCTTGAATACCAATATATAGTAAAGTTCCTTCGTTAAACGATTCAAACTCCATTGTTGCCTTATCGGTTTCAATT
>Ga0302126_10001959_pt1 | contig 12052 bp, 4 predicted proteins | sample CB4_20m_MG_FD_203108 | JGI IMG/M metagenome (GOLD analysis project Ga0302126, IMG submission 203108) | Marine microbial communities from Western Arctic Ocean, Canada - CB4_20m | ecosystem: Environmental > Aquatic > Marine > Oceanic | place: Canada: Western Arctic Ocean | collected 2017-09-24 | reverse complement strand
GGTGGTTTTGCGTGCGATTATTTAGTGAAGAAGTACTCAGACGCTCGTTGGTATTTGTGGTTCATGATCATTTGCAACTGCATTTCAACACCGCTTTTAATAGCAGCTTTCTTAGTTTGGGACAAAACTGCATCTGTCGTTTTCGCAGCGTTTGCAGTTTGTTTTTTCATGGTCATGGTTGGTCCGCCTGGAGCCGTCGTCCAAATTCTCTCTCCAGAATCCATGAGAGCGACTTCGGCGGCGTTGTTTCAAGTCATTCAGAATGTTTTAGGCGGTTGCGTTGGTCCAGCAATCGTTGGCGCTATTAGTGATCGATTGTCCGATGACTACGGCGACGAGAAAGGATTGCGATACGCTTTAGCCGGCTCTGCCATTTTTTGCGTGTTTGGACAAATTGCTTGGTTTATAGCGTCTCGCACGATGCGAGAAGACGCGGAAAACGCAAAAGAAGACGCTGAGCAATTATTAATTTTGAAGGAGGAATATTTTGCTAACAAAAACAACAAGAAAGAAGAATCACTATCGCTTTTGGGAGGAAGGAATGTGTAACAATAATTGGGCATGCAGCAAGGTTTGAATGGCGTCGATGACTCGTCGTCGCGCTGAGTAAAAAACGCTCATAAAAAAGCTCATAAAAAAGCTGACGCTTTGACCTCATTTGTTCATTTAGTATAGTTTAGAATTCATTTATAGTTTAGTTATGTGTATGAGTAGTTATAGTAGAGAAGAATAAAAAGAAATAGTATGTACTATTTCTAAGTACTAGTATTTTGGAATTTTGTTATTACATTTGACGACGACGACGATCATCTTCCTCTCGAGAATAACGTCTTCATAGAATTTTCAAAAAATTTAGCTTGGCTCGATAACGTCGAACCCATCGTTGTAGGCTCGAACGGACAAAAGTTTTGCAACGGCGAAGAAACAGCGGCAACCGTATCTGAGCTCGGATCGCATCTTTTTATAATCGTTCTAATTTTCTCAGCCTCGAGTCTTTTCTGATCAGCCGCGCGCGTATTTTTCAAGCAATCGTAAGCTTTCGCACATAATACTAACGCGTTTAAAATTATAGTTAATTCTTGCGGTGTTTTCAATTCTCTCGCCGGCGGCGCGGACTTTTTTAGTTCTTTGCTCACAATGATTGTTGTTCCTCCACGTTGATTCTCACCGCCGCCGACTTCGGCGCTATCCTCTCTAGACGAATTATCAACATCATCGCTGAAATCATCCTCTAAATTGATAACCGACGGGGGCGAATTCGTGCCTCGTGCTCTTCCTTTCACTTGCATTTGCTTCAGCTGTGCATTAATTGGCAAAGTCTTACTACTTATTTTTCTAACCTCTCTAGTATTATCATTATAATCATCGTCGTCATCGCTTTCTTTTTCAACGCAAACGCCGTTTATGATCCCGTTCTCTTTCAACGCAATCTGTTCCTCCAAAATAGCAATCCTACGATGCCTCAAAAATCGTAATTTCTCCATCGCCATTTGAAACTGCTGCGCGTTAATGCGTTCGGCTAGTGTTTTAATAACCTCTCTCTCCAAAATCCCCGCTGCTGCTCTGTATTCCCCTTCCTGAATCTTTTCCTCCGCAAGCGCTACGTTATCCTCCACTCCTTTCAATTTCTCCGTCATTCGTTTCCTCGCAAACTTAAGTCCTTCTAAAGTTTCCAGTTTTAACTTCGACGGAGCGTCGATCACGGCAATCATCCTATCATCTTCACAGTCACGACCATTACACCGACCGAATTCAGCCTCGAAAGAAGTAGTATTAGTATCACCGTAATACGTACTAACCTTCGAAGCGTCCGAGAAACTGACCCTTCTTCTTCTTGCGAACTTCACCGCGTTCGTCCGCAGAGGGTTCCTCTTCTTCTTCCTTCCATCCTCATCGTTAGTATTTTCATCGCTTTCGTCGGTATTAGCAGTAGCACTATCTGTCGTCGTCGTCGTCGTACGCGTTGTCGATACAGAAATCGATCGATTTCTCCTCATGATCTCTTTATCTCTCTCTATCTCTATCTCTACACTACACCGCACTGCACTGCACCTGCACTACACACGAAGAACTAAAACTAGGTTCCAATTCGAAGACGTTAAAAATCAATATCCTTCTTTATTATTTGTGTTCTCGACGGATGGAATAGTTCACGTAAACTCACAGAAACGAACGCACGCGAAGAGAAGAGAAGAGAAGACAGAGGGAGCGGTCTGAATGTCTTAAACAGTTAACGTTAAAGCGAGTTTAGAGAAGCCAGCAGAGCGCGGTTTTGGACAATAATAAATAATGAGGTTCTTTTTTGTTAAAAAGTGTTTCGTGTGACAGGTCAGCATTTTTTTTTGCAATTTGCGTTTAAGAAAATTTACACTCTTTATCACGATTACGATATGGATTTTAGTCTCGCTGTATAGTTCGTTACACTACGTTGTATCAGCGCGTGTTAATGCGTTTGTGTGTGTGTGTGTGTGTGTTGTTCTCGCTCTAGTCAGTTCAGTCCGTGAGAAACTATGTGTATATATATATATATTCCGCGTATGTTTTAACGTCTAGAGCTTCTACGGTCTCGACGTTCGGGCGAAGGTGAAGCAGAGCCTCGGCGGTTACGCTTCGGCGATGGAGGTTGAAATTGACCTTCTTCTTCGGACGATATTTCACCTTGTTCGTTATTTCGCTTCTTTTGTACTTGCGCCGTTCCTCTTTTTGGTGGATCGTTGTCAATAAAATCGCCGTATGGTGAAGGCGATCTAGAGCGACCGCCGCCGCCTTGTCTTCGATGAATGTCTCTTCTAGAGTCTCTGCCTCCGCCGCCGCGACTGTCTTGGTCGTCTCGTCGATCCGTGCGACGACGATCGGGTCCGCGTTCGCGATCGTAATCATCATTATCGCTACGTCCGCCTCGTCGGTCTCGATCTCTTCTACCCGAAGGACTTCTGGAACGAGAGCGCGAACGAGAGCGTCCTCGCTTATTTGTAGTAATAGCAGTAGCTCGGCGATCGCGATCGTCGTCGCGTGGAAGAAATGCATGATTGGCGCCTCGAGATCCGCCAGATCGAAATCCACCTTGGTCGTATTCAGGCGCTCCTTCACCGAATCGTGGGCGTCTGTCGTTATTATTATTATTATTATAGTTGTTGTCATCATCGTCCCCCACCATCGTACCAGTATCAAATCTCGGTGCACGTCTTTCGCGATCGGAAAATCCAATTCCGCCTTTGCTATCCCTTTGAGGAGGAGGAGCGATATCTCCTCCTCCTCCTCGTTCGTCGCCAAATCTATCTCTGCCACCTCTACCGCCACCACCGCCTCGGCCGCCTCGTTCGCGTTTTTCTGGACACTCGCGAGCGAAATGACCAGATTGGCCACAAATGTGACAGGTGCGATCGTCACCAGGTCTTCCGCCGCCGCCGAAACCGCCGCCACCGCCTCCTCCTCTGAATGCTCCACCACCGCCGCCACCACCAACACCGCCTCGCTGGTTTCCTCTCATTTCTTTCGCACGTATCTCTTTCTTTGAAAGCACTTTTGCGTAACCAGTACCAGCTCCGCCGCCTAAACGCATGGGTTTCCAATTCGGCATCGTCCTTCCTCTCTCGGCATCGACGACAATACGTCTGCCTTCTATTTTTGTCCCATCTCCTCGCTTAAACGCACGTTTCATATCCTCTTCACTTTCAAATTCAATGAACGCGTACCCAGTTGGTTTCCCAGTCGCCTCATCTTTCACGATTTTCACTTGCTTAATGTCGCCATATCTCTCAAACTCTCTCCTTAAAACATCTCCGTGTTCATCTTCGCAGACGCTATATGGTAATCTCGCTACGAACAACGTCGCGTATGGATCTCCAGTCGCTTTTTCGTTCGCTTGCGGGTCCCACGTTTTCAAAGCTTGTTCGAGCAATTTCCTACCCTTTTCTAATCTCTTCTTCGTCTTTTGCGAAACGTACGCCGGTGGTTCTTTCTTTTCTGCATGAATATCGCCATCTTCCTGAATTTCTCCTTCATCGTCGACGTTGATCTCATTATTATTTTTATTATTACGATCGTTGTGATCATTCCCAGAGTCCATTCCCGCCTCAGTTTTATTATTGTTTTCGTTTTCAAACATCTCCACGAACTCCGCGACGCCGCTAATCCTCTTCTGCTTCCTCGCCTTTGCGGGCTTGAACCATTTCACCGGCGGTCTCGCCTTGAACATTTGCAACAAATTCGCCGGTAACCCAGTCGCATGTGCGTTCAAATTAACCGGTCTCATCATCATCATAGGCATCATCATCGGTCCCCCTTGTTGTTGTTGCGCTCCCGCTCCCGGTGGCATCATCAACATCGGATTCGGCGGAAACTTCATGATCATTTGTTGTTGTTGATTAGCGGCAGGCATCATCATCGGTGGTGCCATCGTGCCCATCTGAGTACGTGGTGGCATCATTCCAGGTGGCATCATTCCAGGTGGCATCATCATCTGAGGCATCCCGAACATCTGTTGTTGTTGTTGTTGTAGCGGTGGTTTCATTAACAACGGGTTCGGAGGCATATTAGTATTACCAGTATTCATCATCATCATCATGGGCGGCTGCTGTCCAAATTGTCTTTGTTGTTGTTGACGAAACGGTGGCAACGACTGGTTACTGTTGTCATTACGTTCTCCATTAGAAGTCATCTGCTTGGAATCGATCTTCGCTCTTCTTCTTCTTCTTTACTAATCTATCTATCAATTAAAATAAAGAACTCTCTTTTATGCTCCTATGCACGGAAGAAGAGTTCAAGACCGTTTTCTTCTATTTTTGTGAGTTAGTGGCTCTTTTTCGCAAAAAACGGCCGTTTCGCTTAAGCGACTGTGCATGTAGGCCAAAATTCCCTTTAAATTGCCCAAAACAAAAAACAAACAAAACAGCAAAGAATTCAAAAATTCAAAAACGTGACAGAAGTGAGAACTTCGCGCAGTCGAAAGCTCGAGAGAGTTAGTTCGCACACACACACAGAGAGAGAGAGAATAAGGCATAAATAAAGAAGAACGATAATAATAATTTCGCAATCACGAACGACGATTTCGCACTCGATCTTCAAGAAAGCGGTTCCGCTTCTGCGCGAGACGAAACGCGTTTGGGAAAGAAAAACGCATTCAACGAAACCGAGGTCTGAGATGATCAACGAAAACGCTAAGGATATGGAGGATCGAAACACTTTGAGACGATTCCAAGTCGTCGTCGCGAGCGATGAAGAGGGTGGGATCGGGCGCGAGTGCGAGTTACCTTGGAAGCTCTCGAAGGAGATGAAATATTTCAAAGATTTGACGAATGGGGTACAAAAGCCGCAGCAGAGGAACTGCGTGGTCATGGGAAGGAAGACGTGGGAGTCGATACCGGAGAAGTTTAGGCCATTGCCTGGACGCCTGAACGTCGTCTTGAGCCAGTCTGGGAAAGTGAAGGAATACTCGAAAGAGGACGCGGCGGACGCGGCTCAGGCGTTACCGGAGGGCGTTTTAGTGAGAAAGTCCATGGAAGACGCCTTGGAGACTTTGTCTCGCGGTGAGTATAAAGATGGAATCGCGAAAGTGTTCGTCATCGGTGGTGCGGAAGTATACAAGGAAGCTTTGAAGAGCGAGTACTGTGAAGCCGTGCATTTGACCGAAGTGAAACCGCCTCGAGGGAACGACGCAAAGACTTATTTCAAATGCGACGCGTTTATTACGTTACCGCTCGATCAAGAGAAGTTTCAGTTATATTCAAGTTCGAAGGAAATAAGAGACGGTGAGTGTTCGTTCACGAAACTGACCTATGTCGCACAAAGCGGTCCTGCCGGGAAGTTTCGCGTAGACGCCGAGAAAGTATTACCGCCAATAATTTTGAACGAGCAAAAACACGAAGAAATGCAATATCTTGATTTGATAAGGGAAATCATCGACGAAGGTAATATAAAAGGAGATCGCACTGGGACTGGGACGATTTCAAAGTTTGGATGCTCAATGCGATTCAATTTAAGAAGATCGTTTCCGTTGTTGACTTCTAAGCGCGTGTTTTGGCGAGGCGTCGCCGAAGAGCTTCTATGGTTCGTCAAAGGTGCAACGAACGCGAACGAATTGAAAGAAAAAGGAGTCGGCATTTGGGACGGGAACGGCAGTCGCGAATATCTCGACTCTGTTGGCTTGAACCATCGCGAAGTGAACGATCTTGGTCCAGTCTATGGATTTCAATGGAGACATTTTGGCGCCGAATATACGGACATGCACGCAAACTACGACGGCAAAGGCGTCGATCAGCTCGCGGAAGTCATCCATAAGATTAAAAACAATCCAAACGATCGACGCATTTTGTTAACCGCGTGGAATCCGGCAGCTTTGAAGGAAATGGCTCTACCACCGTGCCACATGTTTTGCCAATTCTACGTCGCAAACGGAGAGTTAAGTTGCCAAATGTACCAACGCTCGTGCGACATGGGCCTAGGCGTTCCGTTCAACATCGCCAGTTATGCGTTATTAACGAGAATGATCGCTCAAGTCTGCGACTTGAAACCGGGCGATTTCGTACACGTTCTCGGTGATGCGCACGTATACGCAAACCACGTTGAACCACTGGAAACCCAACTCTTGAACACGCCGAGGCCGTTCCCGCAACTGAACATCAACGCCAGTATTAAAGACATCGACGGCTTCTCGTTCGACGACTTCGAGATCGTCGGTTACGACCCTTGCCCGAAAATTGAAATGAAAATGGCCGTCTAACACGCTCACGTACTCATGCTCTACACTCTCCTATCACTCGCGCGTACACTTACTCGTCAATTGAAGAAACTCGCCCGGTCCGTCTCGCTCTCCACGACGTTTTCATTTTTCGAATTTTCATAGAGCAGTTAACAGTTTTCAAAAACACATTCTCTCTATTAAATAATACTAATAATAAACAATAATAAACAATACTAATAATAAAAATACATGCGCTAAATAAACAGCGATCCACAAAAATCTCTCGCCTTTCTTAATCATGAAAACGCCCGCGTTGCTCTCGGTTATCTTCGACTGCGTTTTCCAAAAAATGAACTGTCTCCAGTTGCCGAAGACTTCTTTGGAGATTGGCTCGCAGGATTTGCGAGGGAAAACGATAATAGTCACCGGCGCGACATCGGGAATAGGCGAAACAACCGCAAAAACGCTCTTACTGAAACAGGCCAGGGTCGTATTAGCCGTAAGGAACAAGAAGAAGGCGGAGCGGATGATCGAGAGATGGCGCGAAGAAGAGGCGGAATCGGAATTGGCTGTGCAAGAGCGGGATTTTTTTTGGAAAAACTGCAAGGCGATGGAGTTAGATTTGAACAGCTTAAAATCGGTGAGGAAGTTCGCGAAGAAGTTCGAGACCGAGGAGGCGAATCTGGACGTGTTAATAAACAACGCCGGCGTGTTTGATATGTCGAATGAGTACGTGGAAACCGAGGACGGGTACGAGCAACATCACGGGACGAATTTTGTCGCGCCGGCGTTGTTGAGTTTGTTGTTAGTACCGAAAATGTTGAAGACGAAGAAGGAGAGGGGGATGAAGCGGAAGAGTGAATGGCCTAGGATCGTATTCGTGAGTTCGAAAATGCACGAGTTCGCGAAAAGTTATGATATGCAGAAGCGCGGGTATTGGTTTTCAGCGAAAACTGCTTACGCGAATTCGAAAATGGCCGAGATCGCGTTCGCGAAAGTGCTCGAGAGGAAATTGTGCGAGTTTAGGAAACGGACGACGTTGGCGAACTCTCCGATTAAGATGATCTCGTTACATCCGGGGAATATTATCACGAATGTAGTGAAAACTTTACCGAAATTTATACAGTTTTTATACCGAACGACGATGAGGCAAATTCTTTTCAATTGCGACGAAGGCGCTCGAGCGACTATTTATTGCGCTACGAGCGAGAAAGCGTACGAGGAATCTAAAAGCGCGTACGGGAGTTATTTCGATTCCGCTTGCAAATTAGTGACGCCAAATAGTTTTAGTGAAGAAAAAGAGGAGAAGTTATGGGCCGGATTATTAGAAGAGTTTGGTATGCGGGAAGAAGAGTTAGAGAGTGCTTGGAAAATTTAAAAATTGACAATGCGCAATAATTATATTCGTTAATATTAACAACGTATGCCGCGTTGAAACTGATTTGTTCAACAAGAAGTTTGTTTTCAGCATGACCAATTCACCGCTTGATTATTATTTTATTCGTCGTCGCCGTCTAAAAAGTCCATATCGGGCAGATGAAAGCGCAAACCTTCGTCTTCTTCTTCGATAACTTCTTCAATTTTCGTTCGCTCCAGTGATGTGTTCACTAGAATCCGTGGTGCTGATTCTTCTCTTTCTGAAAAAATACTCGCAGAGCCAAAGCCGCCAAACATATCAAACGCGCCGCGTTTCTCTTGTGACGCCATATTCAAATGTGCAGGTATGAGTGACGGTGATGCTTGTACTGGAGGTGATGCATGCATTGTTGCTTGAGGCGGTTGTACTGGCGACATTTGCTGTTGATTCGGATGTGGTGCCGGCTGTGACCCAGCCCAAGAATTAAAGTTCGGTTGAGGTTGGAACATCGGTTTGCTATCGAAACCTGGCGGAGGCACAAACTTCAGAGATGAAGAAGCCGACCCGATATGATTGTAATGCTGTTGAACTTGCTCCAAAGAAGGAACGCGTGGAACCTCAACAGATAAAGACTTGTTCTCAACAACATCGACTGTATTATTCGAAGATATTTTTTCCGGAACATACTTTCGTCCCCACGGCGGCAACAGAGATGTTTTGCGAGTTAAAGTGCCTTCATCTTGAACATCAACGGGCATGGCCGGATCCTTTTTCGTAACTGCATTCGCCGCCGACGCCGCTTTAGGCGCAACATATTTATTCAAGTCGACCAATTTATTTGTATTTCCAAGCCTGGCTGGTTTTGCCAGTGCTGCTGCGGCGTTACGTTTCGCCTCTTCCACAGCGCTCTTATCATAGCTTTGCTTCTTTTCGTCATATTTCATGTTTGCCGCTTTATTTTCCACGCGAGACTCGTCAGCAGTTTGACGTCCGAACGATTCCCGTTCAACACTACTAATCGCCAATGGAGCCGCTCTTGGCGACCGACTTTTTGCTGTTGGCGACGGTGGAGATGGTTTTGTCTCGACATCAACGCTTCTTCTCGGCGGCGGCAAAGGCTTCTTCGCTTCAGCAGCTACCTTTGGCGAAGACGAAGGAGAAGACGCGCTTTTCGAAGCTTTGGCATCAACAATCGATACTGGAGAAGAAATTACTTGTCCTTCTGGTTTATCGTCAGTATTTGGTGATGAGATTCGCACGTTTGAAAGCTTTGGCATTTCAACCTTCACTGAAGAGTTTTTCATAGCAGCAGTATTAGGGGATTCTCCTCCCGCTGTGGCAGTGACAGCAATAGTACTCTCAAGAACCGAAACCGGCGAAACTTTCTCACCCTCGTAGCCAACCAATGATTCCTTTTGCACATTTAATTTGTTTTGATTTGCGACTGATAATGCAAAGAGTGAAGCAGTCACGGCAAAACAAATGGCAAAAAATACTGCCAAAAAGTTTGAAGACGTGACCGTCTCAAACGCTTCAGTAGTAAACGATACATTATTGAACGTTGCTTTCTTCGCCTCTTTGTCAGTAATTGCTGCTACATACGAAAACGCTTCCGAAACTTGTCCTCTGACATCAACGCATTCGAACAATGTGAAGGAGTTTCGTACACATAAGGAAGATTTGAGAACGCGATCTTTTATTGCCGATTTTGGTGGCGTAAAGAAGACTTCGCCCAACGTCATCACTTGGTCTGGTTCAATACAAGACGATGTGAGTTTTCTATCGATTTCAAATAGAAAAGCACTTTCACCCTCGCGAATGCTTCCAATTTTCGGCACCGATGGAGGAAAAAGCCCAAGCGTTAAGCTCGAAAGCAATTTTGAAAAGGAAAAAAATCCGCCGCGACGAAGCAACGTTGCGATTGCCAAATCTGGCGTGTCCATGTATGAAGCCCCTGGGAATATATACGGTTCCGCATCAAAGCATAACTTCTTTGACGTTGGATTATGAACTCGAAGAGTTTTTGAATTCAACGATCGCTGTCCAGCTCCAATAGAATCAATAAACGTCGGAGTAACATTATGATTTGGACCTTCCTCCTTCTCAGCTAAAGAAGAACTCAAAGAAAAAGAATCTCCAATATCAAGACTTGCTTCATCATCATCAAATTTAGAAAATGACGAGGGAGCATAGTTCGCGTTTTTATAATCGGTATTATCCGTAGATGAGAGCGACTCTAAAATCCCAGGCCTTCTTAAGTTCACTAACACATCGACGGTATCGACATCACCTAGGCTGGTCGCATCATTCGAAACGACTACAGTGGCCTTCATGCGGAACGCATCTTTCGATTCAAGTAATCTAATTTTGTCCAAACGAACCCGAAGCTTCTTCGCTTCTGATTTAGTCGGTGGAGAAAACGCGAAAGTAGATTTCTTCTTCAACCATTCTTCTGCGGCGGCGACATTTGCAGAATCATCATTTGATGCGTTTTCTTCGTCGTCGATATCGTCATCTTCGTCGTCGTCGTATGTCAAATCCTCTTCTCCGAATATTTCGCGGTGCATGCTAGATAAATCAAGCTTGGCCCAGGCGCTTATTTGCGGCTCCCGAATATTCGGTTCAATCAACCCACCGTTTTTATTGTGACGAACAACCACCCCTTTTTGACGCCCACGCTTATCGTCTAAAGAATGCTGTAAAACACTGACTCTCGTCAAGACTGGAACGCTATGCGTAGATACAACCTCGATCGGTACATTGGCGTGTCGTTTACCCAGTGAGGTAGATACGCTCACGATATCGTTCGCTGGAACTAGTGTACCAGTACTGAAAGAGGCTGTAATTGGTACTCTTGTCCAACGATTGTTTGTGAGAACGCCAAAGGTGTAGTTTGTGCGACCTAGATCAGAAAAGCTTTTGATCAACGCATCATCTTCTCCAACAGTTGCTTGGATGTGAAATATTGCACGACCACGCGCGGGTACTACAAAGTCATCTTCAAAAATGTTCGCCCACTTTTGCTCTTCTCCATTCAATCCTCCGACGAGCTTATTTTTTACCTGAACTTGTTGCCCTTTATTCTTCTTGTTTCTTGGCCAAGCCATCTTTGCAAGCGGAGAGAACTCATCGAGATCATCTTCTTCTTCTTCCTCTGGTGCTTTTATTTCAGACTCGTCAGATTTTTTATTATTGGCGACATTTTTCGTGTTTTGTTGTTCATTTTTATCTACTCTCGCAATCTTATAGTTTTGACGGCAACCGCCCGGCATATCTGTGAATCTTTCCTCATTCTCGAGGCACGGCGCATTGTGTACGGTGTTGTCATCGTCAAAGTCTTCTAGCTTGTGCGATTTTTCAAACACATATAGCATCTGACCGTTCCAACCAGATATTGCCATCGCTTCTGGATCAAAAGTTGTCAATCGAGCAACTTTTGCACCCGGCATATCTAACCAAGTCGAAGAAATTGTGAGCGGTTGCGAGTGCGGATTACTGAGCGTAATCACGCGAGTTCGATTCACTCTTGGTCCGATTATACCGAACGATATTGGATGACAAATAGAACTTTTCCTTTCACTCTCAGCTGCTTCGTCGTAGCCTTCAAGAATGTCTTCAACGGGGGCTTTGGGATCGTTCACAACAGATGTTTCTGTATTAACGCACCGTAATCTCGCGTCGTAGCGCTCGATGCGCATTGGAAACTTCAACAGATCCGTAACAATCATAATTTTATCTTCTTTATCTTTATGGTGCTTCCAAGAATTCAGCGGTATTTTATCCATAAAAGATAGCGTTACTTCATTCCCTGAGTACAACTTTTGACCTAAAGGAAATTCGACAATACTCGTTCTCGAAGCGTTGGTATGGGGAAGTTCAAAACCTAAAAAGCGCATCGGTAGAACACCCATGTGCTGAAAAGTAATGCTTCTCATCTTGATCGGAGGAAAAACAGTTGATTTCACTGGTTCTTTTGAATCTTTCTTCCTGAATTTGTCGCCCTTCTCTTGCTT
>Ga0302126_10001956_pt1 | contig 12062 bp, 9 predicted proteins | sample CB4_20m_MG_FD_203108 | JGI IMG/M metagenome (GOLD analysis project Ga0302126, IMG submission 203108) | Marine microbial communities from Western Arctic Ocean, Canada - CB4_20m | ecosystem: Environmental > Aquatic > Marine > Oceanic | place: Canada: Western Arctic Ocean | collected 2017-09-24 | reverse complement strand
AGCACATGTTTTACTTTCTGGGAAATTAAACAGATCAGATATAAAGATGTTCTATGAATGTTGCAGAGCGAGTCGTAGTGCGGTTATGAGAGCGAGGATTGAGTTACAAGAGAGAGTTAGAGTTCGTGATTTGTCTTCGATATCTACGTTGGAGTTGGCCTGGGAAGGATATCCATGGGGTAAGAGGATACGTTTCTCAGACGGGGAGGTAATTACGGTGAACCAGGAAGTTTTCTGCTCTCGAGTCGCCGAAACGAATGATCTCAAATTACTTCGATGGGTAAGAGAAGAAAAGGAATGTGATTGGGATTATAAGACGAGTGGTATGGCAGCAATCATTGGCAATCTCGACATGTTAAAGTACTGCTGCGAGAACGGATGTGAGGTACACGAAGGCACGTGCGCACTTGCCGCCAAATTCGGTCACCTCGACTGTCTCGAATACTTACGCTCGAAGAACATACCTTGGAATAAGTGGGTTTGTAAACTCGCTCACGAAAGGAACCACATCGACGTACTCACGTACGCAGTGAAGAACAAATGTTTAGGATTCGAAGAGTACGAACAATTTATACCTAAGCAATAGAACTCTCTCGTTTTAAAAATGAAACCTCTGCTTGCAGCTCTCTCTCCAAACAAACGTCATAATAAAAGTATCATGAACATCTTGAAGAAATCGAAACCGTTGACTGGTGCGCAAAAGCGGAAGCAGAAGAGAGAATTACAAGAGAGAGAAGATCGAGAACAAAAAGAACTCGTTGCCGATATCGAGCGATTGAAGCTTGGTCCGACTGATCTATGGAAGTTAATCACGGATTATCCAGATATTTTCGAAACACATGTTTTACTTTCTGGATATCTCAACAAAAGTGATATTAAGATGTTCTATGAATCATGTAGAGCGAGTCGTAAAGCGGTTAAAAGAGCGAAGATTGAGTTACGAAAGAGATTTAGAGTTGAAGAGTTGTCTTCGATATCTACTTTGGAATTGGCTTGGGAAGGATATGCTTGGGGTGAGAGGGTACGTTTCCCACACGGGAAGGTAATTACGTTGAACCAGGAATTTTTCTGCAATCAAGTTTCTGCAACAAACGATCTCAAATTACTCCGATGGGTGCGAGAAGAGAAGGAATGTGCTTGGGATTATCAGACGAGTGGTGTGGCAGCATGCAGAGGTAATCTCAACATGTTGAAGTATTGCTGCGAGAACGGATGCGAAGTAGATCCTCGTCATTGCGCAGGTGCGGCCAAAAACGGCAACCTCGACTGTCTCAAATACTTACGTTCGAAGAACTGTCCTTGGGACGAACGAGTTTGCGAAGTCGCTCACGAAAACAATCACATGGACATACTCACGTACGCAGTGAAGAACAAATGTCCAGGTTTCGAAGCGTACGAACAATTCATACCTAAATAAATCAAAACGCGTCGACGTCTACGTGAAAAAAAGTGAGAAAAAAGTAGGAAACAATTTTATACCAACCCCACCAAAAAGTGAACAAAAAAAACCTCGGAGGTGGCTACATAAAATCGAAAACATGCTCCTCTCCACGCTTCGCTCAGCCGCTCGAACAGTCGCGAGACGCATAAACTCGCGCGCCAATAAATTCGGAAAGACCGTCGAGGTAACGAACGATAAACCTCCTACGGCTTTAGTAGTCATCGCCGACGCCGGTCACGGTTCGTATATTTTTATTTAATTTCATCCAATTCGTGATCTGATCTGTTGTCTTTTAACATCACGTGTTAGGACTTGGACCGTTTCTAGTGAACGCGTTCATGGCATACACTCCTTGCGCGTTCTTCGTAGCAGCGGCGACGCCGTCGGAATCCGCGCGCGAGGAATTATCGACAGAACTGGCACACGCGATCGATTGCGAACGAATCACGGTCGACAGAGTCGATTTGAAGAACCATTCGGATGTTTTTAAGTGGAGGGAGAAAATAATGTTCACTCATGGTCGAACTCCAGATATCGTTATCGCGTCCGTAGGGAAATTACCGGTAACGACTATTGGCGGTTTAGGGACTGTACCGAGATGTTGGGAAGAGAAGCCGGAGCATTGGGCGCGAGCGTGCGATGATATGAAAGGAATTCTAAACGTTCAAAGCGTGTTTGCAGGGGTATGCCATCAGGAATCAGACGCGGAAATTTTAGGCTCGTGGGTAACTTTGCGAGCACCGGAATCGGAGGCGAAAAAGTCGTGTCATATACGACCGAGGAAGATAGTCAACGTCACGCAAGTGATTGATCCTCCGTGTGTAAACGGAGTCGCGCCTTTTAGAGTTTCGTTAGCGGCGATACATGCGGCGACGAAGATTCTCGCGAAAGATTTTAAGCTCGAGAAAGCGGAAGGTGAAGTCATTTGCGCTTCAATCGACCCTGGGTGCTTACCTGGAACGATGGACTGCACGAAAACATCGAGTCACAAAATATCAGAACAAGAAAAATATACGCAATTCGCGAAAGCGTTCGTACCATACGTTCTTTCGTTACAGAAGAAAGATAATGGAAAGCTTTTAACGATTCCAGGCTTTGCAGGCGTGCCGTCGATGAAAACTTGAATATATAAAACGCGCACACTTGTTCAGTACAAAACACTCTATTCTCTCTAAACTAATTTTTCACGATTCGTTTCAATCCAGGGTACCAATATACGGCTTCTTCCCAATGCTTCGCGCCTATATCTAACAACACCGCATTCACGGTTCCAACATCCATGCGTTCCATAGCTTGCGCTAAATCAATCAATTTCTTCCCAAGCGTAGCGCTCACCGCTCCATTCTCCTCTGCAATATTTCTCCCCATCAAATAAAGCAAACCTCCAATCTTCCTACTCACGACTTCCAACTCCTTCTTCTTCGCAAACGACACGTTGTTATCGGCAGCAGTAGAACCCCCAAACAAACTTAAATACCGTTTCCTGAACGTCTCCGCGCATTGCTTATATTCCCCTTTAATCTCGCTAAAATCAATCGTCTCTAAAGAACATTGCAAAGGCGGCGTCGGCCAAGCCGGAGCCGGTCCTACCCAAGCGCCACCAGAACAATACCTCTCGCGCCCTCTAACCGTCGTCGTCGTCGTCGTCGTCGTCGTCGTCGTATTCATTGCATTTTGTTCCTGTCGTTGAACCATAAAGGGCTGTTCCTGTCCATTTGGATTAAAAAACTGTTGTTGTTGTTGTTGTTGTTGTTGTGGATAAATAGCTTGAGGAACATTTGCTGCAGTCGGCACCATCATCATCGCAGGCGGATTGTGCCGTTGTTGATGGTGATATTGAGCACGCACGGGTGAACCGTAATCATCGTGTCGTTGAGAAGGAGTAGCGTTGTAGGTGTTGTTGTTTTCGTCCATGAAGTGACTAGTTAAGATCTGTTGCCGTTGTTGTTGTTGTTGTTGTTGTTGTTGATGATTATTACGAACAGAAGAAGAAGAATGAGGAGGAGGAGGAGGAGCTAAGTCAGATAATGGAGCAGAGTCTCGGAATCCACCCATGATGATTCGGTTTTTTCGTTCGATTGCGTTTTCGTTACGTTCGTTTTTGTGACGAAGCTGAAGTTGAGATATTTGTTCCGTTTTTTGCATTTGAAGACTACTATGCGTTGTATATGATTTTGTTTTTGAGATTAAACGCTAGAGAGAGAGAGAGAGATTTTGAGTTCAGTTGTTCGTAATGTTCACAATCCGGCGCTTCGTGTTTAACTGCGCATGAGAGGCATTCGATTTCGTTATCTTCGTGAGCTGCGACGCACACTCGCTCGTCCCGAGGACAGTTTCTCGTGCGTAAGTATTTAAGACAGTCGAGGTTGCCGTAATAGGCGGCAGTTGCGCAATGACGTTTATCTAACTCACGTCCGTTCTCGATGCAATACTTTAGCATGTCAAGATTACCATGATATGCTGCATTACCGCTTGTCTGACAATCCCAATCACATTCTTTCTCTTCTCTAACCCGTCTTAGTAATTTGAGATCGTTCGTTAAAGCAACTTCACGGCAGAAGAATTCTTTAAGCATCGTAATTTCCGTCTATTGTTTAGGTACGAATTGTTCATACGCTTCATAGCCTGGACATTTGTTCTTCACTGCATATGTGAGTATATCGATGTGGTTTTCTTCGTGAGCGAATGCACAAACTCGCTCGTCCCAAGGACAGTTCTTCGAGCGTAAGTATTCGAGACAAGCGAGGTGACCGTCTTGAGTAGCAGCTGAGCAATGAAGTTCATTTACTTCGCACCCGTTCTCGCAGCAGTACTTCAACATGTCGAGATTACCTTGGCATGTTGTCTCACCACTCGTCTTATAATCCCAATCGCATTCCTTCACTTCTCGCACCCACCGAAGTAATTTGAGATCGTTCGTTAAAGCGACTCGATGGCAAAAATATTCCTGGTTCATCGTAAATTCCTTCCCGTCTGGGTAACGTACCCTCGCACCCCATGGAAATCCTTCCCATGCCAACTCCAACGTTGATATCGAAGACAAATCACGAACTCTAAACTTCTCTTGCAATTTAATCTTCGCCCTTATAACCGCTCTACGACTCGCTCGACATGATTCATAGAACATCTTAATATCTGATCCGTTGAGATATCCAGATTTCAGAACGTGGGTTTCGAATATATCTGGATAATCTGTGATTAACTTCCATAGATCAGTCGGACCAAGCTTCAATCGTTCGATATCGGCAACGAGTTCTTCTTGTTCTTTCTTCTTTTTGCGCTTCTGCGCTCCTGATGGTTTCTTGTTCTTCTTTTGCGCACCAGTCAACGGTTTCGATTTCTTCATTTTGTTAATGATTTTAATATGAGGTTTGGGATGAGAGAGATGCAAGAGACGAGAGAGGTTTCATTTTTAAAACGCGAGCACGTTCTATTGTTTAGGTATGAATTGTTCGTACTCTTCGAATCCTGGACATTTGTTCTTCACTGCGTACGTGAGTACGTCGATGTGGTTCCTTTCGTGAGCGAATTGGCAAACTTGCTCGTCCCAAGGACAGTTCTTTGAGCGTAAGTATTCGAGACAGTCGAGGTGACCGTTTTTGGCGGCAGCTACGCACGTGCCTTCGTGTACCTCGCATCCATTCTCGCAGCAGTACTTCAACATGTCGAGATTACCATTCCATGCTGCATTACCACTCGTCTGCCAATCCCAAGCACACTCCTTCTCTTCTCGAACCCATCTGAGTAATTTGAGATCGTTTGTTGCAGCGACTTGCCAGCAGAAATCTTCCTGGTTCATCGTAAATTCCACCCCGCTTGGTAAACGTATCCTCTCACCCCATGGATATCCTTCCCAGGCCAACTCCATAGTAGATATCGAAGATAACTGATGAACGCTAAACTCCTCTTGTAATTTAATCTTCGCCCTTATAACCGCACTTCGACTCGCTCTACAACATTCATAGAACATTTTAATATCTGTTTCGTTGAGATATCCAGATTTCAGAACATGTGCCTCGAAAATATCCGGGTGATCAACGATAAACTTCCACAAAGGCGTCGGCGCATCTTCCTCGATCTTCCTCTTCTTACCTCTCGAGAGTACCATGATTGATTTATCTTCTTCTTTCATTTTCTTTAAACGTTCAAAATATAACGAACTCAAATCTGCGATTGAGCGTTTTCCTCAAAACGCAAAAGAGAGTTTCATGATCATCAGTGAGAGAGAATTTTACCTATGCTGATTTCAGTAGAATATATCTTAATCACCTAATCTATACACCATGTCTAATCTACCATGTTGCAAACGCAACTCGTTCGCGTTCTTCCACCTTAATTTAGAACTATTATTATTGTTATTATTATTGTTATTACTATCTGATGTTGCAACAACAACATTTGATGATACGTTATCGAGGTCGTCGATTGGAACGCACGGCATGCGTTGAGACGTGCCGAGCGGGACGACGCCTCGAGCGAAAGCGTGTCGCCAGCTTGGGTTGACGTTCCAGACGTAGACGAAACATCGTTCGTGGAGGTATGCGGCGACTTGATGGCCTTCGTCATCAAAGGCGACGGCACCGAGTGTGGAGCAGATTTTACCTTTACTCGCGCGAAGCCGTTGTCGTTGTAGTTCTTGCCCTGCATTTTTCAAGTTGTTTGTCGATTTAGCTGGGCTTTGCCTTTGCAAATCGCTAAATCCTAGGCCGAGTGTTTCCTTCGCGAGAGCTTCTACGACGCCTGCGGCACCGCTCGCTGCGCTGCTGGCAAATTTGTCAGCCGCGTTGTCCACTGTATCGTCCTCTAAAGTTCGCCATTTTTGCCCAACCGATAAATCGTACACCGATAAGAGAGAACCTCCTTTAACGGCGCCATGGAGACCTACGGCTAAGCGCTTCGTCGGTTCATGGAAAGCGACGTTTCGACAGCGCTTGCCTAGCATTAAAGCTAACGAGATGACAGACCGTTTGCACGTTTTCCGCAAAACCGAAGGCGTTGGAGGCGTTTGGTTCGCAGAGAACGTAGGTTGTATAGCCAACGTTATATCTGTTTGAACGTTTGTTATTATTCCACTTCCGAGAGTTCCACTGATGTTGCTGCTAACACACAATGAAAGCATTTCAGCAATTGCAACGACGTGCGGTTCGAAAGTCCTTCTTCTTGATGACGATCTTAATACTGCCTCGGTCAAAGCATCGATCGAAGTCGAGTGCAAAGGTGAATCGGCTGGAATTTCTCGAAAGCGTTTCATTACGTGCGCAACATAAAACGACGGAGATGCGTAAGCTAAAGAAGTTAAAACTTCAAATGAAGACACTTTAAAAGCATCTTCGAGGCATCTATTTGGGTCTCGAACGCACGAAAACCATTCGTTGTTTTTATTAATATTATAATCGTCATCATCGTCATCATTGGTATCTTTTTCTTCAGTATCATCGCCATAAATGCCACAGCGTAATACGCACAATGCTAAAGACACGTGCAAGGAATCATCACCACCAAAATCGCTCGCACGAGCGACAAACTTCAAGAGGTGCGAAGTTGCAGCACCTTTCCATGCGTCTGTGATTCTTTTGTCGCCCAATAATATTTCGGAAGATAATGAGAGTAATCCGACTGCGCAAGCAAGAAGGCCAAATACGCCTTCTTGGGCATCATCATAATCATCAGCTCCAATTTTCTTCTTAGTAATAAAACTAGTAGTAGTGGGGAGTATAGCTTTGTCCTCTTTTCGAATGAAAAACGCGGACCAAAACGATGCAACAATGGAAGCACCATCGCGCTGATGTTGTTGTTTTTTCAAAGCTTTATCGAACAAATCACCACCACTTTCTTCTTCGTCTCGCTCGTCCTCGTCTGCTTCTGGCGGAGGCGGTAAACGCAAGGTCTCGACAATACCGGCTCTATCGAGCACGACTTTCGCTATATTTCTCGCAGCTTCGCGAACGCATGGCGTCTCGCTCGACCAGAGCGATACGCACCTGAAAAAGAATCGTCTCGCTTGTAGTTCTGTGAGGTTTTTTTTATACTCATGTTGTTGTTGTTGTTGAACATTTTCATCATCACCTTTTTGTAAAATCATCTTTTCAATATTTCTTATTTTCTCTTCAGCAGAATTCAACGAAACAGCTTCAACCGCCGCTCGAGCAAATACGGCTTCGACGAAGTCGCCGTAGCTTGTTATTTCCTCATCGATAGTAGTATCATCGCCACTATCAAGAATATACAACGTCGTCGCGTTATTATTATGGCCAATTCTAACTTTCGAAAAAGTCAGCAAGTTTTTGTTTTTCTTCCGCGGCGTCCAAAAATTCGTCGCTCGAGAGGCGACGGAAATCGCCGAACTAATTGATTTCTTCTGTTGTGCCGCCGTGCTCACGAACTTCCCAAGATTTGCGAGATTTAAGACTATTGGAGAATTCGGCAAAGATAAAGGTGCTGAATCAACGTATAACCAATTGCTCACATTTGAAGCCGCTACTGTTATTGAAGAAGACTTTTTCAATAACGACGGCGCGCCGCTCTCTTTCCCAACTAATATTCGCCAAAATTTTCCGCCCCCGGCGAACCTGAACTCCGGTGCCCCACTCGGTCTCGATTGCTTCCACATCTCCAAACTCGCTACTGAACTGAATAACTCGCGCTCGAGCTTTTCTTCGCCAATCATATCCCAAATTTTAACGCTTCCAGAAGCGTATAAAATTCGCAAAAGATGCATCTTTTCGTCCAAAATGATTTCGCAAACGCCTCGCGTGAGTTTTGAATGTTCGTCGTCAGGTTCAAATCTTGAGAAGATTTTACACTCTGCGATTCGAAATTTAGTTTTGCTATTATTATCATCGTCATTGTTAGCGCCATGGCCATCGTTATCATCATCATTATCATCTTCTTCATTGCTATGAAGAACTATTGTCGCATCTTCTTCAACGGCGACTCCAAGAATTGCAACGTCGCCATTTTTCGATACCGTCATGAAGCGAACTACTTTTCCTTCTTTACTACTATTCGGTGCCGCAAGTGGCAAGATTGCAATCGTTGGCGAGATATGATGCCGAGATTGCGCGACGAGTTCGATACTATACCTTCTCTGATTTTTCTTCTCCTCCTCGAATTTCCAAATCTTTGTTGCGCAATCTTCTCCCCCAGTCGCAAAGAGAATAAAATTATAATCGTCGCCGCTCGCCATCGTCGTCGTCGTATTTTTTGCAACTGGGACGTCTATTTGCGCAATGCATCGAACTGGACCTTTATGTTCCTGATTGCTATTGCTGCTACAACTCGTAGGCGCTTTTTTTTCATTTTCTACTTCTTCTTCTTCTTCTTCTTCTTCTTCTAACGAGTGCACTTCTACGATACCGTTTGCGAGTCCAAACGCTACTAGGGTAAATCCTACTCCATTTTCATTCTTGTCACGATTACTATCATTATCTTTACTGTTGTTGTTCGTAGTGTTGACAATCAAAGAACGCGTCTTTCTAATTTTCTTCGTTAAATATGATTGCGAAGAGACTGAATCTGCTGCTACTAATTCATCCTCTTCCTCTGTTGCTGCTTCTGCGTCGTCGTCTTCTTTTTCTTTTTCTCGCGCGTTGTTATCGTTCGATGTTGTCGCTATATTCTGAAACCGTCTTTTTCCCATACTTGGATTCTCTGCGAAACCAGCAAAATCGACGAATGATGGTTGAAAATTCATAGTATTACTGCTCTTATTATCATCATCATCAACGACGGCTGCGTTCGATAATGACAATTTAGCATTTTTCGATTTTCTCAGTTTTTCGATTTCCTCTCTTACGTTTATTAATTTTACTTCTCCGTCATCAAACGTGGCTAAAATCTCATCGCACTTGATACCTTCTGGTGCACCGAGCTTCAAATTGACGACGAGTGCATCTCGATAATAATAGCATTCATCTTGTTCTCTTTTTTGTTCATTAACTTTATCGAAGCGTTTATCATGAATCGCATGTATTTTCGCCACTCTCTTCAACGTAAGCGCGTCATAAACGAGAACGCCCTGGTCCAACGTACACACGACTACAGCCAAAGCAATACTCCCTAATAAATCTTCCATCTCCATCACGACGGCATCGAGCACTCTCGCACAATCCTCTAAAATAACTCTCTCTTCACAGATCATAGTCTTCGTATTCCACGAACAAATAACCGAATCCCTCGAGACGGATACGATCCTATTTTGCGTCGCTATCGCGTACATTTTCAAAATTTCACTCGAATGCCCGCGCATCTCATGCGTCTGCTTCACTAATAAATCATCAACCATCACATTCTTCGTTCTTTGATTACCACGATCGGTGTTAATAATCCATCGATTAATACCGCCATCCTCGCATCCAGTCCAAACCACTCTCTTCACGTCATCATCAAAATCAACGCAACAATAACAGTAACAACACACGCGTGAATTACTCAAACGCGAGTTAAAAATCTTCTTCAAACCATCGTCATCCTCAGTTCTCCTTCTTATTATCATTTCTTTCGTTCCCTGATGCCGAACGATCGCTCTTAAGACATTAACATCCTCCCAATCAGTTCTCCTATCGAAGCCGTTACTTCCATTTGATTTCATTTCTTTCTTTTTCGTTTCTTCTTCTTCTTCTTCTTCTTCTTCTTCTTCTTCTTGCAACGGAGTGGTAACAGTTACGTACTACACAGATTGCATGTCATTGCGGAACTCTTTGAAGTGCTGCCGCCGTGCATAGACAATTAATGGTCAAAGAATTACGGAACAAAAATCGACTAAATTTGTGCCGTCCAATTCTAATGAAACATTTTTTGAAGTCAATTCCACACCCTAAACATAAGTACAAAACACTCAATGAACGCGTTTACGTTCGCCCTTCCGTTCGACCGAGACCATGAAACTAACGTTTTCGAACGCTCCTTGACATAAGTTATCGACAAGTAACGGTCAAAGAATTATTGAATACCTCTCTCTGTACATGTTTTGATCAAAAAGCACTCTCTTTTTTTAAGTTTTCTGTTTTCTCTCGCCTTTCCACATTTTCGCATAATTCATTATTAGTACGCCATATAAAGTGTATTAAATAGTACCTAAAGAAACGACAACGACAACGACTACTACTACTTCGATAGAGAGTAAGAAGAAGAAGAAGAAGTGCGATGTTTTCTTTGATCTGTAATCGTTCGTTATCGCACTCGATCAACACTCTAAGAGTCCTTAACTGTGAGAGTAATTCAACGAATCAGTACTGTTGTTCAGAAGAGATTACGACGCGTGAAAGGAGTAGGGAGAATTCGGGACGGGCAAGTTCTGCTCGATCGTTCGTCGTGTTAAGCAGCAGAAGGTCTTCATATGCATCATCATCGTCATCATCTGCTTCTGCTTCTGCTTCTGCTTCTGCTGCGAATGGTTTTAATGGAACAATAGCTAATAATGGAGGAAGATCTGCGTTCGCTTGGACGAAGAAGATAAAGAAGACAAACAGGAACGCTTTTTTGAAGGTTTCGAACTTGGTCTCGGTCGATGTCGGACCGGCCGCGGCGCTCGGCACGGCGTTGATGCTTAGCTCGATCGCTTTGTATCAAATAAGGGCGCAGAGACCGGAGGTGTCGAGGGATAAGGACGTCTTCTTCTCCTCAGTCGGGTTATTGTGTGGAGGTATTTTGGTCTTTCAAGGGTGGAGGTTGGACCCTTTGATGTTGTTCGGGCAACTGATGACCGCCGGGACGGCGGTCGCGTTCGCTTCGGAGACGATCGGGTTAAGAGCGAATTTGTTAGAAGTTGAAGAGAAGCAAAGTAGGGAACGACGACAACGAAAAAGAGGGTATGCAGATGATGATGATAATGAATGGGATTACGAGGACGAGGACGAGGACGATGACGAGTATGAGAGAAGCAGGTCGAGAAGAGGCGGCGGCGGTAGAAGAGGAGGACCTCAGCCGAGGAGAAATAATAATAACAGAGGATTCGCGTTACCGGCGCGAACGGAAACAGGATCGAGACGATTCGATGATTCGTTCGATGAAGTATATTACAACAACATGAATAACGAAAATATGATGATGGGAAACGAGAGTAATAGATACAGTTCAAGTTCTGCGTCGAGAGCGTATGACAACAACAACGGGTACGATAACGAACCATCGTCGTCGTCGAGAGGAAAGAGCGAATTTTCTCGCGAATTCGAACGCTCTCGAGGAGGAGAAACGATCGACACAACCCGTACTAGTCCTACTATTACTCAAATAGACAATAACGAAGAAGGGGAAGAAAGCGAAAAACGAACGAACGAATCGAAATCGAAACTCGATCCATGGGGGTCCTCGGACGACGTCTTCTAAGTAGTTCGTCTAAAAGTAAGTCCTTGTTGTACACATACATAATCAATTACGCGTATTCAACTCTCTCCGTATCTTCGCGTTTTTTTCCTCTCTACAAAGGCACGCTCTTTTGATGCAACCATGAACAGCAAACAGCTCGTATCCCCTGGATTGAAAATCCAGCTTTTCCTGCTCTTTTTTTTTTTTTTTCAAATAAAAAAAAAAATGCAGTAAACTGGACGGTTGAACCAGGCCAGGATCCGTTAAACCAGGCCAGGATTGGATATATTGACATAAAAAGGTACTTTAGAGCGAT
>Ga0302126_10001955_pt1 | contig 12063 bp, 3 predicted proteins | sample CB4_20m_MG_FD_203108 | JGI IMG/M metagenome (GOLD analysis project Ga0302126, IMG submission 203108) | Marine microbial communities from Western Arctic Ocean, Canada - CB4_20m | ecosystem: Environmental > Aquatic > Marine > Oceanic | place: Canada: Western Arctic Ocean | collected 2017-09-24 | reverse complement strand
AATCGAGAGGAAAAGCATCATCCGCATCAACAACACAGTCGCAATCGTCATCAGTCTCAGTATTGTTGCCAATACCATCTCCGTCTGTGTCTATGGACTCGGCGCTGTCTAATGGGAACGCATCTAAACTATCACTTACCCCATCACCATCATCATCGGTATCGGCATTATTTCCAATCCCATCAGAATCAGTATCAGTTGTTTCTGAGGCATCCAGCGGAAAAATGTCTCGCCAATCGTCATGAGAGTCATCGTCATCATTTGGGTCCCGATTGTTACCTATCCCATCACCATCAGTATCTATTGTCTCCGTATAGTCCAAAGGGAAGACATCCTTAGCATCATTAATCCCATCGCCATCTGAATCGAGGTCCGCGTTATCGCCAGTACCATCAGAGTCATTATCGGTCGTTTCTGAGTCATCTGATGGAAAAGCATCCGCGCAATCTGGAACGCCATCGCCATCGCCATCGACATTGCTGTTTTCATCCGCAGCGAAGGCACAATATCGGCCTGTGACGCTATTTCCACCCCAATCAATAATCGCTCCCTGACCGAAATGTATTGAATATTTTTTCTCTCCGTTCATCGCACTGGTGATAATCAAATTTTTACCAGACACTTCCGCAAGCGCATTGGATGAGCCAGTCCAACCGGTATTTAAATCAGGGAGACGATTTACCGAAACTATAAAGCCCGCAGAGCTAATATAGTCATCCTCAAAAACTGTTATATCACCTTTACCTAAGGCTATATTTTCAGAGAAAGTTATCGTAATTTGGTCTTTGGTTCCTTCAGTAGCTGTGGATACACTATTGATAACACTGACAGACGTAACTCCAGGCTTAACTACATCATCTACGTCAATTACTGGTTCAAATGTCACTCCCAGCTGAAAGTATGACTGGCTATCTCGAATAAAAGTCCCACGACTTTGGACTAGATTGTCCTTATAGAGCTCTTGATAACGATGACAACGGTAAGGGTTACTCCATTCATCCTCGCAATTAAAATCGTTCTTCTCAGAGAGGCGCAGCAGATATTTCCCAGACTTATCAGTGCCACCAACATAGTCGACTAACTCGGCTCTATTCTCTGTGATATTGTCTTCCGTGAGCCACTTGGTGATATAAATGCTATTGAATACCGGGTATGAATCAATTGGTCCTGACCAAGTCCCGAAAGACGGGTTTTTAGAAGTTTGTACCACTGAATATGGGAATAGCTCTTCTACCGTATCGTAATCGTGGCCCCCATGCCCAAAGGCATGAATGGATTCATGGATACTAGTTGCTATGTTTCCATTGCCGAACCCTTCTTTGAGTCTCCAATCCATAACCCAACAAGCTTTTCGTGCTCTAATATCGTTATTAAAAGGGTTACCATTTGAGTCTAGTAGTCCCATACTCTGGCATGAACCGGCGAAACCGCCCGCCCAATCATCATAATCAGGATCGCTATTAGTAAAAATAAAGCCTATTTGTTTGTAGGCGTCAATGTCTACTTCGGCTGGCAATCTCACTTCATCAATAAATAACGAACATGCCAGAGGCTCATTAGGATTGATCAGAGGGTTATAATAATCTAGGCCGTTAGGATCTATTCCTCCATAAAAAATATCATAAGTGGAAACTTCCCCGAGACTTAAACTAGATAATTCCTTCATAATGGCCTCAGCCTGCGATCTGAAGTCTTCTATATTTTCGAAGTAATTCGTGCCACTAAAACCCCTCAACACAAATGCTATATCTTTTTTCTCTGGCTCAACATATGGCTGATCGCCATTGCAGTTTAGGTTTGGAGTCATTCCATCTATCGCTTCACCAGGCCATCCACTGCCAGTATCGCAGTAAGTTATTCTCTTTCGATAAAAGTTAGTATAGCTATTTGTCTCAAATGCGGAGGATGATATGACGGGTCGGTCGCCATAGAAGTGAATATAAACAAGCGGGCTATAACGAAAAGCATAGTCACCGATCGTGGCAACACTGCTTGGTATAAGAACGCTCTCAAGGTCGTTACCTTCAAGTGCGCTTCTTTCAATTGTTACTACGTTCTCGGGGATGATGATGTTAGTTAAATTATTACCTGCGAGCGCCCATTTACCAAGTTTTGTAACTCCTGGAGGGATTGTAACGCTAGTTAATTTATTTCCTGAAAAGACTCCTTGAGCTAGTTCAGTAAGCCCTTCAGGAATTGTGATGCTAGTTAGCTCATTACCTTCGAAAGCATTGATTCCAAAGCTTGAAACACTACCCGGGATGGTTGCACTGGCAAGAGAGCTATATCTAAAGGCATTATTTCCAATACTTGTTACAGTATCAGGAATCACGACACTTGTGATCGGAGTGTTATAAAATGCATTATTCCCGATCTTGTTAACAGTATGTCCGTCAATCACGGAGGGTATGATCATATCTGATGGACAGCTATTGATTCGACCTGTAATTTCGGCATAGCCATCAAAGAGATTATAGGTCCACAAACCATCATCAAGCGCTTGTGTGGCTGGTGATAGGAGAGATATAAAAAAAAGAAGTGCTACACAGGCACTTGAGGAGCACTGCTTATTTGACAGGTTCATTCAAAAGATCTCTAGGACAATTCGTATGACTATACATAATGCATCCATGCGTTTACGAATATAAAACAACCACTTTAGCGAGGAATTATGTGGCTCTGTAGATACCTCAGAGATATTTACAATGAAGGCATTAAGGTCTCTAAATGCGCCTCAATCTCCTCTGAAGTCTTTCTAGTAGCATCACCCGCAACCACGCCATTAATAAGCGTATCGCCCTGTAAACCGAATAGGTAGCGTAGAGTGAGCAGGCCATCTGTAAGAGCATCAATTTCACCATTACCATCGATATCGGCCAAGTCACCCAGAGTGGCAATACGAGATTCGATATCCACTGATTCAGTATAAATAGCATCAGATGCTATGGTGCCTGTTACCAACGCACTTCCATCTAGTCCAAACATTCCTCTAAGCAACAGAAGACCATCGGTTAGAGCGTCATAGTCATCATTACCATCTATATCTAAAGAACCTGAGGGTATGGTCCCTGCTAGGAATTCATCTAATGCCGAAACACCATCATTATCCTGATCACTTGAAGCATCTGACGCATCATTTGGGTCTAGCCCATACTTAGTTTCCCAGGCATCAGGCATGCCATCGCTATCACTATCTTTTGAGTAAGAATTATTCTCTGGATACACATCGGCATTATTAGCAACACCATCATCATCAGAATCATTTGTTGGATCTAAAGGTGAACTATCATTTTCATCCGCAACTCCGTCATTGTCATCATCAGCATCAGCATTGTTGCCAGTGCCATCAGAGTCTGTATCAATAGTTTCAGTAGCGTCTAACGGAAAGGCATCTATACTGTCATTGACGCCATCACCATCACTATCTGCTAATAGTGGATTAGTGCCATTTGATAGTTCGTCACTATCAGATATGGAGTCACCATCATCGTCAGTATCACCATTATTACCAATACCATCGCCGTCAGTATCTACTGTTTCTGCAGCATCAAGTGGCAAGGCATCATTCTCATCCGATACACCATCACCATCATCATCATCATCTGCAACCATTCCTAATGAAATGCAGTTGGCAGGGCAGTTATTAGGTATGCCATCAGAATCAGTATCAATAAGTCCGTTGAGTCCTATTAGCGGGTATGCATCTGTGATATCAGGCACACCGTCATCATCATCATCTGGATCGCTGTTATTTCCGATACCATCGCCATCAGTATCTATAGATTCAGTTGAATCATTTGGAAACGCATCCGCGTCATCGGCGACTCTATCTCCGTCAGTATCATCTAGGATTGTAATTATAACTTTAGCGTTATCACTATCAACGGTTCCATCATTAACTACAAACTCAAACGTATCCCTCACAGCATCGGAGTCATAAGACAAATAGATAGGGGCCTCTAAAAGGGTGTCACCGACAGACAATGGATTTTTATACCCAACACTAAGTGACTCAAGCCCCGTTGAAATAATGGCAAAAGCTTTAGTTTCATCGAGCGATGGAATAACGTAATTTAGAGATCTATCATCAGATGACGCTAGTAAAATAGGAGTATAGGGATCGGCTATATTAACCATCCGAGGGCCCGCGCTCTGAGATGTAGCAAGATAGGCCGTAAAACCATCATTTGAGATCTCTACACTTCGCACAAAACCAATACCTGTAATTGAGGCGATGAGAGCGGGACTGTTCGAGATCTCTACATTGAAGATCTTTAATCCAAAAGATCCATCTGCAACATAAAGTATCGAACTATCTGATGATAGAGCTATAGAATAGACCTCACCATCCGTATCCATACTACTTAGGACTTTGAGCACTGATGGATGGCTGACATCAATGACTTGGAACCCCTTGAAGCCATCACCAACATAAGCCCGCTCATTATTTGGAGATAGGGCGATACTTTGAGCATCCCCTGGTGTGGTAACCGTTGCAACAAGAGTCGGATTGTCTAAGTTGCTAACATCAATCCAGCTAAATCCTGAGAGATGCGCAACAAGGGCTTTATTGCCATCATCTGACAGCGCAATATCATACACAGACTCTCCGACAGTGATCGAGCTCAGGATGGTCGGATTTAGCGAGTCAGACACATCTATTACTTTGAGTCCAAGAGTGCCATCAGCCAAGAATGCGGTTCGTCCATCTTTTGAGAGTTTGACTGATCTTGTTAAACCATTAGTATCTAAAGAAGCCAGGGTCGTGAGGGGTTTTGTCTGTAGATCGATTATGGTCAGGCCTGCATTACCGTCAGCTACATAACCGATACTTTCATCATCAGATAAGGCAAAACCATAGGCTTTTCCCTCGGATTCATAATTTGAATTTCGCGTCCAAGATATACTTCTATACAGTGAACCTGAGTTTGGAGCGCTAGTTAAGCGTCTTGTGAGCTCATCTAGGTCGTCATCTTGACCTGATAGAGGTATCGCCGTCGGCAGACCTCTGATGACTTCAATGCTTTGATTCGATGCAGATGGCGCTTCATTGGGGTACTGACCCAATTTGATGTTCGCTACACCAACAAATCCTGAAGCAAGACCCTCCTTCGCAAGCTCGGTACCATCCCCAGATAAAATAGAGAAAAATGTATCAACTTCACCAAAGCCATTATCCCAGCCATCGCCATAGCTATCGGACATATTCAATGTGTAGCGACCATCTTCAACACAGGTAAACAACAAGAACTCCGCTCCGCCACTCTCAAGGGGAATGTCCGGATCATTACCCATCAGAGACCAACTAATCTCCCAGGGCCATGGATTTGTTCCAGCCACAGAAACAAAACGTGCAGAGGCTGGGCATTCGGTCATTACACTATTTACCGATGAGATAATTCTTTGTATATCAGATACATTCCCAATGAACGATGACAGTCTTATAAAAGTTAAATATTGATCAATATAGCTTGGGATAATCTCATTTAGGAGTCTTACAGCTTCGAGATCACCTAACGTTAGGTTGGTAGTGTCGCGGGTTAATGCAGCTGCTTCTATCTTGATAAGTGAAGTATTAGCCGCTACGGCGGCATTACAATCCTCGGTAGGTATTATCGTAGAGGTTCCATTTGAAATACCCGCACCCGGCCAATCGGATTTGTCTGAACAATAACTGATAATCTCAAGCTCTCTGTTTTTATTAAACGCACCTCCTTCAATACTAGGCCGATCACCTAGGAAGCTCACGATAGAAATGTTGTTGTAAGAGAAAGATCCTGCTCCAATATTTTTTACATTGGCACCGAGGGTAAGTAGTTTTAAGGAATTTTTGTAGAAGGCGTAGTTTCCAATTTTAGTAACAGTATCTGGAAGCTGCACTGAGACGATACCGCTATCGGCAAATGCACCATTTAAAATGGTAACCACGTCCGACCCATTAATTATTTCCGGTATGACTAGAGCCGAGGCGCATGGACCAACACAGCCAGTGATTGTGATTGTGTCATTGCTGCTTTTGGTATAGGTCCAGGTGCCATCATTGTCAATAAAATCAGTAATGGATACCGAAACTGTTGCCTCAGCGCTGTCAAGAGCCCCATCATTGACCCTAAAATTAAAGCGAGCATAGCCCGACGCTTCAGCTGCACTAGCAAAATAAAGATTGGGATTAACTATATCGCCTGCCGTTACGGCTTTCTTCTTTATATCCAGAACCTCTAGCGCGAAGCCCCAGGAGTCAGCATCTATGTCATATCGTGGGTGACCTGAGATATAAAGCATATCGCCTACTGCTGATGTGGTAACGCCCCAGGAATCGCTCGTAGTTTGGTAAGTACTTATGAGTACAGGAGTACCTGGACGTCTTACATCGATTACTTTGAGATCAGTTACATCACCTGCGAAGTATATCGTTGTCCCATCGGGAGATAATGTGAGTTTACTAGCTCCGCCAGCAGAATTGTATATATCTAGATCCATAGACCCCACTACCGATGGAGACGTAGAGTCACTGATATCCAAAACTATCAGGCCATACTGTGTTGATTCTACGTACGCTACTTTGCCATCGGTGGAGAGCACTAACGCATCCGAATATCCGCCCAGATTGCCTACGTAATTTCCATACTGATCTATTTGAGTACTGGTCGAGCCAAGTAATTGTGGTGATGATGGGTCACTCACATCGACAATATCTAAGGTGTACCAATTAACAAGATAGAGTGTGTTCCCATCAGATGATAATGCCCCGTCTGAATATGCTCCATAAAATAACCCGTCAGAAAAAGTGCTCAATAGAATTGGATTGGTGGGATCACTTACATTAATTATCTGTAACTCACTTGAACGGTCAGTCACAAAGGCGGTATTTTCATCTTTAGACAGAGTAACGCTCATCGGGGAGCCTGGTGTGTCGTAAGCGCCTAGGAGAGTAATATTTGTCGGATCAGAGATGTCATATATTTTAAATGCATCATCAAATGTGGCGGCAAACACTTTGGTTTCGTCGGTAGATAAGGTAGCCGCTCGGTGATAACCCTCAAAGCTGGATAAAACTAATATATTGGCGGGGTCACTAACATCAAGGGTATAGAGCCCCGAATTACCAGAGGCGACGGCATATTTTCCCTCATTGAAAAGAACCAAATCTTGTAGAAAATAGGGGAGGCCATCTTGGTTGAGGCCTGCAAATTCGCCTATTTTCTCAGAGTAAAATTTCGATAGACGCCCATCGGCCGCAGATATTAATTGATAGGCTAAGGCTGAACCCTCGGGGTCTGATCCACTAAGGCTTATTAAGATCTCCTCTCCTGCGGCTGCAGTAAGGGATTGGTCGAAGGCTATTGGTGGATAATTCTCAAATTCAACGCCAGTCTCAGTGGTTATTTGGAGCCCAAACGTATTGATAGTACCCACACCAATATTGTTATTACTCCAATCCTCTATTGTCAGTACCCAATCTCCTTTTGTGGATTGCTCATTAAATCGACTCAAGGCGTCACTTTGTGGTTTTAGGCCGCCTGAGAGTACTGGTACAGAGCCAAAATCGCAGTTGAATGCCTCGGCTTCGTCATCAAAGATGGCTAGAATGTCGGCGTCACGACCACAAGCATAATGAAATAGTTCCACCTCAGTATTATTGGGCGATGTTAGGGTTGCCGTTAGGACATAGACATCGTTTACAGTCATATCAAGGAGCACATTAACATCGGTGATTCGTTGATCCTCCGAGATAGTAATAGTCGAGGTATAAAATCCTGTGCCATCGTCTTCGGGAATGATAACTGGAACGTCGTCAGCGAGAGTAACGTCAAAGGTTGTAAAGCTGTGCACATCTCCAGATGCTTCATAAGGCGCGCAACGATTTAAGGGGGAAACACGCCAATAGTACTTAGTATTGGGTTGCAGGTTGGTAATGTCAGAGGATGTGTCATCAAAACCAGTATCAAAAATATCAAAAAGACTGCTGTAGAACACCTCACTAAAGCTTTCCTCAGTTGATACCTCGACTCGGTATTGCTCTGCATTTACATCTGCCTTCCAAGTGAGCGTTGTTCTTAATCCTTCTATAAGGCTATTATTTGAGGGGGTTAGCAATTTTATCGGAGTGAAGTTGGACGCATAGGCTGTCACTCTAAGAGGCAGCGATTGACTTCGGCTGTCTGAAGTTGCATTAATCTTAATTGGGTACGTGCCCGCTAAAATATTAGCGCCAGCGGCAATTGTTGCATTAATAACCGTACCATCTGTCGAGACGCTTGCGGGTGAAAATCCAACACTTAATGCTGCGGGAAGATTGCTGGCTGACAGCACTGCGGTATCCGTATAGTCCGGTGAGGTTTTATATGTCAGTGATGCGACAGCGGTGGTAGCGGTGCAAACCGTATAATCATATTGCTCAGCAGTAAGAATGATGTCCTTGCGAGTCAGTGTAAAACTGTGATTATTGATCGCATAAAATATGTTGTCATTATTCGGTTGAATTCGAATACGAGCATCGTTGGTTACAAAGTCGGGCATAACGACCACGTGGCTGCCATCATTTTCCACGTCACTTGCCAATGTGTAGGGGTATGTATAGCCGTCATCAACCGACAGGGTAATGGTGACCTTGTCAGCTAGCATTGGGTCTAGGTTCGTCCCCGCAACAGACCAGCTAACAGTGTGGGTCTCATTTGCGAAATACATCAGCCCATCTGCTGGTGAGGTAATTCTAAATGCACCGTCTAAGTCAACAACACTCACCTTCATTCTTTTTTGCGCAACCCCACCTCCGCCAACCGCGTTATCCCGAGCAGTAAAGCCAAAATTCAAGTCTCTGGTTACAGAGGACAGAGTTTCCCAGGTTGACAGAGTATTGGGGTTCTCAAGCGTTAGGTTACCCGAGAGCACGCTGGATAGTTTGGGCATATACCTTTCGCCGGTACCGCTAGGTGGTAGAGATCGGAAATTGGCTCCGAAAGGATTTTTCGGACCAAAGCTAGTGTCAGTGACAACGCCATCATCTATTTGCTCCCAGGTGTAGCTAAGCACATCGTCAATGTCCGCATCAGTGGCACTTCCGCTCAAAATATAGGGAGTCAGAATAGGTACAGTTCGATCCGGTATATCCTCAACAACAGGGAGGCTATTCTCGTTTGGCGTGTCGACGTGACAACTCTGGTTTTGCAGGTAGGCTAGTGTTTGCTCAATGCTCACATAGTGGAAATATTCATCGCCCTGAATGGCTACGTTATTTGAGCCAGTAATACCCGCATAACTCATCACCGTTGTCCCGCTGCCCGGCTCAACATTCTTACCTGTCCCCTCCGAGCGGTTGGAGAATGTATGATTTGCGCCCACCTGATGCCCAATCTCGTGGGCAACAAGTTTCGTAAAGTTAGACCCCTCAGGCTGGAGTGAATCTGACCATGCGCTTCCTTTGGCCATGTCATTACAAAAGCCGCCAATAATACCTGCATTACCACAGCCACCACTGCCACACGCTAGTGCGCTGAAGATATGGCCATGGTCATAATTAGCCGAGCCGATCACTATATCTAAGTTGGTTTGTAGCTCACCATTTAATGAACCTGAGTTGTCGGAATAGGGATCTGTCGCCGGGTCTGTGTATATTATTAGGTCATTATTAGCAATTAACTCTAGTGTGACACCGAAGTCCCTTTCAAAGATCGCGTTAACATGAGTGAGCGTGGCATTGATTCCCGCGAGCGCGCCGGCGACAGTGCCCCCATGATACCTTGTGTACTGGCCGTTAGTTGATACAGCTAGGCGATATTTAGAAAGGGTATTTGTATTTGCAAAGCTTGTTCTACTTGAACTTATCCCGCTAGCTGCACCATTAGACATTATCCCACTAGCTGAAGCGTTTAGTATCTGCTTAAAGCTCTTTGTTATGGGCTTGGCCTCGGTAGAGCAGCTGAACCCACTGTGCTCATCATGCGGCTCCAGGTTGCTAGAAATGAGGTAAAGCTCAGTTCCTCTAACCTTCTCGATAGCTGTGCTTTTAAGCTCAACGCTGCTATTAATCGACGCATCAATCCCAGAGGGTGCCAGGCTAAATCTAACTTGAAGACTGGAATTATCAATGCCAACACCTACATATGCTTTAATCTCTGGATATTTAGCTGCCAGTACTGGAGAGAAGTTGGACTTTTCCTTCACATCAAACGCAATCATCTCCCCAGATGAGTTTGGGAAGTACACGATGTTCTGTTTAGCTGCCTTGGAGCTCTTTAGGGCAAGTTGAGTGGATAGCATCGACTCATCAAGTGATACAAGAAGCCGCGGCGAGGCCTTATTACTTTGACTTGGATAGGCAGATTCACTGGCTACGGTCCAGTAGGGGAAGCTTTTGTTATTTTCCCATATAAGGGCAGGGGATTCCTTCCCTGCCGCTGAGAAGGCAAAAAGAACTGTAGTGATTAAGACAACTAGTCTATTCAAGTGGAGAGCTCCTAACATTATTATTATTATTATTATTACAATTATTAGATTTATATACAGAGTCGAGCATCTGGATCGTACCACTACAAAGCAATAATACCCAGTATTGGTATGGCTAGTTGAGATCAATCTCAAGAACTTCTCAGCTTGATCTAGCCCTGATTTGACTGGATGGGGTATTCAGCTATGATTAGGTAATCAATAAAGGGAGTTACTCATGGCTATACTTAAGCATCGAGGAAAATTTGATCTAGCTATTCTGCTATTTTTAAGTGGTCTTTCCCTTGCTCCCATGTTGGGTTTCAAACTGCCTTGGACGCGCGGTTCCATATTCATAGTATTTGGTGTATTGGTTGCATGGCATTGCTTAGTGGCTTTAAAGACTAAGATAATCTTTGGAAAAGGGGGGAGATATTTTGCCATGAAAGACGATAAATCTGGTTTCTGGGAGTGCTTTATTTCCTACTTTATCTCTTCAATTGGCCTCTTCTGGATCTTAATAAAACATGATGCCTATTACCTATAAGATCAACTAACATTATTCTAAGTACGCTGATGTCTTAAGAGATGATTTTACTGGATGAGCTATTCAGCTATGCGAAGGGAAACAATAATTGATTCTAGGTAATCCAATGTTAATTAGAACTACCATATGGCGAGTTACCCTTATTCATGGGTATTTTATCTAACACCGATGGAATGGGGGCCAGGGCGCTTGAATTGACCATTCTCACAGCGACTAGGACGAAGGAATCACTAGGAGCAAGATGGGAGGAATTTGATCTTATCAATCAGGTATGGACTATACCAAAAGAGCGAATGAAAGCAGGGGTGGAGCATCGCATTCCTCTATGTGATCAAGCCATGAAGATAATCACAAAAATGGCCGATCACAAAATGAGTGATTATGTGTTCCCCAATCGTTCTAACGGTAAGCCACTATCTAATGCGGGAATGTCCTCGGTATTGAAGCGACTAGAACGCACTGACATTACCGTTCACGGCTTTCGCTCAACCTTTCGTGATTATGTAGCTGAAAAGACAAACACCCCTGGAAGGATAGCAGAGGCTGCGCTAGCGCATAAACTTAAGGACGCTTCAGAGGCAGCCTACCAGCGTGGCGATCTAATAGAAAAGCGCGAGATACTAATGCAGACTTGGGCTAATTACTGCTATCCAACTGGTGAGAAAGTGATTCAGCTGCCAATAGCTAAAGTTGTTAGCTAATACTCCAACCTAGTCGCAATCTCTCAGATTGAATAGCCAATCATAAAAATAAAAGTGACTTTATACATTTGTATATAAGATTATCTGCTCTAATTATGGATACGTAATTATCTGTGATTATTGGTAAAAACAGACTTAAGCAATACGACTCGAAGAATTAGTGTTACAACATTTTAAGGGATCTTATGAAATCTTGCCTGACTAAGCTCAGCTTAATCTTACTCTTTTCTATCCCATCTCTAGCTGTTTCAGAGGAGTTCTACTATAACTTTGGTGATAGTCTTTCTGGTGATCAAAACCTGGTTAATATGTTAGGTAGTTATGAATTCACGCCTAGTGCCAGTGATTTTAAAGATCACTCTTCCCAACCAAGTTATGAAAATGGCAATG
>Ga0302126_10001954_pt1 | contig 12065 bp, 7 predicted proteins | sample CB4_20m_MG_FD_203108 | JGI IMG/M metagenome (GOLD analysis project Ga0302126, IMG submission 203108) | Marine microbial communities from Western Arctic Ocean, Canada - CB4_20m | ecosystem: Environmental > Aquatic > Marine > Oceanic | place: Canada: Western Arctic Ocean | collected 2017-09-24 | reverse complement strand
TAATGGGTTATTTTCAGGCACAGCTTCGCCATTGGGGCGTACCCACATGAGACTACTTCTAAGTTCAAAATGAACTGAAGGGACAAGGTATTAACGATCAATTTATCCTTAACCTCATGGCTATTTTCTACGCTGCCCTTCATGCTCTTCAGGGGCAGCAACCTTTGTTCGGCTACTAACCGAACACCGTCATAGTTTTAAGTCATATCAATGGCTAATTGTGGTACCGTAATGCCCGACTTTTTAAGGGTTTGCACCAAGACTTATAATTTAACCACTACAGTATATCATGCCTGGGAAATGTCCACTAATAGCTAACAGTATTTTAAAGAAATGTGAAAATAGTTGATAAAGCTCACATCTAAGGGTTTTTTAAATGTATGTATAAAATTACTATTCTGTTCCTATTCTTCAGTGCTTGTTTATCAGCAGTTGAATACAGTTATCTTACACCAGCTGATACAATATCATTAAATAATGGTGATGTGCTAGAGGTGCTGGGTGGTGACTCTGATGTTAGAGGTATTCTTACTATTACTTTGCCCGACGAAACGGAGGCATATATTGAATCTTATTACCTAGGTTTAGCTGCTGGGGGTAACTCTAGCATGGGAGTAGCTAATAGAACCTTCGTAGGTCCATGTACTGTAAGTACAACCATTAAGTATGTTTCATACAAACTAACCCGTGCCTCTGAACTAGCTCAAAGCAGTACTCCAGTAAACACCGTTGTAATTCCAACAGATGCTAATGGTAATGTTGAAATTATCTTAGAATCCTCAACAGATTTAGTGAATTGGACAGCTGCTTCTCCAGGTGAATATAGTTCAGCTACTCAAAACCGATTTTTTAGAGTAAGAGCAGTCGTTACTGGGAACTAGTAAAGCATTTTTACTTCTCTATCTATCCCATCTATTAAGGGGGAGCAATTAGGGTGCGTTTAGTTATCTCTAAGAAATATATAGTCTCTTGATAAATGGTCTTTTGCTTTTTGATATGCAAGTTCGCTTACTGTCTGGTTCTTAATTTTTTCAATTTTTGATAGTATAAAGAGATTAATTTCAAAATATTCGGTATCAGCATTAAATGGAAAGATTTCATCGGGATGCTCCTTTTTAAATCTAGTATGGTCGTAGACTATGAGGTCTCTTATTGGCAACCTTTCCTTAAGTTTAAATTTAAAACTACTCAAATCTATTGGATCTCCACTTTCTAGACGCAGATATGTAGTCTCGTGCTCGGAATCTTCCAGACTTGTAGTCCAAATTGATTCAATATGATATTCCCGACCGTCTTTAAGAACTTTTACAATACAGGGCCTTCTGCTGCCTTCATTTGAAAAGTAACCAGTGTAAATTAGATCTTTTTCACTCCAGTTTTTATCGGCCAAGTAACATCCATACGACATTCCAACTACCGTTGTAATTATCCATACGGTTTTGCTTAAATTACCTGCAAATAAAAAATGTGAACAGATCGGTATAACCAAAAGGACGCCTATTATTGCCCATATGTTATAGTTACTATCATTTACAATAAAACCTACACCACTAGTAGTAAATGCAGCTATAAGAATTGCTGAAATTACAGAAATTACAAAGTACTTCTCAAGGTATTCATGAAATGCATCTATTAATTTATCTATCATCACTCTTACTGCTTTATTTATAATCTATGCATAGTCCTGAAGTTATGAGTATTATAATTATTAATTTAATATCCCGATTTATTAAAGGTAATTAGGGATTTGAATTTGGAAAATTTTTAAATACGCAATTGATGTATATATAACACAGTAGATCGGATCAAAGCGAACCCCCTCCCCCTAGTTTAAAGTTTGCCTAATTTTTTGCCTAATTTCGTTGATTTTAGGCAATTCCAGGGAATCCTGTGGTTTGTGCCATAGTAGCATGTTCATTCACATTAACCACATATAATCGTGCCAATAGGCAGCTGATTAATATGCAAGTTTCTACACACGATTGCCTTAGGTGATACATCTAGCACTCAATACCGACTCCCTCCATCATCACCACCGTGTGAAAATGGTGGAGCATAGGAGAGTTGAACTCCTGACCTCTTGCATGCCATGCAAGCGCTCTACCAACTGAGCTAATGCCCCTTAAAGGAAAGTTGGAAAAATGGATATACCTCGGTGTCCGTCAATAGAAAATAGTCATTCGGCGAAAAACACCGAATGGATCAAACAATTTAAGGAGGCATGGCTTCAGGTTTGCGCTGTGGATGGCTTCGCGTCCATGGTCGGAGCATGCTACACATTCGACTCTGGCAATGGCCGAACCTTCTCGCAGTGGATGCGGCGCTGATCGCACTGGCCTGGCAGGCGGCATTTGCTGCGGCACTCGGAAATGAAGTCAGCGCGGCGGCCCAAATCGTGCTGGGCCTATCCGTCTGGTTGACCTACATGGCGGATCGTTTGTTCGACGTCGCCAAGCGTCCACTCCAACAACTGCACTCGACTCGTCACCAGTTTGCGAAGCAACACCGCAACACACTCTGGCGCTGCTGGTGGTGCGTTTTATTGAGTAATGTCGGAATCGCGCTCACCGGGCTTTCAATGAGCGAACTTCGAAACGGCGCAGCACTGCTGACCCTCTGCTTACTCTACACCGCACTCAATCAGGCACTCTCGCGACGCTTCTTTCCTAAAGAACTCTGCGTCGCCCTCATTTTCGCTGGCGGCGTGATCGTCTTCCTGCTCCCGAGTGCATGCCTCTGGGCACCTGCGGGTGCATTGGCGCTACTGTGCTTGATCAATTGCTTAATGATCGGAGCGAAAGAGCAGCGCATCGACACCGCTCTGCAAGTGCGATCACTGTCGCGACTGCCCTCACCCCTCATCCACGCTCTAGAGATCAGCTGCGCCCTTTCTCTGTGCTTGCTGAATCAAATGTGGACTCTGCCAATCGGCCTATCGCTTGGGGCGCTGCTGATTATCCACGCCTACCAGAAGCGACTGTGCGTTGAGACTTTTCGCGTGCTAACGGACAGCGCCTTACTCATCGGCCCAAGCATTGCGTTATGCCTCTATTTCTAACTCGTCGATGCAACTAGACGGTCACGATCCACGCAATTAATACGGATTAAAAAACAGCCGCAGCGAAAGTCGCGCGTAGACGACAGCCAGAGGCGCACGCCGCCCGGACGGCCCAAAATCACGGCACTAGAACGCAGGTGCCAACGCCAATCGAAATCCGATCGCATTACTCTTCGTGTCGCCGCGAACCTCATCGCGCGCGGCGCTACGCACTCGAACTGCAAAATCCTCCCAGCTGCCTCCACGGACGACCACACGGCGCCCTTTATCTCGCGGACGTGGATCCACTAACGAACCACCATCAAGACGACCATTATAGCGATCCAAGGTCCACTCGGCTAGATTGCCGTGCGTATCGTGTAGCCTAAAATTATTTGGTGAATATGACCCCACCGGCAAGGTGCCGTAATGATCCGAATCACTTACCTGATGCTCGACATCGACTGGATAGACTCCACTAAAATTACCATTCGATACATCCGCCCGATCACCAAAGGCAAACGGCGTTGCGGAACCCGAGCGAGCCGCATATTCCCACTCTGCTTCTGTCGGCAATCGATACACATAGCCATCCGGCAAGCGCCCAGCCTCTCTTTCGATATTCGTCAAAACTTGGCAATAGAGCCTAACGTCTTCCCATGAAACGTTGTCTACCGGCAAGCTCGCACGAGTCACCGACGAAGGATTTTGATCCATAAGCGCGGAATACTGCGCCTGAGTCACCTCATATTTCCCAATCCAGAAGCCCTGATTAAAACGAACCGTGGTCTGTGGCCCCTCATTCGGCAAGCGCCCTACTTCCTGAATCGGACTGCCCATTAAGAATTGCCCCGCCTCAATCCAACAGAGCTTCAACGCTAAATAAGGCATCGTCCACTCGGCCCCCAACTCCGGCCCCGGTATTTGCACTGGCTCAACCTTCCATGTAATGCGTTCATTGGGCTTCAACTCAAAGCGTCGCACCATCGTAAGATAATCCTTAATCCGTAGTTCGACCTCAACTCGTTGATTCGCTGCCACAGAAACAACACCATCCAAGTCATCGACATCGACTCCAGCCACCCGCACTTTAACTTCCAGCTCCGGCGGCATCACCAACTCGACCTGACCGGGTAATGGCTGCATGATATAAGTCAGCGTCTGCCCCACTCGATCCCCGACCTTCAGAGTTTGCAATGCTGACACATATCGCGGATGCAATAGGCGCACCGTATGAGTGCCCTCCAGCACTGCTTTCAGTGCCTCTGAATCATATGAGAGTCGCTGCCCATCTAGCTCCACTGCCAAGTCACCCATCAATACGGAGACCGCACTGTTCGGGACACCTGCAAAAGTAACCGCAAAATCAAGCTCCGCCGATCGACCGATCAACGCACCAAAATCAACCACTTCATGCTCGCCGGACTCCACATTAACACGACGACTAACGGACCGATAGCCTTGCGACTGCACGGCCACAATATAGTTCCCACTGCCCTCGGATGCATCGATTGTTACAGGTGAACGTCCCACATAGATACTATTTAGCAAGACACGAGCTCCCGAGGGCTGCGTCCGCACAGTCACACTCGAAGGCATCTCTACCAACACGACCTGCACCAGTTCACCACTTAGATCTTCTAAGGTCGCGGGCAAGTATCCCACTTTCCGAACAACAATACGATCAAGCTCGTCGAAGACCCCCCGCTTTAAATTAAACTGCCCGTCAACATCCGTCGCGCCGAGTTCAACTTCTAGATTTTGTTCATTCAGCAGGGCAATTGTCGCTCCGGGTTCAGTCTGAATCTGCAGGCCCTGCAACGCTGACTGCAACTCAATATTAATTCTAGGCAAGGCAAGATTGCCGACAGACACTGGCAACTGCTGCTCTAAATACTGCGGAGCAGTAATACGCAGATCATAATCCCCAGCCTGCACAACCAAATCGAGCCCATCCGCTCTCGTTTTAAAGACCGCATCGATACCAACAAATCGGACCTGCGCCCCCACCGGCGTCACATTGAGTCGTAAATTCGGCGATTCACCATCCGCCGCCACGGACACCACTTGCATGATTTCTAAGGGCTCGGAAAATATTGAATGCACGAAAGATGCGACCAAGCCCGTCAAACTCAAACCAACCAAACCAATCATCGCGAGGCGATAGATTCGAGTCGCTAGCTTGCCACGCGCCACGATTCTCTTTGGTACGGGAACGCGATCAATCTGCCGTTGAATCAAGCCAGCGCGTTCAGGCTCCAGTTCGTCCGCGGTTTCCTTTAGAGCTAGAAGTGCACTTCTGCAGGATTGATACCGCTCATCACGGTGTCGCTTAAGCGCGGTCTCTACCAGCGCATCCCAAACTTCCGGCAGCTTATCCACGATAGTTGACGGAGCTTTATAATTAGACAGATCCGCCTTCAGTCCTGTCAAAAGCCAATACCCGATATAACCCGAAGCAAAAACATCGACTCGCGCATCTTCAGCAATCCCTTGGCGATATTCAGGACTCATCACATCAAACGAATTGAGTCGCTCGGGAGCCACATTCGTACCCAGCGGACAGACCGATGCTGAAACGATCGAGTCAAACAACTCGCTGCCCAAAGTCGCTTTCACCCCCAAGCCGAGCACCTGAATCGAGCCGTCGCTCTGCATAAAGATGAGGTTCGTATCCAGATCACGATGATCCACACCTTGCGCATGCGCGTAGCCCAAAAGACCCAGCAGCAAAGCCAGGATACGTCCCGCATCCTCCGCATCGATCCCCACCTCTCCCGGCTTGGCATGTTCAGCGAAATATTGGCTTAAGCTTTGCCCCTTGACTGCATCCATAAAAATGCAGTGCCGCTGATTCATCACTACACAATCCTGAATCCGTGGAATGCCTTCATGATTAATCTCCTTAAGGGCGGCCTGTAAGCGCTCAAAACGCTTCAAGCACTTCGGATCCTCAATAGTTCGCGGGTGAAACACACAAAGCGTCACATCACGCAAATCACGCACATGCTGCATATGGTAGTAATTCGCCAACAAGCCCGGACTAATACACTTGACGACACGGAAATTCCCAAAGCTTTCCCCAGGCTTAAGTATGTCGGACCTCAATCGCTTCTTGCTTGAATCAGGCGAAGCCGATTCGGACTGCGTATCCCCTTTATCCATTCTGAATAATCAAGCGTTTGCAAAAAAATCTTGGACCGACTGTACGATCGTCTCAACGGCAGCGAGCTTGCCAGGCCCCTCATAACCACAAGCGAGCATGCCACTCTGCGGTTCAATAAAATGATAGCCGCGCGAACGGAGCGTCTTGATATTCTCCTGTGTCGCCGCATGTGCCAACATCTTACCATTCATCGCAGGGGCCAGCATCACTGGTGCAGGCGTCGCCAAATGAATCGACGAGAGCAGGTCTGGCGCGAGTCCGTGCGCAAATAATGCAAGGCAATGTGCCGTCGCCGGAGCCACGAGAAAAAGGTCTGCCCGATCCGCTAACTCAATGTGCCCGGGTTGCCAGCCCTCACCCTCCTTCCACAGGTCCGATACCACCGGATTACGCGAAAGCACTTGCAACGTCAGCGGCTGTATAAATCGACAGGCCTCTGTGGTCATCACCGGATACACCTGCGCGCCCGCTTCAGTCAGGCGACTAGTGATATCGGCAGCCTTGTAGGCTGCAATCGATCCCGTAATGCCCAAAATAATAGTGCGCCCTTTTAAGTCTAAATTAATCTCTGCCACAGTCATTAAATTTGAGAGGAATACAGTCCACAAACAAGCTTCAAGTAATACACCCTCGACCCCGCTTGATGCAAGCACGCGCTTGACAGTGCGTAAATCCAATGAATGCTCAAATTGATGGACGTTTTATTCGTAGAGGCAATACGCCTAACAGGAGCACTACTACTGCTCCCCTTGGGGACATAAAGTAACACGTTTGCGGGCTTGATGCCCGTACATAATAGTCAAGCGAGCCAACACTCTCAGCGCGACACAGTGACGCGCCGCACAAGACCGCGTCTCGAAACCCGAAATAAACACTCCAGTAGCGAACCCATTTCCAGCATGCAAACAGGCACCATCACCAAGTACCGGCCCTTTCAGCAAATTAATTTGCCCGACCGCACATGGCCGGACAAGACGATCACCACCGCCCCGATCTGGGCAAGTGTTGATTTGCGCGACGGCAATCAAGCCCTCGCGATACCGATGAACGTAGACGAGAAAGTCGAATTCTTCGAATTACTGGTCGCCACTGGATTTAAAGAAATTGAGGTCGGCTTTCCCTCCGCCAGCGATACAGAGTTCAACTTTATCCGCCGCTTAGTCAAAGAAGACCGCATCCCCGCGGACGTAACCTTGCAGGTGCTGGTGCAAGCGCGTGAACATTTGATCCGCCGCACCTTCGAAAGTTTGCAAGGCGTGCCCAAAGCCATCGTGCACTTATATAACTCGACCTCGCCGCTGCAGCGCCGCGTCACTTTCAACAAGAGCAAAGAAGAGATCAAACAGATCGCCACCGAAGGCACGCGATTGATCAAGAGTCTCGTTTCCTCTCTACCAGGCACCAAAGTTCGCCTACAGTATTCCCCTGAGAGTTTCTCTGATACCGAAGTCGATTATGCCTTGGAAATTTGCGAAGCCGTGATCGACGTCTGGCAACCGACCGCCGCGAACAAAATCATCCTGAATCTCCCCGCCACTGTTGAAATGGCCACGCCGAATGTGCACGCCGACCAAATAGAATGGTTCTGCCGCAACTTGAGAGCGCGCAGTACAGCAATCATCTCCTTACACACGCATAATGACCGCGGCACTGGGGTCGCCGCCACCGAACTCGGCTTAATGGCCGGCGCGGATCGCGTCGAAGGCACGCTGTTCGGCAACGGCGAGCGCACTGGTAATCTCGACATCGTAACCGTTGCGTTGAACCTCTACACGCAAGGCGTCGACCCCGAGCTCGACTTCAGTCATTTAGAGCACACGCGCGCGACATATGAGCGTGTCACGCGTATGCATGTACCCGACCGCCACCCTTACGCTGGGGACTTGGTCTTCACCGCATTTTCTGGCTCGCATCAGGATGCGATCAAGAAAGGCATGGATTTGCGCCAAAAGGATGGCGAACCCGGCGCACACTGGCAAGTCCCCTACTTGTTAATCGACCCAGCCGACCTAGGCCGCGACTACGAGGCAATCATCCGCATTAACAGCCAAAGCGGTAAAGGCGGCGTCGCATATATTTTATCTCGTGAGTTCGGACTCGATTTACCGAAGGTCATGCATCCCGAAGTCGGACTCGTGATTAATAACGCCGCCGATCAAGACAACCGCGAATTAAAGTCTGCCGAAGTGCACGAAATCTTTCAACGCGAATACGTGAATTTAAGTAGCCCGCTTGAGTTGCTCTCGATTCAGCGTGAAGATTTCTTCGCCGCTGGTGAGGTCAGCATCGACGCTCAAATCAACTTTAACGGTGAGCTGCTCACGATCTCTGGTCGCGGCAACGGCCCGATCAGCGCGTTCGTCAAGGCACTTGAGAGCCAGGGCTGGAAGCATTTTACGCTCCTTGACTATCGCCAGCACTCGATCGGCAGTGGCTCGACAACAGATGCCGCGGCCTACATCCAAATTCAACACGACAGCGGCTCGATTTGCTACGGTTGCGGGATCAACGCGAATATCGAACTCGCTGGCTTACACGCGCTGGTAAGCGCGTTTAATCGTGCCCATGCAGCACATCCAAAATCACCTCTCGGATAGTCGCGGCGTCTAGGCTGCCCTCGATCAGGCGCTGCATCCCTACCAGTTTACAGCGCTCCTTCGAGACCGTTTGCCCGACTGGAGACACCCCCAGTAATACTGGCGAAGACTTTAATCCAGATGCGGCACAAATCTGTCTGGATAATTCGAGACCCGCGGCCTCTTTTCCCAGTCCGATAAACACCACACTGTAGCGCCGGCGCTGAAAGGCATCGGCACTTAAGTCATAACTTGGAGCGTGGTGCGGCGCGTAGCCCAACTGGCGACAGGCAAGTAACAGCTGCTCCACCTCGTCAGGATCTCCGACCACCAAAATATCGCAGGGGTGCTGTTCGGCGATATGCCCCACCACCTCAACTAGACGAGCTGGCGGAGGGGGCATTTTAGCGACATCCTCGATCAACTTGGTACGCACCACAAAACCAAACACAGACCCCTCGCCCTCGCGACTTTCCAGCCAAATTCGTCCTCCCATCGCATGCACCAAGCGCTTGCAGATCGCCAACCCGAGACCGGTGCCGCCATACTTACGAGTCGTCGAAGCATCCACTTGGCTAAACGCCTCAAACAACAAATGTTGCCGATCTTTCGGAATGCCAATTCCGCTATCACTCACTAATACCTCAAGATAGTCGTGATCGAGTTGATCGAGATATCCGATCCGCTCGAAGGCATCGGGACGACGCTCCACAGGCAATTCACTTAACTGAATAGGACGCACGGCGATGTTAACTTCGCCCTGATCGGTAAACTTCAGTGCGTTTGCCAGCAAATTCTGCACGACCTGCCGCAATCGTTCCATGTCACCCAGCGCAAACTCTGTGAGTGCCGGATCTAAACTCAGCCGAAGCGCGACATTGCGCTCGGCAGCTCGAATCTTAAAGAGCTTTACACAATTCTTAAAGCACAGATCCAACGGAAATTCCTGCATCTCCAAATCCAAACGTCCAGCTTCAATCTTCGAGAAATCTAAGATGTCATTCACCATAAAGAGCAGACTCTTACCGCTCGTGTAGATCGTCTGCGACAGGTCCAGTTGCTCCTCGTTCAAATCACTCTCGATCAAGAAGTTCGACAAGCCAATAATTGCATTCAAAGGCGTGCGAATCTCATGAGAGATCGTCGCGATGAAATGCCCCTTTGCCCGATTACCCGACTCAGCACGATCCTTTGCCTGCTTCAGATCGATCTCAATACGCTTACGAGCAGAGATATCCTGCATCGTCCCCATGATTCGAGTCGCACGGCCGAACGCATCACGGTCTTGCACCACGACGCGATCTTGCACCCAGATGGATTCAGCGGCGCCCTTAAAGATACGGTAATCGACCTCCAGTAGCTCCGATCCATCATCAATGAAGCTCACATACGCCGCCAACACTCGATCACGATCATCCGGATGAATACGCCCCTGCCATTCCTTTTTATGATCCTGCACATCCACCGAGTCCAATTCCAGAATACGGGACCAATTTACATCACGAAAGATCTCACCACTGGCAAGATCCTGTTCCCAGAAGCCCATCTCCACAGTATCCAGCGCCATGCGCAAGCGATGCTCACTCAGCCGAATCTGCTCCTCATAGAGGCGCAGTGCCGTCTCATCAACCAGTAACGATAAGGTACCCTCCCCCTCAGACTCATCAATATAGACTTTTAAAGTTAACAAAGTCATCGAGCTCGACCGTCCAGTACTATCGATCAAATCAACATGCTGGTAACGTATTGTACCATCATCCGAACTAAACAGGGCCTCCCGGTCTGCCTCCCACTGCTCGCCGAGCTCAACTGGGGCAGCCTGCAATTCTGAACTCATAATCTCGGGTACGCTCATCGGAGAGAAACTCGCCCAGCGCTCATTGATAAAGACAGTGCGACCATCGCGCGATCGCACCCAAACACCGATCGGCAGTGCATCCAACACCCGATGCATTAAATGCTCACGCTCGTCCGCCAGATCGACTGTGCGTAAATGATAGCCCACAACAATCGCACAGAAAAACGTAATCGAAATGAGTAGAACCAACACCCCAACCGCAAACAACAGATGCTCACCGAAAGGACCCTGCGCAAAGGCACCGACCTCAAACAACCACGCATAAGCGACGACCAACACCAACAACGCTGCGATCGCCAGCGCCCCTGTCATTTGGTAGCGCAGTCCCGCGCCAACCGCAAGGGCCATGACAAAAGGCAAAAAGAGTAGCTCCAGCACCCCACCATCACCAATCGAATGCAAGGTTAAGATCAGAAAGACAACAAACACAGCCAAGCTGATCGACAACTCGACATAACTCCAACAACGAGTATTTATTTGACCCCAAAAAATCGATTCTGGCAGCTTTATTCGCTTCATTCTATTCGCTGATCTTGACAATGTTACCCGAAAATAAAGCATTCAAGATAAGCAAATATTTCGCAAGCCTTTAGCGACACGATCACTCTTCGTAAAATCCTATTTGCTCAGCTATTCGGCTATCAGGGCCAGACTCAGACGTCCCCACTTTCGGCTAAATTCTAATGACTATGAAATTCTCTAAATACCACGCACTCGGAAACGACTATCTCGTCCTCGACCCTAAAGACGCCAGTGAACTGCCGAACCAAACAGACACTGTGCGCATTTGCCACCGCAACTTCGGCCTCGGCTCGGATGGCATCCTCTACGGGCCACTTGCCAGCGACACAGCCGACTTCGGCCTGCGGATCATGAATCCAGACGGTAGCGAAGCCGAAAAGAGCGGCAACGGACTGCGAATCTTCGCCCGCTACCTCTACGATATTGGCAAAGTGCGTAATGACGCCTTCACCGTTGATACACTCGGTGGCATCGTCACCTGTAAGATCAGCGACGGTGCCGTGTCAATTACGGTTGATATGGGGAAAGTACGCTTCGCGATGGACCACATACCCGTCGATGGCCCCGAACAAGCGGACCACGACATCGGCCAGCAACTGAGCATCAACGGCACCGACTACACCGTTTATCTAGCCGACATCGGCAATCCTCACTGCGTTGTGCCACTGACCGAGATCTCCGAGAAACTCGCCTGCACAGACGGCGCGGCAATCGAAGTCGATCCGAGCTTCCCGAACCGCACCAACGTGCAGTTCCTCAAAATCCTCGATCGCAACAATATTCAGATCGAAATATGGGAGCGCGGCGCAGGCTACACCCTCGCATCGGGCTCCAGCAGCAGTGCCTCCGCAGCGGTGGCTCACCGAATTGGCCTCTGCGATCGTGCGATCACCGTGCACATGCCCG
>Ga0302126_10001951_pt1 | contig 12073 bp, 19 predicted proteins | sample CB4_20m_MG_FD_203108 | JGI IMG/M metagenome (GOLD analysis project Ga0302126, IMG submission 203108) | Marine microbial communities from Western Arctic Ocean, Canada - CB4_20m | ecosystem: Environmental > Aquatic > Marine > Oceanic | place: Canada: Western Arctic Ocean | collected 2017-09-24 | reverse complement strand
TGGACAGAACATTCAGAGACATCAACATCGAAGTGAACGGCTTCCACTTCCTAAACTACTTGGCATACTGGGCTCTGAGAGCAGGTGGCTTTGTTGCTTGGAACGGTCACAGGAAGAGAAACGCTAAAATCAAAGGTTTAAGATAATGGCTGAACAGTTAAAAGAAGACAAACTGATTGTAAAGAACGACAACATAGTCAAGAAAGGTGCCAAGGACGGTTGGGCATTGATCAAGATCATCTGGGTATTCATGAGAGATGAACTACCACAGTTCCTGTCAAACTGGAGAACAGTTCCGAGAATCATGATGGGATTGTATGGCCTAGTGTTCTACAACACCATGCAATGGTTCATGTTGCTGGAGAACCCAAACAACGCACAAGCTGGATTCGTTTCAGTTGTGGTTGGAGCAGGTGCGGCCTGGTTTGGTCTGTACGTGAACGGCAAGAAGACAGACATCAAGAAGTAACACCACACGTTGACAAATCGTTGATCTAGTGTACAATTACTGTAATGAAGAACTACTATGACATTCTAGGTGTGAATGAACAGTCCACGAGTGCGGAGATCACGAAAGCATTCAAGGACCTGGCCAAGCAACACCATCCAGACAGGGGTGGCACACAGGAAAAATTCCAAGAGATCAACGAGGCACACGACACATTAAAGAGTTCACAGAAACGACACGACTACGATTCCATGCGGAAGTTCGGAGGCGGCACGGGAGGTGCCCAACACCCGTTCTTCAACGAGGACATATTCGGCGACATCTTCTCAGGATTCGGACAGGGTGGAGACATGGACTTCAACGGTCGTTTCAACTTCACGGGCAGGAACGGTGACGAGCGGACATTCCGGAACGTGAGACAGGGCAACAGGAGTGTGAACGTGAGGATGGCCATAAGCATCAAAGAGGCCATGACCAGTGATGAGAAGACCATATCATACAAACTGCCAAGTGGTCGGGAAGAATTCGCGACAGTGAAGATCCCCGCGGGTGTGCAACACGGAGTGACATTCAAGTACGCAGGCATGGGTGACGATTCCATCAAGAACGTGCCACGTGGTGACCTGATGGTGCAGATGAGTGTGTTGGACTCAGACGGGTACACACGCAAGGGAAACGACCTATACACAGACAAGACCATAGACTGTTTCCAAGCAGTTCGTGGACACCGGATACAGTTGAAGACATTGGAGGACAGTGTGATAACGGTCAACGTACCGAGTGGTACACAACCGGGAACACTGCTCCTGGTCAGGAGTAAAGGAATGCCCATACACAAGACCATAGGAATACGTGGTAATCTTTATGTCAAGATACACGTGTTGGTCCCACAACTGAGTGCCGCTGATCTAAAGAAGATAAAGGATTTATAATGAAGAAAAAGAAAACATACATACACGTGAACCAGCATGTGATCAGAGCAAACAAAAAGAATGATGCCAACGATCCCGTGATAACAATCAAGCAGGGTGGCCGGAACACCTACTGCCATGAGGTGGAGATCAAAGGACCCAGCCGTATGCGATACGGGGGCAACGACAAACCCATACTGAGTTGTGGTGCGAGAGTTGTGATTGAAACAGAATCGGAGGTAGAGGTAATCAAATGATACAAGTATTCCAATACCCACACGAGACACTGCTACAAACTAGCACACCGTGGATGCAGGACGACAGCATCGCAGGATACAATGACAAAGAGAAATTTGAGGCCGACATGATAAAGTTGATGCTGGACGAACGTGGAATGGGTCTTGCGGCCAACCAGATTGGCATTACCAAAAGATTCTTTGCGATAGGTCATGAAACATTTGACACATTTCAAAAACATGCTATAATTTGGAATCCACAGATGATAAACTTCAGTGAAGAGAAAGTAATTGATGTGGAAGGGTGTCTAAGTTTTAAGGACATCTTTGTTAAAGTAGAAAGACCAAAACAAATAGAAATACAATATGAAACGACACAAGGCAAAACAAGATTCGCAAAACTCGACGGAATGGAGTCAAAATGCTTCCAGCATGAACTCGACCACCTTGACGGTATTACATTTAATAAAAGAGTCTCTAAATTACGATGGGACATGGCAAACAAAGGATAGATAATGTTAGAAGCAAATGAAGGATTAGAAGACATATTTGAAAATGCAGTAAAAGAAGCAGAGAAGAGAAGACACGAGTACGTGACTATAGAACACGTGCTACTATCTCTTATAAAAGACAAATCTATTGGTACTGTATTACATGATTTTAAGATACAAGTAGGTGCGTTGATTAAAGATATTGAAGACTATCTTGACACCAAGTGTAAAGATATTGTGGCAAAAGGCAAAGAGCCAATGACTCCGAGAAAAACAGCAAGTTTAGAGAGACTAATGAACAGAGCTTTCACTCAAGCACTGTTCCAAGGTAGGCAAGATGTAAGTTCAATAGATATATTGATATCAATATTTTCAGAGAAAAAAAGTTATGCGGCATTTTTCTTAAAGAAACACCAAGTAAACAAACAGGATCTTTTAGATCTAGTGTCTACAGAAACAATACTAGACGAAGGCATGGCACAAATGGGTGCGGGCAACCAACCACAAGGTGAACAAAAGCTAAGACCTAATCAAGCTGACAGAATATTACAAAGCTACTGTGAGAACTTAAACAAGAAGTATCTTGATAACAAGATTGATCCGGTGATAGGCAGAGAAGAAGAAACAGAGGATCTTAAACAGATACTAGCGAGAAGAAACAAGAACAATGTACTAATAGTAGGTGATCCAGGTGTTGGTAAGACAGCAGTCGTGGAAGGACTAGCCAGAAGGATAGCAAAGAACAAAGACGACATACCAGAATACTTGAAGGATCATATAGTATGGAGCCTAGATGTCAACAGTCTGATCGCAGGAAGTAAATTCAGAGGAGACTTTGAGGAGAGATTAAAACTTATTGTGAACGCACTTGATCAGAAAGGCAAATCTATATTGTTTATAGACGAAGCACACATGATCGTTGGTGCTGGGGCAACAGGACAAGGAAGCAGTATGGACATGGCGAACATGCTTAAACCTGCACTACTTAAAGGATCAATTAAAGTTCTTGCTTCTACTACCTGGGAAGAATACAGGAAGTATTTTGAAAAAGATAGAGCACTAATGAGGAGATTCCAAAGACTACAAGTTGGTGAACCTTCCAAAGAAACATCAATAAAAATCCTAAAAGGTGTAAAAGTATACTACGAGAAATTTCATGAGTGTACAATTACAGACGAAGCGTGTGAAGATGCAGTTGATTACTCAATGAAGTTCATAGCAGACAAAAAACTGCCTGACAAGGCCATTGATGTGATTGATGTTGCTTGTGCAAGGCTAAGATTAAATGGCGTAAAAGATGGTGTAATAGATCATGAGGAGATCATACATGAGATATCAGTGATGACCGGAATAAGCATTGAACAGTTGAGCCAGAAGCAGACCAGCAGTCTGAAAACACTAGAAGAAAAGATGAAACTGCAAGTGTACGGACAGGACAAAGCTATCAACACAATCACAGACAAGATACTTGTTGCCAGAGCAGGACTGAAGAGTCTGACTAAACCAGTTGGATCGTTCCTATTCCTAGGACCAACAGGTTGTGGTAAGACAGAAACTGCAAGACAACTAGCAAAAACACTAGGTGTTGAATTGATAAGATTTGATATGTCAGAGTATCAAGAGAAACACTCTATTGCAAAACTAATCGGATCGCCTCCGGGTTATGTTGGCTATGAAGATAGTAACATGGGTGGCGGTATGTTCATCAACGAAGTAGAGAAGAATCCACATGCAGTTGTGTTATTTGATGAAGTAGAGAAAGCACACAGAGATGTATCAAACATGCTTCTACAAGTGATGGACTACGGTACAGTGACTGGATCCAATGGTAAGAAAGCAGACTGTAGGAACATAACATTGATAATGACTTCTAACCTGGGTGCAGAAGAGAGCGAAAGAAACAACATTGGCTTTGGTAAGAGTGAGAGAGAAGGCGAGGATGACAAAGCACTTAAGAAGTTCTTCCCACCAGAGTTTAGAAATAGGTTAGACGCAGTGATCAAGTTTGATAAACTGAACAAAAAGACTATGATTTCTATAGTGAAGAAGTTTTTGCAAGAACTTAACACAATGACCATGGAGAAAGATGTTGAAGTTAATGCTACTGACAGTGCTATTGAATTCTTAATGACAAAGGGATTTGACGCTAAACTGGGTGCTAGACCGTTACAAAGAGTTATTGATGATGAGATAAAGAAACCATTATCTAAGATGATGTTGTTTGGAGATCTCAATGAAGGTGGGATGGTTGAAGTTGGATTATCCGATGACATTGTTCCAAAACTGACCGTTAACTTTAAAGCAAAGAGAGAACCAAAAACTATCGATAAAGTAAAAACAGAAGTGTCAGATGAGAAAACATCATAACAAGTTATACTACGGCAAGTATCGTAACAAGACCATGTTCAACATGCCGGGGAGCCTGATGTTCTATCCAACGACAGACCAATACCTAGTACACCTCAAGAAGAAGTACGAAGGGTTGAATGACGTCAATGACCTAGCTGACTTCATAATGCAGAACAGGAAGAAGATGAAATTTAGGTTCCAGGACAGGAGGGTCACATTCTACTCGGACCAGGACACTGCACACCAACTGATCAAACGTTTTTGGGATCACTGGACAGGATCCGAACATGTGGATTCCAAGTTCAAGAAACTAGGCAAGAACGTCGTGGGCTGTAGCAGACTGCCACACGGCAAGTACCAGTACCAGGTGTACCTCAAGAAGGACGCACAGGAACTGACACAAGGATCAGAGATAGAAACACTAGGTAATTTCCTGGAGTCAAACAAGGAACACTGCTTGGTGACCAACAGAGACGTGAAGAGGTTCTTCGCTGGTAACTCACCCTACTTCATAGGTGGGTACTTCTATGTCACAGAGGAGAAATTCCTAACGCCCATATACATGATGGCGCAGAAGGCAATAGACAAAGTAATCAAATTTAGAAAGGTGGAAAATGGAAGCAATAAAGAAACTACGAGATAAGAACATATTCAACAGTCAATCAATCGTTGAAAGCATGATACAGAAGAACTGGTTCGGGGAGCCTGTGATAAAGAGGAGCCTGTTGAGAGTCAAACAAGTAAACGAGGACAACTGTGTCTGTGAGGAACTTGGTGAATCTGATGGCAAGGCCTACAAGATCAAGTACATTAATATATTGACCGTGGACGGACAGGAGCCAAACGAACTGGCCGCTGTGTACGGGCTTGGTCCAAAAACAGCAAGATTCAAAAGGAAGAATACCGAATAAATAACAACAATGGCACAGACAAGCACAACATTATTATCTTCAAAAGCACACGTGACTACTATTACAGGTAGTGACATAAGTTTCACAGCGTCTGGTGGTGTAAACACCATTAGCTCAACCACTACTGTACTGACAGGATCAGGCAAACTTGCGGCATTTGATTTGATAACAATTACCGGAACAAGTCTTAATAATTCAACGTTTACTGTAAAAGCAGTGATTTCTACTACAGAATTCACTGTAGAAGAAATAGTGACTACAGAAACAGGAGATGGCTCTACATCCACTTCTTTGGATCATACAGGATTTGTTTCAGACAAAGCAAAAGGTGACGGGTACTACTCTCAACCAGACGGAGCACACACAGTGGCATATCAAGTTTCAGCTGATTTCAATGCTGACGCTACGATTAAAATGCAAGGCACACTTGCGACCACCCCAACCGAAGATGACTTTTTTGACATATCGGGTACGACATTTACTGCAGATACAAGCACAGTCACTTCTAGTGCAAACTTCACCGGTAACTTTGTGTATGTTAGAGTAAAAGTACAATCAGTCACTGCTGGTACTGTAAACTCAGTTTTACTAAACAATTAATATTAGATGTTTCATACAGACATAAGAAGGTCTAACGATGGCCACCTGTACGAGTGGGCAAAAGATGTAGTATCACAACTAGAGCCAAACAAAGATTACAGCATCAATTATGTAGGATACGGACAATTTGATTTTGACCAGGACGAAAATCTCATAGGAAAAATTTTCTCTTCTAAAAACGTGATTGTTTTTTGCTTTGATTTCCTTGTAAAAGAAACCATAGAAAAAATTGAAGAACAAGTTGACAAAAGTAGTGATGTCCAGCTGGTATGGGTAGGGGCTCAAAAAGATGTTTTCAAACATAAAAGAATTAAGACAATGTTTTGGCCTGGTGACATGCTGTTACAGATCAAAGAATATGGACAGTTGCCACTCATAGAAAAAAATCCGTCAGAAGCAAGGCATTGGATAAGCACATCACTAGGAACAAGACAGCACAGAATATACATGGCATCTTTGTTGCAAGGTTTAGGATTAGACAAGCACGGAGACTTAAGAATAAAGACCGTGTCGAGGATGGGTCCAAAGGCACATAACGTGTCTGAAGAACTGACAAAAGGAAATGGATTAGCCCCAGACGGAGAGCCATCGCTTCAGTCGTATGTACAGGATAAATGGAGTGTACCTACAGACAAAATTTCTGAAGATGCCACAAGAGGCTATGAAAAACTTATAAAGAAAAATTGGTGGGGAAGCTCTATATTTACATACAGCCAGTATAGCCTACTAGGAGACTACCATGGTAGTAATGACGCAGGAAACTTTGACAAGTACCTAAGACATCTGTACAAAGACAAAACACTAGAGATTGTAAACGAAACGTGCCATGGCCATGATCCAGTTTTTATCACGGAAAAATTTACAAATGCAGTTTTTGGAATGAACTTTATTGTTATGAATGGTTCGGCTGGTACTATAGGAATGCTTGAAGAACTTGGATGGAACAGTTGCCGTCATATAATCAACCACGACTACGACAACATAGAAGATCCTATAACTCGTTGTGAACAGGCAATTAGATCGAATTACAAATTATTTTCAGATCCTTCTTACTGCAATAAACTTTGGAGTGAAAACTTGCCAATACTCGAAAACAACAGAACATGGGCTAAAGAAAAATTGTATGAAAAAGTGTTGCAAAACTGCCAAGAACAGCTCAGTACAGTTGGTTGACAATAACCATAATTGTAGTACAATTATACTATGACAGATAATGAAATAGAAAACATACAGACAGTAGACGTCAAGGTAACCGCAGAATCAATAGATGCTCATGTACTGTGTCTTAAAGAAAACGGATATAAGGTAGAGAGATCTTGGACATCATGGACAAAATATATCCTTGCATTTTTACTAGGTGGATATATTATTGGTGTAGTTCTGTAGAACATGCAAAAAGAAATATTTAAAGAAGACTACTTTGGAACTCTGATGTCCATACTGGTTGATGAATCACGTAGAATGATGTCAACATTTAATCCCACAGCGGAAACGCACAAGATACAGAATGATATGTGCAAGGCAGGCACTTGGTTAGGTAATATGCCGGCAAATACAATAGTGCAAAATCCACCACAGGACTTTATAAACAAACTTGAGAAACAGACGTTGCCCGAGTACAGAAAACTGGCGGCAAACTTGATAGAACATTTCATAAAAGAATTCAAGACACAGGGCGGAGATGATGCTAAAATAAGAGAACATTTTGAAAGGATGTACAAATGGAAACAATAGTTTTGACATGCACAAATAACGATAGGACCAAGCAGGCAGAAGTCCTAGAACGATCAGACAAATATATGAAGGTACAAGTGCCAGGTACCCAGTTATTCATAGAGATGTTTAGGGACGATGTAAATATACCATACACAGGAAGAACAGCAGGACTAGAGTTTGAATGGCAACCGAAAAATTAAAATTTAAGTTAGAATTATATGCCACAATGTGGGATAAACCTCCACATGCAGAAGTCCTCATCACTGACAAATCCTATTTCAACGGCGATATCACAGGCACACAAGACAAACCAGATGTAATCGAATTCGAGCATGAATGCGAAGAAGGAACAGAGCACACACTTATAATCAAGAGATCAGGCAAAACTTCAAAACAAACACTGGTCAACGAGAAAGGCGACATACTTAATGATCAGTTGTTAGAGATCAAAAACATGCAGATAGACGAGATAGACATCGGTGCATTGGTTTTTGAAGGCCTTTATACCCCTGAATATCCAGAACCATGGGCTACGCAACAGAGGGAATCTGGACATGATTTGAAAGAAGCATTCAAGAATGTAACAAAAATGGGGCATAACGGCACTTGGACAATAAAGTTTACATCGCCTTTTTACATGTGGCTTTTAGATAATCTTTACTAATAAATATGCTTATATGAGAGCATCGCAATTTATCAAAGAGAACATAGACTCGGACGCAGTGAACGAGTTAGACACATATATCATGAACAATGAGGATCTGTATCGTAGACGTTTCATGCCGATCATATCAAACATAAAAAGAAAATTAAAAAAAAACGTGTATGATCATGAAAAAGCACAGAAATTATGGATGTATCTAGTCGACGATGCCGCAAAAGAATATGTGAAAGAATTTGGTTCAACTCAAGATGATGTTGCTACAATGTTTCCAAAAGAAACTAGACAGCAAGTTGCACAAGTAATCTCTGATAGAGAATTAGAAAATATTAAACAAGGCGAATACGATGTATCTCAGGGAACTGTTTCTTAGGGAAGACGATCGTTCCACAGCAGTTTTTGCCTTTGGCCGATTCAATCCCCCCACTATAGGACACGAAAAATTAATTCAGAAAGTACAATCAACTGCCAGTAAAGTAAATGGCAAAGCATTTATTTTTCTTTCACACACAGGTGGGACACAAAAAGACCCGATTGATTTCACAACAAAACTATCATACCTAAGACAGCATTTCCAATCAGATCCTAAACTGTCATTCGGTGACGTCAGAGCAAACACTATAATCAAAGTTATGAAAGTGCTTGAACAAGAAGGCAGAACAAAAATAATAATGATCGCAGGCGACGACAGGGTAATGGAATTCACAAAACTTTTGAACCAGTACAATGGTAAGCCGACCAAGGCCGGTAATGTTGAATACACATTCGACAGTATCCAAGTGATCAGTGCAGGACAGAGAGATCCTGATGCAAGTGACATCACTGGTGTGTCTGCATCAAAGGCCAGAGAACTTGCAATGAAAGGACAGGAGCACGAATTCAGCAAGATTGTAATGGGTGGAGACAATGGTAAAGTTTTATACGACAGAATACAAGACCGTTTTGGTAAAGAAGTTGACGAAAACAACAAGAAGTTGTATAATGAAGCTATGGAAGATGCAAAGCCAACTGTATATCTAGACATGGACGGAGTCCTGGCAGACTTCTTTGGTGGAATTGAAAAGATGTATGGTGTAGAAAATTGGAAACAATTGACTAACGATAAAACAAAAGATTTAAAGAAAGAAGTAATTGACAGAATAACAGGCTCAGACTTCTTTGCAACACTACCCAAGTTTCCCACAGCAGATAGTTTGATCGACATGGTCAAGAAATTTACAGGTGGTACGTTCAGCATCAACACATCGCCATTGAGGGGAGACCATGAGAACTCAGGCAAGTACAAAAAAGTCTGGATCGCAAACAATATTGAAACACCTGCAGAGATCGTAGTGACAGGCAGAAAAGAAACTTATGCCAAAGACAAAGCGTCAGGCACACCTAACATTCTAATAGACGACAGACCAGTTAACATACAGAAGTGGCAGGCCGCTGGCGGATATGGAATACTATATCAAGCAAACAGAGATCAATTAACCAAAGTGCAGAAAGGGTTGGAAGAATATGGCAAAGTTCAGCGGGATCAATAGACCATACGCCTCAGGAGACATACCAAAGACACCTGCGGAGTTACAGAGAGAACTAGACGAGAAGATGAAGAAGTTCCTAGCCAAAGGTGGCAAAGTAGAGAAAGTAAAAGCACACAAGCCTACTAAACAACAAGAGACAGACTGGAGCTTCTAGCAATGGACGAGCTGGAACGAATCAAACAACTTGCAGGTGTGGATAAAATATCAGCAAATGATTCAATGGGCGAGAATCTTTCATACACAGGAACAGCTAAAGCGGAATACGAGAGAAAACATAACATCAAGAGAGGGTCAGACGAATGGTTCAAACTATGGTTTGCAAGACCCAACCAGACGGGTGAAGACCCAATGCCTAAAAAATAAATACCTGTATGCGAATACAGGAATTCAATCACATAGATACAAGTTGTCCTAGAACCAGAGCAGAGACTTGCCAATGCGAGTCTGTAGACAGGTTAACAGAGGATTCAAACACGGTGGTAGCACAATGTATGTTAGAGCATTCTGACGCTGTAAAGGGTACTATACTGCTTATACAGGCACCAGGAACAGCCACTTTAATAAAAGGTACGATTACAGGACTAGAACCAGGAGAACACGGATTCCACATACACGAGTTTGGGGATATGTCAGATGGTTGTAAGTCAATGGGCGGACATTACAATCCGGACAATGTTGATCATGGAGATATAACACAAGGACATGTTGGTGATCTTGGTAATATCACAGCAGATGATTCTGGAACAGCAAAATTTACAATAGAGGCAAAGAGAGTAGAATTAATAGGATCACGATCAGTAGTAGGAAGAGGATTCGTTGTACACTCCGATGTGGACGATCAAGGCAAGGGCGGAGACGAGGAAAGCAAGAAGACGGGCAATGCAGGTGATAGACTTGCTTGTGGAGTTATAGTTGCTAGGTCACAAGAGATGACAGAAGCACATGGTGGCGAACACAGTACAACAGGTAGAAGCATGACCAAAGGTGAAAAGAGCAAGAGAGAGAAAAATGTAAAAGGCATGAAGAAGGATAAAGCAGGATTCAAAAAGAGATATGGCAAAGACGCAGAAGCAGTGATGTATGCGACAGCAACAAAACAGGCGATGAAATAATGAAATTTATAATATTCAACGGAACACTAAAACCTGATGCAGAGTCAAACACTTCTGCAGTGTGCAAGATGTTGCAACTGGCATTTAAAAAACTAGGTGACGAGTGTGAAATCGTAACCATGCGGGATCTGAATTATGACCCCAGTACGAAAGATGTGGACGATGAGTTGAAACCGCACATCATGGACATATTCAAAAGTGATGGCATAGTATTCGCAACACCTATATGGTGGGGCGGACACAGTTCTCACATACAGTCAATGTTCCAAAGACTAGATCCAATATACAGTTGGGGCAAAGACAACAAATACCAACCCTTCTACAACAAAGTTTTCGGTACACTGGTATCAGGAGGTGGAGATGGCTTCCAACACATACACGGAAACTGTTACAACTTCGCAACAAACTTAGGGTTCACTGTGCCACCTAGTTGTAACATCGAATCTAAAGCACAAGGCATGGATGAAATTATAGACGACGAACAAACGCTGGAGCAGGTAAAAAACTGTGCAGTGAATATGTCTACATGGGCAAGAGTTTTAAAAGAAGGTAACCCAACAAAGGACGCAAGACACGGCACAGTAGATGTAAGTTCGGTTGGTGGTGAAACTGATTACGCTTTCAGCGACAGTGTGCAAGAAGATAAAAACAAGAAATGAGAATAAAAGAATTTGTAATAATGCCTCAAAGCATAGACGCCATGGGTTTAATCCACAAACCAGGAACAGGACCTAACGATCGATTTGGTTTTAAAAACCATAGCAATAACAGAGGGAATGAGACCAAAGAAGAGGCCGCGGGCGTTGGCATTGTGACCAAACAGAACGCAACCAAGGATGTACCTGTAGGCGGAGAGTACATGAATGTTAAAAAACTAGGACTAGCTAAGGGCAAGCCGAAAACAATAGGCGAAGAATGGCAAGAATTTAAAGAAAACTTTGCTGACGGGAAGAAGAAAGGCAAGAGTCGTCCTGGCAGAGTAAAGAAGTCAGGTGCCAGTTGTAATGGTTCAGTGACATCACTAAGAAGCAAAGCAAAGAAGGCCAGCGGTGAACGAGCAAAGATGTATCACTGGTGTGCCAACATGAAGTCAGGCCGTTCTAAGAAGA
>Ga0302126_10001947_pt1 | contig 12084 bp, 9 predicted proteins | sample CB4_20m_MG_FD_203108 | JGI IMG/M metagenome (GOLD analysis project Ga0302126, IMG submission 203108) | Marine microbial communities from Western Arctic Ocean, Canada - CB4_20m | ecosystem: Environmental > Aquatic > Marine > Oceanic | place: Canada: Western Arctic Ocean | collected 2017-09-24 | reverse complement strand
TTACGCGTAAACGAATTTAAGCATCGCATGGTCGTAAAAGGTTCGCGCAGATCGCAGACTGCCATGGTCAGTTGAAATACTCGACCGCTTCGAAGCGCGATTGGCGTCTGCGAGCGATTGCGCGTCATGATTGTGACGAAAAGATGGAACTGATGCGATTGGAAAAATTTTAAATGGCTGCTTTTGCTGATTGGAAAATATTCTCTGCGTATAAAAACGAGTCATGTTGCAGTGTGTCATGCAGTGATTCAGATCCTCCGACTGCGATCGAACGAAAGCTCTTGATCGGACGCTTTCGAAAACGTACGTTTTAATGGTCTCAATCGAACGAGCATCATCATAAACATTTTACCTACCGCGTAAGTGAAATTTTACGTTAGTCACAATAGTCTTAAAAGCGTGTCGCAGTCGGCAGTAGAAATAAATACTCATAAAAATGCAACGAAACGAAACAACAAAACTGACACTGATGGGCCCGATGAACCATCAGTTATTAATTCAATAAGAGACAACTGCTATCATTTATATGACTGTTTAGGCCCATCTGTTGTTAGTTTTGTTGTTTCGTTGCAAGTAAAAATGATTGCTGGGAATTCTTCTTCTTCACCGCATAAATATAAAATTTAAATAATAAGCGTTGTTGTACTGGTCAAACTTAAATTTAATTGAATAAATATATATATACATTAACGAACGCGAATCGCGAACGATGATGCAACAAAGAAGATCTGGGTCGCGAAGACTCGCTGGTTTCGTTTGTGCAAGTTTGTGCGCGTTCGCGTTCGCGTTCGCTTTATCGCTCGTCAATGCACAGAAGCAGTCCGCTGATCAAACGAACGTCGAACGAAGAGACACGGAAGAGGCCGAACTCGTCGCCAGGCTCGCTCGAATCATGGTCGATGAGGAACGAGAGGTCATGGAGCAAACTGAGGGGAGTGGAGGTGGTGTTTATAAAAAGGTTGCACCGCGAGGTAAGGCTGGTTCGCGCGCGAGCGAAGACGACGACGCTGGAACGATGATGACTGAAGAAGACATTCGCGAGTTTGTTCAAACGAGGGCGTCGCAAACGTCGCAAACGCCGCCGCGGGAGCCGAGAACGACGAAAAATCCGGAAGCAAAATTTCTGTATGATCTCGCGAAAGCGTTCGTTCGTACGGCGAGGCAATCTTTCCCTAAAGAGATTGCAGAGTCGGACGACTTTGCGATGCAAGCGCGATATCAGTCGAGTCGTTGCGCGCGCTCGCAAGATCCAACGCTTTCGCTCGATTGGCTCATGCAGTCCGTGGACGAATTGGTTACGAAAGAAGCAGAAAGTGCGGGAAACCATCAAAACTCGCGCATGTATAAGCCGAATACTAATAATCCATACCGTCCAGATATGCACGCTTTAACAACTACTCCAACTCCTGAAGAGGGCGGCGGCGATATGGCAATTGAAGACTTATTTTTACTCCGCGCAAAATCTTATTATTACGCGAATCGAGAGGATGAAGTTATGACCCGTGCGGCAGGTGGTGCTTTCTGTGGTGGCCTCGTCGGGTTTTCCGTCGCAAGCGCTATATGGTTATTCGCCTTCTTTCCGCTCGCTACGATGGTCACATTTGGCACGAGTATGGTCATTAGCGCGTTTCAAGAATCGAAGGTTTGCTCGGCGGCAAATTGCCTTTACCCACGAAAATGTTGTGATTTATCTGCATTAGGGTACGACACTTGCGCGTATCATTTCAGTATCTGTCCAGACTATTGCGGCCACGAAGGGAATGACGACGGGAAGAGATGCGATTCTGGGCCGCCCGCTCCTTTGACTTTTCGCTCGTCGTCTCCAGAGTTTGAAGCGAGTTACGAACAATTCTGTTGCGACGGAATATGTTGCCCAACCGGTTTCATTTGTTGCGCTAAAGAAGACGCGGTTGGAAAAACTGGACCAAAGTGCGAAAAGCCAGATCTATGCATAGATCACCCGGACGATGATGACGGGAGAAAAATTCGCGCTCGAATAAAAACACCGCCGACGCGTATTAAGTTGTAAAAAGTTAAGTTTTAATATTACACAATTATCAATGATGACCTCTCCTCTCTCTCTCTCTCTCTTTTTCTCCGTTGTTGTTGTTGTTGTTGTTGTTGTTGTTGTTGTTTAGATACAATATACTTTGTAGTGTTTTAAAGGCCTTTTCAGGACCAACCGACGTGTGCGCGTTTCATCATCTTGTTCAGAGTGAAAAAATACGCGCGTTAAAGGGAAAAAATATTTTAGCGAACACGTTTTTAGTAGTAAGAAATCACTTTGCCTTGATCGGCGCAATTCGCCGGACGGAATTTCAAATCAACCACACCTCGGTGTCTAATCGCAATCTGATCAAACGCCGCGTACGATAAGTCCAAGTGTTCTCGATCGCCGCAACACCAACGTTTGTTACCCTCGTTCGGGTGATTACAAGGACACGAATCCGTTATTTTCACGACGACTGACTTCACGGCAGGTTCTTGACATCCAGCCCACTTCCCGAGCTCGGACCATTCAAAACCACGCGTCGGTCCGTTCACGCACACGACTTCGATGCATTTACCGCACTCGTCCGTTAATCCGTAGTCGTAGCCGCCATCCGTTTGAACAGCCGTCACGAAGTGATTACCGAGATCTTTCCCGTATCCGCACGAACCGGTATATATGGACATCCCGTCCGGACCTGCGCCTTGCGGTCCTCCATACCACGTCGCGCGCCCGTTCTTCCAATCCGAAGAGTTGAAATCTATTATTTTCACGAGAGAGAATATATTTATCAGCAACGAACGAACGCCTCAGGCGCAAAAGGCAACCAACCGCTCTATACGTACAAAACTTGGCCGCTAGCGCGCGCTACAAAAACAAACGCTACCATAAACTACATACACTATCACGCGTTATCGATCGAATCAAAATCAATCACACGCGCGCGTACTATAAAAAAAAAACACGACGACTGCGCGCGCGCGTACCACTCAGTTGTCTCCTCGGTTTCCTCTCGAACCTGGTCTTGGCCGGAGTCTGTTCTGGTGCCAGTAAATCCCCCCTCTTCTGTTCGAATAACCTCAACGTACTCTCGAGCTCTGATTGTTTCTTATGGATCAAAAGCTGCGTTTGATCGAGTTCGGCGACGTATATTTGTTCTCGCTCCGTGGTCGTCCTATTATTGTTATTATTACGATCGTGATCATCATCTCGCGAAGAAGTTGAAGACGAAGAAGTTGAAGAAGACGAAGAAGTTGAAGAACTTTCGTTGTTCGACGAAGAGCGTAAAGCGCGGAACTCGTGCGCTCGCGTTCGATCGAAGAAAGCGCGATTGAATAAGAGAATGGAGATCATAGCTGCAGAGCACTGTTTTATGATCGCTTTTGCTGTCGTTGAGGACATCTTATTAATTAATTAATTGATTTCGTTTTTAGTATTATTAATCGTTTTTCTGTGTGTGGTCAGTTTTTGAATATTTTGAATTTCTTTGATCTCTCTTGGACATGGTTTAGGGTTTAGGGTTTTGTACTGTGTTTGAGAAGTTCGTTGTTGAGCCGATTCTTAATGGTGCCCATATTTCTTAAAATATTCGCGCTGATTCACCGAACAACTCTGTAACTTCAAGTCAGGAATGCTCGACCAAAATGAGGTTAACTGATGTGGTCAGTTTTTGAATATTTTGAATTTCTTTGATCTCTCTTGGAGAAGTTCGTTGTTGAGCCGATTCTTCATGGTGCCCATATTTCTCAAAATATTCGCGCTGATTCACCGAACAACTCTGTAACTTCAAGTCAGGAATGTTAGACCGAATTGAGGTTAACTTTGGATATGGAAAACCCCAAATGACAACGCGTGGTTTCGTTTCTTGTTGGAAAGCTGATGGTTTTGCTCATTTTCGTTTCGGCTTGGAGGCGCAACAAGCGGAGCGATGATTAGGACGTGAAGAGAGTAAGGAGTAAGAGAGCGAGAGAGCGCGCGTGTGGATCGGAAGCGTTCGTTCATTCGTTCGAAGTTTGTAGATTGATTGATTGTCCGCGCGCTATTTTTGAAGCGTGTGCGGATCTCTCGCGCTCTCTTTCTTGGACGCGACCGCCTGAACGTTGTTTCTCTCTCTCTCTTTCGCTCTTTCTTGTATTAGTATTGTTATTTATTTTCTTTTACGGACGCTCGTAAGCGGTGTTTTGGATTTCGTAGTCGTTAGAGTTGGGATTGGCGGTGGGGTGGTGGCTAAACTTGCGGCCGTCGCGACGCGTAGGGATGATCGAACCGCCGTCGTCGTAGGGGTGTACGACGCCGTCGGCGTTTTTGGAGACTGCGTCGTTCTCTTTTTCACGGCGGCCGTCTTTTTTGTACTACCTCTCGGTTTAGGAGAAGATGAAGTAGAAGTAGCCTTTGCTGTTTGATAGGCGTATACGATGCCACCGCCGACTACCAACGCGGCTGAAATCGCGCCAGTTTTATTCAAACACTGCTTCGCGGCGTCTTTTGAGCAAAACGCGACGTGCGTGAATATGATGACACCGACTGATCGAGTGGCGTTAGATAACGACAACGCAGTCGCACCCGACATTTTCACAATCTTCATCATGCACTTTGCCATCATCGCTCTCGCTAAAGCGTTTAAGAAGTATACGAGAACGATAAAACTTACGTTGTTCTTCGCCAACGATTTTTGCATCGGTCTCAATACCCATTCTTCTCTATTCGGCACAGTCACGAATATCGTATACAAAGCAAACGCGAATAAACCAAACGTACCCATTGCAAAAGACATCTCGTCACCAGTCGGTGCATTTTTCGACTTGCTCAAAAACTCCATTAAAATCCCTCGAGTCGCGTAACTCACGCTCGAAATCGAAGCGAGAACGACTCCAACGACTGAAACACCCGCCGCTGTCACAATCTTCTTCTTCTTATTAAGAGTATTCGTAGTAGTACTACTACCAACAAGATCCCCAGCAAAAACCTCTTGCGCTTTCACGGCTAACCCGCAAACAACGACGGCTACGCCGAACATCTGCCCTCGCGTATACCGCTTCCTCAACAACGCGCTCGAGAACATCACCGTCAACGGTATTTGACTGCCAGCTAACGTTTGATATAAAGGACCTCCAAGAATCTCCATCGCTCGTAAAGCTAACGTTAACCCTACGAACTCTACAACAGGAAGCGCTAAGAACTGCCACGACACGTCTCCCCCAGTTTTCTTCGCCTTCGCCGCTTCGGCGTTCCCTCTGTCACAGCACTTTTTTGTGACCAGCGAGGATACACAATCCGCTAAATACACCAACCCAGGAACTTGATACGTGCGCTTATCGAATACGTTCATATCGAATATCTTCTGTGCCGTTAAGAAGTACATCACGCCGAACGTGACGTGGGCGACGACGAACACGATGACGTTATCGTTCATCTCTCTCTGCAATCTCTGCGTTTTCCTTTTTTCTCTATTCTGATGTATACTGTTTTGTATCTATTGTTTTGTATCTAGATGCTCTGCTATACAACGGCTCTCTCTCTCTCTCTCTCTGCACTCTCGATAGCTCTTTAAAAAAGCGAAAGCGACACAGACGACCGCCTCTCTCTGCGATTGCTCTCCGCCTTCTCGATCTCAATCTCTGATAATAAACAAAAAGTCCTGTGTTTTGTTCCGATTTTGAGTTCTCTTTGAATCGAAATTGAGTTTTTATTGCGAGATACAGGGTTTAGGGTTTAGGGTTTACTTGTACAAAATTCCATTTTAGATTCGTAGAGAGAGGAACTGGCCACATTAATTAGTACATCAATCCTTTCGTCAAGCAAAACACGCGCGACATAAAAATCTTCGTTCCACTCTTTGCAGGCACAGACGCAGGTGTTTCGCGCTCAACCGTGTGTTTCGATCGAGCTCGTTGATAGCCGTTTTCTTGGCTGTTTAAGATCCAAAAAGGTTTCGCGAGCCGCCAATCAAATACTAAGAAAACTGTTGTCCGTTGACCGTACTCGTTTCTTTTAAAGCATCTCTCTCTGTATCTCTCGCTTTTGACGAAGATTCATAGAAGAGAGAGTGTGTGTGTGTGAGAGAACGAGGAAAACGTGCCCTCGCTCGGTTCTGTTTAATAATGAGCGCCGTAGATGATTTCGTGGTAAATCCAGATTTCACGTTCGATTTCGAGGCAGGTGATGCTGGGGATCTTCAGAACGAGCTGAACTTGAACGTGCGAACGAAGAAAAAAGCCAGGTCGTCCGCGTCGTCGCATGCGGCGTGGGACTTTTCGAAGTTTAAGGAGCAGGAGAGGGAGGAGTTGTTGAAGCAGAAGAGGACGTCTGTTGATGAGAAGATCTCGAGGGCTATCGAGGGACGACGACGTAGGAGGAGCGCGAAGGACGATGAAGATGATGATGGGAGTAGTAGTAGTAGTAGTAGTAGCGGTAGCGATGATGATGATGGTGATGATGATGATACAGAAGAGAAGAAACCAAATTGGGAAGGCAATAGAAGCGATGGGCGGCGAGTAAGTGAAGAATTTGATGATGACGACGATGGTGACGGACGAGAGATAGTTGTAGTAGAAGAAGAAGAAGAAGAAAAGACAAAGATAAAGAATAAGAAGAACAAACCTACTAAACGAGAACGAGACGAAACTAAGAGGAACAATAATAATCATAATAAGGAAGATGATGGGAAGACGTATACGGAACGCGCTGTTGCTAAAGACGGGACGAAGTTTTCGGCGACATCGTTCGATGCGTTGCATTTATCGAGAGCGTTATGTCGCGCGTGTGATAAACTCGGATATGAGACACCGACGCCTATTCAAGCGGCGATTATACCAATCGCGTTGACCGGGAGAGATGTTTGCGGGAGAGCGCAAACTGGGTCGGGGAAAACAGCCGCATTCGCGTTGCCTTTGTTAGAACGCATGTTGCATAGACCGAAGAACGCCGTTGCGGCTATACACGTGGTCATCATGGTGCCAACGAGAGAGCTTGCCGTGCAATGTGCGCAAATGATCGAGCGATTGGCCGAGTTTACGAGTATACGCGTGGCAACAGTCGTAGGAGGACTTTCCATGCAAGCGCAAGCGGCGGCATTGAGACAACGACCGGAAATCGTCGTCGCGACACCGGGGAGACTCATTGATCACGTAAGAAACACGCATTCTTTTGGATTTGAGGAAGTAGCCGCTATAGTTTTAGATGAAGCCGACCGATTATTGGAAATGGGTTTCTTGGAAGAGATTAAAGAAATCGTACGAAACATGCCGAAACAACGACAGACGCTTTTATTTTCGGCAACGTTAACTTCAGCGGTTGAAGAACTCGCAAGTTTATCAATGCGTAACCCGGCTCGGTTATCGGCAGATTCACTAGGTACGACACCATCGACTTTGACAGAGGAAGTTGTTAAAATTAAACCTCAGTTTGTCGCCAAGAAGGAAGCGCATTTATTATCGTTACTCTCGCGGTCGTTCCTTGGGAAAGAAACGATCGTGTTTGCAAAAACCAAGGTTCAAGCGCATAGATTGAAGATCGTGCTTGGATTATCAAACATTTCCGCGTGCGAACTTCATGGTGATATGACACAGACGCAACGTTTAGCCGCTTTAGAAGATTTTCGTTCAAACAGAAACACGAAAATCATGGTTGCAACTGATGTTGCAGCGAGAGGATTAGATATTGCTTCTGTCGATCTCGTCGTCTCGTACGACGCACCCAAAAATGTCGCATCGTACTTACACCGCGTTGGTCGTACAGCTCGCGCCGGTCGTCGCGGTGTTGCAATTACGTTCATGGAAGAATACGACCGTCCGCTCGTGAAGACTTTACAGAAACGTGGTCAAAAGCTTCAATCGCGGATCGTTCCCCGCGACGTTGTCGATGAATGGCATGCAAAAATAGAAAGCTACGCATCGCAAATTGAAGAAATCGAAGAAGAAGAGCGCACGGAGAAGCAACTTCACAGAGCTGAGATGGAAATGACGAAAGCGGAGAACATGTTAGAGCATGCGAACGAGATCAAATCGAGACCAAAGAAGACGTGGTTTGAATCCGAGCGCGATAAAATGGCAAATAAGAAAGCCGCGGCAAAAGCTGCTGATAAACAGTCAATTGATTTAGATGACGATTTATTAGGAGAAATGCCATCGCGATTCAAAGATACTACCACTAATAATAAGAAGAAGCGAAAGTCTTCTGCCACCGACGACGACGACGACGACGACGACGATGATGATAATAACAATAACAGAAAAAATAGCAAAAATCCATCGCGTTTACCGAGCTCTAAAAAAGCCAGACGTGCGCTCGCAAACAAACAACGCGCACAAAAAGAAAACGAATACGACGACGAATACGCATCCGACGACGACGAAAAGAGAAAGCTGAAGACGAACAGAACATCAAAGGTCACCGCTGGAGTTAAATCTGTCAAAAGACTCGAACGCGAAGCGAAATTAATGGGCGTCACTTCGAACAAAGCCCTCAAAGCGTTCAAACAATTAAACAATCCTTCTATGAAGAATGGCAGTAACACAAAGAAGAAGAAGAAGCAACCGCTCTCAAACTCTGCTCGCGACGGCCCAGGATCAAGACGCCGTTCTGACAAAGACGATCGTCCTAAACGTAAACCGAATAACAGTAAATCGAGGCAGAAAAAACGTCGTTAACGGTATAACGCTACCCCGTTCTCATACATTTAATTCAGCACACATGAAACGAGACAAAATTCATCGATGACCTAGCCGCTCTCTCTATCACGCTCGTTCTGCGACTGTCTTTCAAGGCGCGACCTGCGCGACCCGCGTTCCCGTTCTTTCTACGCCCGCTTGCGTACAACTCTCTCTGTTCCATTCATTAAACAGCAAAGACTGAAATTCGTTCTGTTTGCTCAAAAAAATACAAAAAATATTTTAGCTTTGTTTTGATTGGTCGAACGTTTTTGGCCACAAAACAAAATTAAGCGAAATCTCACAAAAAGCAAATAAGGTTCATTTCCAAAACGAAATTGCGCCGGCGTGGTAGTATTTAAATCACTAGCACTAGCGCGCTCAGAAACAACTCTGGCAGAGCTGGCGAACGATGACCTGTAGTTCGCTCATCGTTTGTAGGATCAGCAGTTCTAACACGTGTTCGACTTCTGCTGCATCGACTGCGACTAAGAATAGAATTCTGCGGAATGGGAGAACGTTTTGGGCAATCGTTCGAACGAGAAAGGCTAGGGCGACGATGACATCGAAGAATGGTGATAGTAATAAACAGAGCGCGAGGAGATCGGTTGAGGCGAACTCTGCTGGTGATGATTACGATAACGATACGAATAATAATAATAATAATAATCATGATAGGAATAGTAGTACTACTGATGGAAACAAAATTGATTATCAAGATTATCAGCCACCGAAACCGCCGCAGAGAGATACGGGGATCCCATCCGAGGGCGATATTAATATCGATATCGACGCCGAGAATACGAAGAAACAAACTGGTGTAGATGAGAAAACGAAAAATACTTGGTTCAGGGAGTCCGGAGTCGATCGCGGCGAGGGCGGGTATCGCTGTCGATGGACCGTTAAGGGAGGCGCGGCGCCTGATAAGAGTTGGGAGTATCGCGAGACGCATTGGGAGAAGGCGGATTCGTCCGGCTATCGCGAGCTAGGTGCAGAGAAGAGCGGGTTTAATGAAAAAGGTGAGACTTGGTGGGAGACTTGGAGAGAGTTATATAATACGGCTGATGGTGAGAAAGATGGCGAAGTCGAAATGGTCGAAAGATCGGCGGATAAATGGGCGAGAAACCAAGACATGAATTCTGATTCATCGAGAGAGTGGCAAGAGAAATGGTGGGAACGATTTTCCTCGAAGAACATGTGCGATCGCGGTGTTGAGAAATCAGGGAGAGAAAACAGACATGCGTGGTGGGAGAAGTGGGGAGAACATTACGACCCGGATGGAATTTCTTTAAGATGGACAGATAAATGGGCCGAGAACGATAAAGGTGTTCGATGGGGCGACAAGTGGGAAGAACGCTTGAAATCAACCTCTGGCGATGGTGCGAAAAGTGGAGAAACGTGGCGCGAACAACCAAACGGGGAAGTGTGGAGACGGACGTGGGGAGAAGAAGTCTTTGCGAACGGCGAAGTGAGGAAATACGGAGAGTCGACGACGGATGAAAAGTGGGATGTGACCACTCGAACGGGAGATTCGGCTAAAAAGCCTTATTTCGATGGCGGGAAACCGGATACATGGGAAGAAGCGTTGCGAAAGAGCGAAAAACTGTTAAATATTCAATTAGATGAGAGCGCGGGAGGCGAGAGCTCGAGATGGTAATTTTAGTATTATTATTAGTATGATTTTTTTATTCAAGAACGACAACAACAACACGGCATGCGCGCGCGCGGCAGCTGTATAATTATATATGATTATTTAAAACTCCATATCCTGTTGCTTCGCTTCTACGACATCTCGAGCCTTTTGTGCCAACGCCTCTTCGTTCGCAATTTTTAAATCTTTCCAGAAACATCTTTCAAACGTTCTAAGCGCTTCTCCCATTGCAGTTTTCTCGACATTTTCTTCCTTATTCCCGAGCGCCTTAAATTCTTCCAACAAAGTATGCACTTGCGGCGCTGCAAAAGGATCGAACGCGTCGCATTTTTTTGGATCTATTGGCACGCATACTCGACCAGTCTTCGGGTGCACGCAAAACGGCGCCTTCAACAAGTGATTCATGTGCTTAGAAACTTCAACGTCCAGTCTTGGGTAGACGTGCCCGAACACAACTTCATGAAGACATTTTTTGAGCTTCCAGTCCGCGGTCTTGTTGTTCTTCAACGCCTTCTCGACGTTCTTTTCAATTCTTTCCCATCGCCAAGTATTCACGTCTTGTCCATCCTTTGGTTTTTTGTTTTCTTTAAAATCGAATTCAGCCTCTTCTCTCGTTTTTGGATCTGGGATCATATCCATAATTATTCGAAAATGCTTCTCCGATGTCATCAAATTCTGCGCCGGTAAATACTCCTCCTTCCAAAACTTTAACAAAACTTTGTCGTACGCCTTTTGCATTCTTGGATGTAACGAAGTACCTAAATTCGTCTTCTTTACTCCACTACCACCTTCAACACCTTTAAAGACCGAAAAATATTCAGCCACGGCTGATCGTTCTTCATCGCTTAACTTTCTCGCTCGTTCGTCGCATACCCACGCGTGTATTCCCCGTCTCCCAGAATATACCCACAAAATATGTTCAAACCCAAAATCGTCCCTCATTCCTTCGTCCAAAACCTTCATAGCGCAATTCATTAGAGGCCAACATTTCGGACATATATTCGCCGCATCACAACACGTTCTCACATCATCGTAATCAGTCATATCAATATCCATCACGAGCTCTCTCTCGACCGGTTTAAAATTCGCCGAATACATTAAGCGATTTTTCGGGTTATAGTTAAATACTGGACCAATATCAATCTTCCCAGGGACTTTCGTCCTCAAATCCTTCCTCAAACTATCGAAATCGGCATACGAATTATATCTCACGAATATATCGCCCTGTAAAGTAAAGCAGAATTCTCTGTTCTGCGCGTACGCCCTATCGCACCGCGCGTGTTTCCCATCGTTCCCATAGTTCAACCATTGGAATAAAGTTTTCGTTGGGAAAATGTTCGCGTAATATGATTTCATGAACTCGTGCACGTCGTGCGGTACGTTATTGTTAGCGCCGGTCTTATCAGAGCTCTTATCCGCGTTCTCGTTCTCTTTATCTTCCTTCTCGTCCTCGACTTTTCGTCTCTTCTGTTCGCTCATGTTTTTGAATATAAATCTTTTTTTTTATATCGAAGAACGCAAAACAAACGCAAAACACTTTTGTGTTGTAGTAGCAGTTAACTTAAAATAATTACTGTGCGATGAAGTAACTGACTGAAATCACTTCAAAATCTCTCTCTCTCTCTCTCTCTTCTTCTTCTTCTTCTTCTTATTAATCGTGCTAATATGTTTTATGTAATAACATGAAACGAAAATCAACGAAGAAATTCAAAAATCAACAACACCCTAAACCCCAACACCCTAAACCCAACTCCTAGAAAAAAACATATCACAGAATTATAAGTTTTTGATTTTAT
>Ga0302126_10001945_pt1 | contig 12089 bp, 10 predicted proteins | sample CB4_20m_MG_FD_203108 | JGI IMG/M metagenome (GOLD analysis project Ga0302126, IMG submission 203108) | Marine microbial communities from Western Arctic Ocean, Canada - CB4_20m | ecosystem: Environmental > Aquatic > Marine > Oceanic | place: Canada: Western Arctic Ocean | collected 2017-09-24 | reverse complement strand
GTCGAACGCGTGTAGCATTCGTTGCCCTAGTGACGTTTATCTCCGAATATCTATTGTTCACTCGCCAGTCGTTCTTGTTCAAAGTCAACTCTTCGTTCCACTCAAAGCAGTTTCCAAGAATTTTGCTTGTGCCGCACTCGAGCGCTCTCTCGCTCACAACTATATCTCCTTCTACATGATTCATCGCGATCCACCAGCACTCTCGCTCGCCGCACTCTTCATTGCTATTTTTTTTATAACATAACAAACGGACGTGGTTCTCTAGCATGATTATTATTATTATTATTATTTATATCGGAGAACCACGTCCGTTTGTTATGATCGGGAAAGAGGAAAAAAAATATCTAAAAAACTCCTGCTAGCTGGATAGTCCCTGCTGACAGCATGGCGCCTGTAAGGGACCAAAAACGAAAAACCAAAAAAAGAAACCTGATGCTTGCAAACAGCATCGGCAACATCAATATCAATCAAGCATCATCAGGGAATAAAAAATCTTCACACTTATTAACACACATCTCTCTAAATATTTATATTCTATTCAAGCACTCTATTATTATATATATACACAGAGAGATAGAATAGTTAATATACTGGTGGTACAATTGTAACTTTTCTCATCATCATCATCAATAAACTTCAACAAGCAGCAGCAAGCAGACTGGCAGACAACAGCCATACAAAAAATAATAATAACAACACAAATAATAATAATAATAATAATAATAACACAAATAATAACAATTAATAACAATCAATCAATAAATAGCAAATGAGTTCTCGACAGCATTCTCCTAAAGCACACGCATCGAAAGTGTTTTCCTCGAGATCGCCGACGATCTGGCTCGCTAATTTTTCACGCTCTATGGAAGATCCAAAAAATAGGAGAGCTGTTTTTGCTATATTGGCACTTTTAACAGGTTTAGTCGCGTTAACGGCTTTGTTTGAAACCGAAAATCAATTGTTTCCTATACAACGATCGCTCGTTCCAATTAATGCAGATCAGATTTACAGAAAAGTATGGAGCGACCCATGGAATACTGGTGGGACGACGCTTAATAATACTACGCAAATAATAACGCCGCCTGGCGGAGGAGGACCGAGTATATATAACATAAAAAAGCCAAAAGTTATCATCGAAGGGACGCGCGATAAATCGAACCAAAAAGATCTCACTCGATCTTGGCAAGGCGTCTTATCCGTCGTCGTATTTGTCTGCGGTTACGCGCTCGCCATAGCCGAAGAATCCATTGGCAGAGGCTTTAAGAAGTCCATTCCAATCACAGTCGCGGCAGGGATTATTTGGGTTCTAGTAGCGTTAGGGTATCGCGACAAAGGTCACGCTGTTGCTTTAGTTACGCAAGCGGCGAGACACAATCTCACCGAGTTTGTAGAAGTATTTTTGTTTCTTTTATGCGCGATGACGTTCATTAACACAATGACGCAACTCAACGTCTTTGCTAGAATCCGTTCGTGGTTGCAAGAAAGTGGATTTTCCTATAGAAGTTGCTTCTGGGTCACTGGAACGGTTGCTTTTTGGTTATCACCGATTGCGGATAATTTAACAACTGCCGTTTTAATGGGAGCAGTCGTAACTGCAGTCGGTAAAGGAGAACCAGAGTACGTGGCTATGTGCTGCGTTAACATCGTAGTCGCGGCAAATTCTGGCGGAGCGTTTAGTCCGTTTGGTGATTTAACGACTCTAATGGTTTGGCAAAGAGGTACGCTTTCGCTTACTGATTTCCCGCGCCTGCTCATTCCGAGTATAGTAAATTGGGTCGTTCCAGCTTGCTTGATGCACCCGTATGTAAAAGATGGTGCTCCAGCGAAAGCTTCGGAGGAAGATCTCGCGAGCTCGAGACTGAAACCTGGAGCGGTCGAAGTCATTTGTTTATTTTTGGGCACAGTCGTGATGACTGCAATGTTTCATTCATACGCACATTTACCGCCGGTTTTAGGTATGATGACCGGTTTAGGGTTACTCAAGTTATTTGGTTGGAGTCGAACGTCAAAGGCTACTCATCAAAGACTCGGGACTATGAGCAACAACAACTACGACGACGAAAACAATAACAATAACGAGGGAAATAAGTATAGTTTAGAAATGGAAGAAATGATGAAAGATAATGACTTGGAATATGCGAGAACGAAAAAAGGAAACGATCGAGCTTTGGATATTTTCAAGCGATTAGAACAAACAGAGTGGGATACGTTAATCTTCTTTTATGGAGTAATCATGTGCGTAGGCGGTTTAGGAGTTTTGGGATATCTAGAGTTATTGTCGCATAATTCGTTTCGCGTTTTAGGGGCGAACGCGGCGTGTATTCTTATTGGCTTATTGAGTGCAGTGATTGATAATATACCTATGATGTATGCAGTGCTATCTACAGAACCTGAGATGTCAAAATCTGAATGGCTATTGATCACGCTCTCGGCCGGTGTCGGCGGATCGTTGTTCTCGGTCGGTTCAGCGGCCGGAGTAGGTTTAATGGGCGTCTCGCATTCGTACACGTTTTTGTCGCACTTGAAATGGACGCCGATAGTTTTAGTCGGGTACTTTGCATCAATTTTGACCCATTTTATGGTTAATGGAATGTAGCATTACATATATAATAATATTGCCTTGAAATAAATTTATAATAACACGAATAACAATCTCTCAAAACTCTTCCTCTGCCTGTGCAAATGGATTGGCTATTTCGCAATATCCATCTAATGGAGAGACGACCATGACACTCGTTCCTCTGGTGACAATTAACCCTAAATTCCTCGTCTCATCTGTTATTCTCAACATATCGTTCTCATCTCTTTTATATTCCTTACACTCATCGATCACTAAGTTCAATAATTGATCGAACCCTTTTAAAATACCTTCCACTTCGCGGCCACCGGATAATTTCACTCTAATCCCTTTATCGATATATTTACCAAGATCTAGGACAGTTTTCTTTGCATTATTAGTAGTATCGTTATTCATTATTACTATTACTATTACTGTTATGATTATTATGATCTTCTTCTGACTTTTTCTTTTTCTTTCGTTTGTTTCGTTTTGTTATTATTATTATTATTATTATTATTATTATTATTATTATTATTATTATTATTCGACTATTGTTAAGGAGAATGAATTATATGATGGAAGAAAACTGTGGAAAAGAACGAAGAAATGCTCCTCCCTCTCTCTCTGCTGCCTGCTGCTGTCTGCCATCTGCTGCCATGCAGTCTGCCAATAATCTATTTTTGATTTTTGAAGGAGATGAAGATGATGATGATGATGATGATAAATATATTATTATTATTCCTCAGTCAGTTATCTTCGCTATTTAAGCTCATTTGAAAGGATATAAAGACGGAGATAATGGTGACGAAAGGATCATCATCATCATCAGCAACATTAACAACAGCGAATAATAATAATAATAATAATAATAATATTACGATGACTAAGATGAATAATCAACAAAAAGAACAACAAAATAAAATAATCAACGGCGTTCCAGTGTCTTTGATGGAGGATTTAGCAATGAAGTTCGTCTTAAACGCTCCACAACAAGAATTAGCAAACCCGAACAGAATTCTGTTCTTAATCGAACTCGCTTGGTGGCATTACGAAGATTTCTCGAGGAAAACGGATGCACAACTACCCAAGCAATCTTTACAAAATTTCGCAGAGTTGTTATATTTAACGATCCCACAATTGAAGAAGTTTCATTCAAAGGCGAGAGAGATTTATGAGAAATTCATTATATATAAATTTAGTGTTCCATGCGCTGGGGCCGTCTTGCTGAACCCGGAGATGGATAAAGTCATTCTCGTAAAGGGGATGGGAAAAGGGTCGTCCTGGGGGTTTCCGAAAGGTAAAATTAACGACGGGGAGAAAATATCGACGTGCGCTGCGAGAGAAGTCGAAGAAGAAATAGGGGTGAACATTTCAAGTCTAATTGATGAAAACGAGTTTTTATTCTTCAGGAGTAAGGGAGAAACGAATCAGGAAACGACTTTGTTCGTTATTCCGGGCGTATCAGAACAAACGCATTTCGCGACGTATACGCGAGACGAGATTTCTCAAATTTGTTGGCATCCAATTGGGAATCTCAATCCAGGTACAAAAACAAAAGGCATTAAATATTTCGGCGTTAGTCAGTTCTATCAGAGCTTAACGCAGTGGGTAAAAGCGGCGAAGAAGAAGAATATTAAAATCCAAAACTCCTTAATTAGCTCTCCAATGAATTCCCCAGGGCAGTTCATTGCGAAACAATACGTCGAATCAGACGACGATGAAGACGACTATGGAGTAGGAGGAGAGTTCACTTCAATTGAATCTTTAGAAACTCGATTCTTCGAAAAATCCTCAGAGAATGTGTATGGTAGATATGATGAGAGCTATAATGCAGCCGCTGCTGCTGCGTTTAATGGAATGGAGTCGTTTACGACTCTAAAGTATTTTGCGTTTGATAAACAAGCGATTATGAATTCCATATAAAAAACGAACGCGCGCGTTGATTGTTGATGACACATCTAGAACTTAGTAAAGAGCGCGAGTTTGTACATAGTACATATGTAATAATACATAATTATTACTTGTACGGTAGTACATTTTACAATTACAAAGAAATACAACAAGTTATTTTTAATCAAATTTAGTCACGCGATGTTGATATAACGCACTAGGTACAGCAGAAGATATTTATATAAAAGTTAGACGCGAACGTACGAGGAATCGCACAAACTACTGAAATTAAGACCAGAGTTGTTACGGTGCGGAGTTCTGAAGTTTCTCATTAATCGTTGCCAAATCGAACTGCTCGGGATTGAAAGGTTCGCCCCCAGTGATTTGTTCCATCCACTCTTTCATATCTTCATCGATTGTTCCATCTGCGATCTCGTCGAGGATATTTTCATAGTTTCCGATGCCTCCACAATCTTCTGGCGGGCAATTGCGTTTTCCCGCGACGCATAAAGGGTAAGATAGTTTTGTATCGTACGGAACTTCTTTCTCGATGTGAATATCATGTTCCCAACAATCGCCAAAGTCATATTCGTACCCAAAACGTCCATTTGGTGCAACATCTTTCAAAGTAAACCTTCGTTCGTCTTCCATGTAGTCACAACCATCGTCGCGGTTGCCTATTTTCTGACCTTCAACTTCAAATTGATGGAGGTGAGAATCCCACCATCCTATTGTAATTTGTATAACTCTGTGAAACTCTTTCAAAGTCGTATCTGCGTTGCATAAAATAGTTCTCCATATCGGAGGTTTACTTCCAATGAGTTTGATTTTAATTCGCAATATAGTAGGTACTGTTGTCACTGAAGTTTGTGTGGCGGCGGACTCTGAAACTTTGATCCTCTTTGTTGTACTCATCTTAGTTGTTGTATTGTTATTGTTGAAGTTATCGTTATTGTGCATCAATATAAAAAATATCGCGTATTAATATTAGGTATGATAGTGTTTTTTTTGTAGTATATAAACCCTAACCCCTAGTACGTACTGTAAAGAAGAAGGAAATGCTCCGCCTTTTCTGATGTCTGCTGATGAATTCCTCACTCGCCAAGAGAATATAAATGCTCTTCTTAAGACAAATATTGGCTACAACAAAGACTACGAATACATTATCCAATCGATTACGACTTCTATTTCATCGTCATCATCATCTGCATCATCATTGCACAATCATATCACAAAGAAATATCACGATCAAGCGTCGACATTTATTAATTAAAAGAAGTATTACTTGTACTCCAACTAGTAAAGCGATGGATGAGGAAGAGACACCTAATAATAATATAAATAATAATAATAATCAAACAGGATCAACGCTATCATTGACATTTAAACCGTCTAGAAAAGCAACGCAGAAGAAGAGTAAAAGGAAAGACCAATCGTTTTTCTGTCCAGCATGTAACGCAGAATGTAAACAATCAGTGTTCAGACCGCATTTGAAGAAGTGTTGTCCTGACATAGAATCACGTATTGGGAAAGACACTTGGTCAACGGAGAACATGACGTTGATCATGGACAAAGCAAACGCATACGCTGGAGAGATATTAGAGGATATGAAAAAGATGGCATATTCCTCTGAAGACGACGATGAAAACGAACAACATAAAAAAGGCGCTCGAATGTCATACGCAGAAGTCGCTCAAAAGTTAAACCTTTCGGAATCGAGAGTAAGAAACGCGCTGAAGTTGCACATAAAATCAATCCCTCTCACTTCGGACTCTACTCCGATTGATATCATATTCGAAAACGACGACGTGTTGGTCGTAAATAAGCCCCCTTATTTGCGAACGCATCCAATACATCGGCACACTGGAACGAGCTTAATTAATAGGTGTATTACATATCTTGATGGAAAAGAGTGTTATGTCGTTCATAGATTGGATATGGACACTTCGGGAGTAATTCTTTTCTGTAAGAACCCTTTATTGACGAGAGGTTTTGCTGAGCAGTTCATGACAAGAGAGGCAAATAAGACTTATTTGGCTTTGTGCGTCGGCGTTTTACCTTTAGGGAACGAAGAGCCTTTTGCAGTAAACGCGCCAATCACTAGTTGTATCAAATGCAAAGAAGGACGCGCGATTTCATTCGCGAGCGATGACGAAGAAGCTAAAGAATCGAGAACTACGTTTGATTTCTTTTCTTTTAAAAGTGACGATTTATTAGCGACTGAAAATTTACCAAACGAAATAGCTCAAGGCGTTACCGCTCTTAAGACAACGACGACGACGATATCAAACAGTAATGATGATGATGAAGCGTGGAAGCCAGTCTCCGTCGCTGCGCTCGTGTTGGCCTCACCCAAAACTGGACGCACGCATCAAATTCGCGTCCATTTAGCGCACGCCGGTTTACCAATACTTGGAGACATGCTTTACGGTCCACACGCGAGATGGGTAGAACCTAGACAAGATGCCTGGTCAGAAGATTCCACGTCTAAACCGAGATATAAATGGTCTGTTGATAAACCTAAAGGTAAATGGGCGGGTGACTTAGATATTGGTGGTAGGCAAGCGTTACATGCGTATCGCTTAGAAATAACGCATCCGTTGACGAACGAAAAATTGATGTTTGAAGCGCCATTACCGGAAGATATGAAGAAAGCTCTACGTGCGTTGGGAATAGAACATAGATAGAATAAATAATAGTAGTAGTAGAACTTGTTGTATTAGATATTAGATGACACTTTGTGTATATTGCATGTATTGAATATTTCGTTCTTGACAAACAAAGAAAATCAAAACGATGAAAACGTTACAAATTTTTTGTATGTAAGGTATTACGATGAAGAGACAAAATGAAGAAGAAGAAGATGATGATGGTAGAATGAGAAGGAAGAGACATGACAGTGATGGTTTCGATAAACATCCATTGTACGATGATGACAAACGGAGGAGCAGGGACGATAAGAAGAAAAAGAAGAGAAGGCGGAGATATGACATTAGTTCTTCTTCAAAATCATCATCATCATATTCTTCTTCTTCTTCTTCATCATCTTCGTCTTCTTCATCCACGAGAAGAAGAAGACGAGAAAATAAAGAAAAGAAGAAGGTTAAGAAAGAGAAGAGAAAATTTGAGAAGAAGGAGAAGAAACGACTAAAGGTTATGATGAAGCAGATGAAGAAGGATGTAGAAATAGGAGTACCTGTAGAAGAGAAAATAACATCAACAAAAGCAGCAGATAGTAAAATAGACAATTATGCGAACGAGAACGAAAAGAATACGACGACAACGACAACGACAACATTAGCAAAGGTTGAAGAAATTGTTGTTGATAAGACACCTCCCGTGCCAGGCTTTTTTGCAGCAATGACATTGGAGCAATATCGCGAAATGGCAAAACATAAAACATACCTAAAAGGTACGATACACGCAAAAGATAAAGAAGAAGCGGACGCGGAGAACAAGGACAAAGAAGACAAAGCGAGCAGAGGATGGTGGTCGTGCCAAAGCTATAAATGCGATGGACACATGAATCCGAAAATGATTGAAAAATGTCAACGATGTGGCGCAATGAAAAGTTTGGCGAAGCAGAATGCGAATTTTAAACATCGAGCGTCAGACTCTCAAATTGCGTTCAACGCGAATAAACGATAAAACTTATGTGATCTACAGCTTTCTTTTCCTGTGGTGCGGATATGTCAGATATTTACATTACAATAACTCTAAAGCTTTTCTTTCAGCATCGTTCGATAATTTGACATAAGAATTTCCTTCCTTCGTTTTGAACCATAACGCTTCGAATTCAACGACTACCTCCGCCGCCAATCTCACGTCTTCAAATTGCGTATACTTATCGCGAAAATTCACGGCTTTTATATCTACATTAGAAGTATAGCGAGTATCATCATCGATTACCACATTCTCTTCTTTATCCTCTACTTCTTTGTCTCGTACATTAGCACGCTTCGCCTCATTATCTATTCTCGAGTAGCTATGTCTTCTCGATTCTTCGATTCGTTTTTGTTTTTGTTTCTCTATACTGTTTTCTACTAATACTAATTCATCTTCTCTATGAGAAATTTTTTCTTGCATAATTGATGATTTAACATCAATCGCACGTCCACTCGCGACTTTTCTTCGCCCTTTTAAGATTTCGATTGCGTCGTCCAATGTCAGTAATCTTCCTCGAGAATTACCTAATCCGGGTCCAGCGCGAGACAAATTAACAACATGAGCTCTCATAATTAGTTCTAAACCTTCATTCCGACCATTTCCTTCATCGCTGCTATTTCCCCACGGTTTGAAATATATCCCAATTCGCTTCCAGCCTCTATTGAAAGCGTACGTTAAAGCCGCCAGTCGGAATCTTTCGAGAAATTCCAACGCCCCTTTCTCTTCTCCGCTTCTTTTCGCGTGGAAGCAAAAAATAGTAATGTTGGAATATTTCCAATGTAAACTTTGACGCGGAACAATTAAAACATGCCCGGGTAAGCCGTTACTTAATCTATCTGGACCAGCTAAGCACTTGACACAATCAACGTTTTGCCATTCATTTTCATCTTCGATGGGTAAATGCGTAACAAAGAATTCTTTTGAAATCATTTTTGTTGTTGATGATGATGATGATGATATAAAGAACTTCTCTTGTGAAGTGACTGGATTGGGAATGACGTTAGCTGCAATTCGAAGGCAGTAATCAAAAGGTACCGATGAACAGTTTATGATATTATTGATTTTGTCATCATCGAATTCGTCGTTGACTTCATGATTCTTAATTAGCCAATCTATAGCAGAACATGCAGCGAGAACAGTGGCACATCCGCTTTCTTTTGAAAACCATTCCTTTGAAAATCGTTCACGAATATTCTCTAATTGATTTTTTTGCCTTGTATTTGTTTCTCTTACTCCTTCTTCTCGCTGCTGATGATGGTTATGATACATATTTTTAAAACACCTATATGTTGTGATGATGTCCTTGTTCCTTCTTCTATATAGCACAAGATTTACAACTACTCACCTAAACCCTAAACCCGATTACAACTACTCACACACACACACGAAATGTTTATCTTTTATTATTCTTTTTCATCAGCACTATACATCCGCGCTTGAACAATACGAGCGATTCACATCAATCAATAATCAATTATCAATTATTAGAAGAATCTTTAGGGGCGTGTTTGCAAATGATTGTCAATCGTGAAGACGAAGAAAAAGAAGAACGCGACGAAGAAACTCAATCACCTAATTTTGATGAAGAAGAATTTATTAGCAGAGAACCGCCGAAGTGGAACTGGTCCACGGGTGCTTGCAATAGTAATGACAACGAACAAAAAGAGAAAGGAAAAGAGAGGAAACGATTAATTCTTCCTGGTGAAAAGAAAAAGATTAAAAAGCTACACATGTCACGTTTGAGAGAAGAACGAGCAGAGAAGAAGATGATGAAAAAAGCTGATGACAACAACAGCATCAACAATAATAATTTATACGATCTATGGATAAATGGAGCTCGAGAAGCAATGGAACAACTCGCTTCGAGTACGACTTATGACAATGATGATGATGCTATTGAAAGCGTTGAAGACGATGCGAGCGATGAATTCGATGAAGGCGATGCGAGCGATGACACGTTTTTAATATTCTCGAACGTCTCGCCACGCTACGAGAAACTGTTGCGCGCGCTCGCGTTTCGGTACAAGCTAAATATCGATATTGGACAGAAACGCTCTGTAATTATAAGCAGAAACTTATTTTCCAGTGTTCCTTCCCCAACTAGCGAGGCATTTCTCGAGATCCTTGACATTTGTGCGCCAACTATGACGAGAGAGGAATACTTGAACGATCCGGAGAGATTAGCAAAAGTGCGGAAAACTGTGATGACGAATGAAAAGAACGACGAGAAACAACAAAGAAAATCGAAGAACAGCTCAATGATGCCATCAAAGCGGCCGATACCAAGGAAACCAAAGGATAATTGTCTCCCTTTATCCACTCCGGTTGATTTTGTAACAAGTGGTAGTATTAGCGGTAGTAAAAAAGAAGGCAGCGACGATGCCATTCACTCAACAAGAGATAAGCAATTAGACGAAGCAAGATTCGGGACATTCACAAAACACAATGTCGATATTTCTATGAAGCTCATGGAAAAAATGGGCTTCGAGAAAGGTAAAGGTTTAGGTCCAAAAGAAGATGGCATTAAAACTCCAATCGATGTTCAGGTTCGTAAGAAACATCTTGGCCTCGGATCTTCTAACAGATAAAGGTGTATTACTTAGGATTCTAAGGAGCTAGGTAATGAATCTTCCTCCATATATCGACGTTGGCTCAAATCGATCAAATAAGAGTTTGTCGATTGATAAAGACAAAGACGCAATCTTTCAAATGATGAAAACAACGGTTACTACAGAGGCGGACACAGTGCATGGTGGTGATGAGTTTACGATCAATTATTTACGCTCGATCGGTTCCGAACGCGTGCATTTAGAGTTGTTCCGAAGAATTTTCGTTAACGATATTAACAAAGAATACGCTCCAAAGCTATTTTCGGAAGAAAATTTTCCAGCATTTGGAAAGCGCGAGCGAAATGAGCTATCGGAAGATATCGCTTTATTGTTCTCGGGTTCAACGAAGGATATAAGACACATTGGAATAGCTAAGAAAAGTCTGCGTAACGAGCTTTCGAATTTAGGACATCTGTTTTCTATTCTAGTGAAGAATCGTGATTATGATAATGTCGAATCCAAATACGGCGGCGACGATGCAAGCGACGACGACGGCATTTTTAAACATGCGCAAATATCGTTAGAGGTCGAACTTAAGAGGAGAAAAGTACAATCTGAGGACGACGAGCGCGCCGTATTCATGGCTGGTCTCGTGAATAAGCTGTTGAAGAAACAATAATAGTTCATAATGTAGTAATATCTCAAAGCTTTGTTTTTTAGTTCTTACGTCGTCTGAGTACGATTGTTTGAGTACGATTCGTAACGCCACTCGAATTTATTTGTTGGAGAATGAGAGCGGAAGCGGGTCAGTAGTTGCAGAAAGTGGAAGCCACGACGAATTGATGCGCAAAGGAGGCAAGTACGAGTTACGAGTTACTCCGTAACGCGTACGACGATAAATAATAATAATAGTTGAGATTAATAATAGACAAGGTGTACATAATACAAAAGTACAATAAACCCGTTCACTCGCGCGCGCGTTATTATAGCGTATTAGGTAACTTAAAAGGATAAAGATACAATCTGAAGACGACGTTGAAATATATAAAATTAGTTCACACGCGCGCGTTATTTTAGCATATTATTAGGTGTCGTTGCAACTTCGAAGTTAAAATTCGACAACCCTATTAGGTTTAGGTATTGAGAAAATAATAATAACAAAATGTTTTTGAGTAAAAACGTCATACAAAAGCCGCGTGAAATAATCGATTAAAAATGTATTAAATACATATAATACGTCTAAACTTACGCTATTTCGATCAAAACACTCATTTACTGGAACTGCCGATCGTTGTTTTATAGCCGATCAGGTCGCGTCGATCAAAGTTACTAGTGTAGCTTTTTTTTAATGCGATTTGTGATTTGCAATGCGCGACTTTTGGAAAGAAAAAATATATTTTTATTCTCGAGAAAAACGCCGACGA
>Ga0302126_10001941_pt1 | contig 12099 bp, 11 predicted proteins | sample CB4_20m_MG_FD_203108 | JGI IMG/M metagenome (GOLD analysis project Ga0302126, IMG submission 203108) | Marine microbial communities from Western Arctic Ocean, Canada - CB4_20m | ecosystem: Environmental > Aquatic > Marine > Oceanic | place: Canada: Western Arctic Ocean | collected 2017-09-24 | reverse complement strand
TAACAACAACAACAAATTCAATAGTCGAAATTCGGCCATCCTTTTCTGTTAAATTAACGTGTTCGATGTTAGATGATGCATTCGCAATGGTCGTTGCAAGGTTGGCTAAAACACCGCGCTGATTGGCGACATCGATACGCAAGAAGGCGAGGTATTCACCTTCGACATGATCGGACCATTGAACTGCAAGGTGTCGATTGTTGGTGCTGGTTTCAGCCATGTTGCGACAGCGCTGCTGATGCACAACAATGCCCTTTCCTGTTGACATATGACCAATGATGGCATCGCCAGGTACAGGTCTGCAACATTTGGCAAATGATACTACCATGCCTTCTGTGCCTTTAATGGCGAGTGGTTTGCCTGATTCATCAAAGGCCGTCGAATCGTCATCCTCAATGTCATACATGGCTTTTGCAACCAAGCTGGAATTGCGATTTCCAAGACCAATTTGAGCCATTAACTCATCTTGATCCGTCATGCGATATTGACTTAAAACGCGATCTAGTCTTTCTTGGGTCATGGGTTCGTCACGCCCAACTATTTGATTAATTGACTGTTGCAAAAGACGCTGACCTAATGAAACTGCCTCGGTTGCCTGCAATGACTTAAGGAAGTGTCGGATATTAGTACGGGCTTTTGCTGTGATAACAAAGTCGAGCCAACTTGGGTGAGGACGGCTGGCATCTGAACTGATAATTTCTATTGTTTGCCCATTATAAAGCTTACTGCTCAAAGGCAACATGCGGTTGTCAATGCGTGCGGCGACACAGGTATTACCGACATCGGTATGCACGGCATAAGCAAAGTCGACTACGGTAGAGTCTTGAGGCAATTTTTTGATATCACCTTTTGGCGTAAACACATAGATTTCATCAGGGAATAAATCGACCTTTACACTCTCTAAAAATTCTTGAGAGCTGCCCGACTTTTGCTGCATTTCGAGAAGACTCTTCAACCATTCTAAAGCACGATTTTGAGCTGAAGTAGCACTATATTGGCCTTCTTTATAGATCCAGTGAGCGGCAATTCCAGACTCGGCAAAGTGGTCCATTTCGGTAGTACGTATCTGAACTTCAATGGGTACGCCGTGAGGTCCAAAAAGACTGCTGTGTAACGATTGATAACCATTAGTTTTTGGGATCGCAAGATAATCTTTAAAGCGACCTGGCAATGGCTTATAAAGGTTATGCACGACACCGAGTACACGATAGCAGTCGTCCTCAGAATCCGTCATGATGCGCACACCAAACACATCAGTTAACTCTTTAAAGCTGAGCTTTTTTTCTTTCATTTTACGATAAATACTGTGGATATTTTTTTGTCGGTACTTAACTGAAGCAGAGATATTGGCTTCTTTTAGTCTGTCTTTTATAGCATTTTCGATGGTATTGAATATTTCTTTACGATGCCCCACAACTTGTTTACAGACGCTTTCGAGTGCACGAAAACGCATAGGGAAAGCACTTCGAATTGATAAGTCTAGAAGTTCATGACGAACCTTAAAGATACCCAAACGATTTGCAATGGGTGCATAGATATCGGTCGTCTCTTTAGCAATACGACGACGCTTATCCGGTGGCATGGCATCCAGTGTGCGCATGTTATGTAAGCGATCGGCTAGTTTGATGATAATGACTCGAATGTCTTTTACCATTGCCAACATCATCTTACGGAAGTTTTCTGCGTGGGCTTCGGCTCTGCTCTGGAAATCAAGACTGGCTAGCTTGCTAACGCCATCTACTAATTCGGCGACTTCACTTCCAAACAGATCGGCTAATTGAGTTTTTTCGGTCGCAGTATCTTCAATTACGTCATGCAAAATTGCAGCGACAATACTACTCACATCCATGCGCATTTGACTCAGAATTAAAGCCACTTCAACCGGATGACTGATGTAAGGCTCACCTGACACTCGGCTTTGTCCTTCGTGTGCCTTGGCACCTAACAAGAAAGCACGATAAACCTCTTCGACCTGGTGTGGCTCAAGATATGTCGAAAGTTCTGCACAAAGTTCATTAATCTTGGTGCTATCAGCACTTAACGGCCGATCATCGGTGACTATTTCGAACAGGTTAGCGTTTTCTACCCGAGACATATTTAAGTCTATTACCTATTGTGATTTGGCGGTTTTTGACATGTAGTTATACCATATATGCCCAGAAGTGGTTAGGCTTAGAGCTATCAATTAAGTTGAATTTAAATCCTAGAATAAAGTGTTGCCTTGTTTAGCGTGCACTCCATATAAATTCTGGAGATAACTTAAAAGCCAGTCAGCAAACTAACTTATATTTGTCACATACTTAAGCACTTCAACTACCTGCTCTGGGGTTTGTGCCCAGGCCATTGCAGCGCCATCTACTTCTTTTAAAGGGTGGATAATATCATCGTCATGTAAAGTAATGTATGGCGTACCCAACGCAGCGCAAAAGCCTGCATCAAAAGCAGCATTCCATTGCTTGTATTTATCACCAAACCGCACTACTGCGACGTCACATTGTTCGAGCAATGTTTTAGTTCGAATGGCATTGACCTTAGAGGACTTATGATCACGCCAAAAGCTATTGGTCTCTGCGCCAAGGACGTCACCTGCGGCATCACTTGCTTCGTGATTAGTCACAGCCGATGTAAAAATAATAGGCAGTGAGAGTGCTTGGGCGCCCTGTTTAATTTTTTCACGCCAGTCAGTGTGTATCTCACCCGATAGGTAAACAATGTATTCCATAGATATAGTCTCTATATTAAATTTTGGGAAGTAGGTTTGATCAAAAAAATGTTAATTAATTTCAGTTTTGTAACTAAACATATCTCCACGGCCTTTTGTGGTTCTGATTTCAATGACCTGATTATGACGAGTATACGTTGTTCGATTTAATACCAATACAGGTGCGTTAACTTCAATGTTTAAAATGGCGGCTGTTTTTTCTGTTGCACCTTCGGCCGTCAGAGTTTCTGCAGCCTTAATAATGGGAATGTTGTATTTATCAACCACAACAGCATAAAATAAATCAGGAATGTGAATATCTTCACTTTCAAGACCAGGCAAAAGATCAGCTCGCCACCGGGAGTATTCAACCATAGCTGGTTTTGTATCGATATAACCAATTCTTTCTATGTAGAGCAATTCAGAGTGGGTGGGTATTACCATTTTTAAACAATTAACACGATTCCCATTTTCGATATGCCGTTCGGACGTTTTTTTATCGATGCGAACATCTTTACCTTCAGCACCACCGTATGAAAAGTATTTAAACAAACTATTATTAAAGTCAATTCGTGACACATAGGTGCCTTTACCCTGATGGCGATAAAGTTTTTTCTCCCAGACCAGATTATCGATTGCCTTTTTTACAGTACCCTGACTAACAGCCAGAGTTGCAGCTAACTGGGGCTCAGAGGGTATCAAGTCACCCGACACTAACTCGCCCGAATCAATAAAGGATACTATGTAATCTTCAACGATCCGATAGAGTGGTTTGTTTTTTTGGCGATTCATTGAAATCCTTTAATTTTGGAATAGGCGAGCCATCAACTATTCATAGTTAAGGCTTAGGACTGAACTCACATTTGGATTCTTTTATCTATTGAACCCTAATTATCAAGACAAATCGAGTGGCTAAATAGACTCTCAAGGGATCTTGGTGTTAAAAATTTTGATTGACACTATTGTAAGCTGCTGTGAGAATCAGCACAACTAGGTCATATATATGACCTAGTTGACTATAATAAAAATCAAAACGGAAGAGGAAAATTGAAAGTATGGACTTTCTAAACTATTTCGGTAACGTTTTTACACCCTACCACTTAATGCTTTTATTTGGGGGCACAACGGCGGGATTAATTTTAGGCGCATTGCCTGGCTTGAGTCCAACTATGGCAGTCGCCTTAGTAATTCCATTTACCTTTCATATGGAGCCAGCCAGTGGTTTGATTTTATTAGGAGCGATGTATACAGCTACCGTTGCAGGTGGAGCAATTAGTGCTATTTTAGTTAATGTACCTGGTGCTCCCGCTAATATTGCTACTGCTCTCGACGGACATCAAATGGCTCGTAAGGGCCGAGCCTCTGAAGCGTTGCACTATTGCTTTCTGAGTTCATTTGTTGGTGGTATTTTTGGTATCATTATTTTAATATTTTTTACCCCTCCCCTAGCAAAACTGGCTTTAAAGTTTGGACCGACAGAACTATTTTGGATTGCCATTTTAGGCATAACTGTTATTGGTACGATTGGCAATAAATCAGTCATAAAGGGCCTGATGGCGGGTCTATTTGGTCTTGCGATATCAACAATTGGTGACAACCCAATGCTTGGTGAGCAGCGCTTTGTGTACAGTGAACATATGGAAAGCGGTATTCATATTGTGGTGGCATTGATTGGCCTATTTGCATTACCCCAAATATTGACGTTACTGGAAGAATCAGGCAAATCAAAGGTAGGTATATATGCCTTAAGTGAAACAAAGTGGATAACGTCCCTCAAGTACAATGTGACGCGTATAAAAGCCCTTACTTTGGGGTCTACTATCGGTGCAATAGTTGGCATTATACCAGGTGCAGGTGGTCAAATAGCGGGTCTAGTCGCCTATGATCAAATTAAAAAGACCAGTCATAGCCCTGAAAATTTTGGGCAGGGTGAACCAGATGGCATTATTGCTGCTGAATCTGCGAATAATGCAATGGTTGGACCCTCTTTGGTACCGTTACTTACTTTGAGCATTCCCGGTAGCCCAACAGCAGCTGTGCTGTTGGGTGGCTTGCTCATCCATGGCTTATTCCCGGGGCCAGATTTGTTTACCGTCCATGCAGAAGTGATCTGGACGTTTATTGATTCACTCATTGTTGCGCAAGTTTTTATGGTTGTCATCGGCCTCTTTTTGAGCCGGCATAGTGGCTGGATTATGAAAGTTCCGCCACATTATATGGCTGCATCGATTCTAGTGCTTGCCGTCTTTGGGACCTACAGCATTCAATCGAGCTATTCTGATGTTTTGTTGATGGGTGTTCTAGGTATCACTATGTATTTCGCTAGCAAACTGGGATTCGGTCCAGCGCCTGTGGTGCTTGGTGTTATTTTAGGTCCTCTGGCTGAAGATAATTTCTTGCAGGGCAAGCTCATTGGAGAAGCTGGTGATGGCATCTTTGATTATTTTTTTACTGGCACAATTAATCTAACATTGATCTTAGCGACATTAGGCTCAATTGCCTACAGTGTTTATGCCAGCCACAAGATGAATAAGAGGGTGATGCTGAAATGATTAAGTCTAGTGCTATTAACTTTAAAAATTCTGAACTTACCACAGCCTTTTATTCGTTCCTAGTCGCAGGACTATTTTGCTTCCTTTCTTTCTATGACACGGATGCGGATATCTATTTATTTCCAAGAATTATTGCTGTCACCTTATTGGTTTTTTCAGTGATTTTGCTGATTTCAAGCTTTCAGTTGAGCCGTTCATATTTAAAAAATAGTAATAGTAATGTTAAAAATGGTCTATTTTTGAAAATTCTACCTGGCCTTTTGATTGGCTTTATTTACATGACCCTGATGGACGTCGTGGGATTCTATACGAGTGCATTTTTTATATTTCTTGCTTTTTTATTATTGTATGGCAAACGAGAAATGACTGATCCAAAAGCTTTTATTAAGAAAGTGGCGATATCGATTGGCTTTGTTTTTGTGCTCTATCTGCTATTTTGGCAAGGGCTACACGTAAGGACTCCGATAGGTTTATTATTATAGGGCCAGTGTAGTTAATTAATAATAACTTCAACCGTAAATCTCCATTGCGTGAATGTAGATTTATACAAATAGTTAAAACACGCAAAACTTTAAAATCATAAAAAAGAGGAAGAGGAACAGTCTAATGAATATAAACAAAAGTTTGATCAAAAAGGCGGCAATCACTGTCGCCTCAACAGCCCTCCTGTTGAGTGTAGCTGGTGCCAGCTTTGCTGATTATCCTGATCGTCCTATTGGCGTAATGGTTGCCTATAACCCTGGGGGAGCAACGGACTTTCAGGCTCGTATTGCTACACTAGCCTCAGCAAAAGAAAAAGACGGTAAAGCCCTTTCAGTGGGTCAGCCTATTTATGTAACTAACAAGCCTGGTGCTGGTGGTCGTAAGGGTTGGAACTGGTTTGCAGATAAAGCGCCCTCTGATGGTTATATGTTGGCAGCCTATAATGTGCCTCATTTCATTGCGCAATCGATAGTGTTTGATACAAAATATAATATTAATAATCTTGAGCCAGTCGGAAACTGGGGTGCTGATCCTGCTGTATTGATTGTTGGCAAGGACAGTGAATTTAATACCGCAACTGAATTAGTCGCTTATGCCAAAAAGAATCCTGGCAAAGTAACTGTCTCTGGAGCAGGTAAATTTGTGGGCCATCATATTGCTCATTTACAACTTGCAAAAGCAGCTGGTGTCAAATTAACATATGTACCAGGTAAAGGCGGCGTTGGCGCTATGAAACTAGTTAAAGGGGGCCAAGTTAAAGCTGGCTTCAATAACCTTTCTGATGCAGCGCGTGCTCAGGGCGACATCAAAATTTTAGCTGTAGCTGATCTTGAACGCCATGCCTTTTTACCTGATGTACCAACCTTAATGGAACTTGGTATTTTGGTCGATAATTCAAGTGTCAATTTTCGTGGTTTGATGGTCCCTAAAGGAACACCTGCCAACGTGATCAGTCATCTTGAAAAAACAGTACCTGTTATGTTTAACGACAAAAAGACATTAGGGAAAATGAAACAAACTAATTCACCAGTCCGGATTATGACCCGAAACGAAGTAATTGCGATGTGGAAGGAACGACAGTCGGCTCTCACAGAGTTATTGAAAGACCTTAAGTAATAGGTCGATAGAGTGTCGTCTAGTAAGGGCGTGGTAAAAAGCCGGGAGTTGTAAGCTCCCGGTTGGCTCAAATCCTATTAAAACCAGAAATAAGGAGAACTTTAAAAATGCCTTCGAATGAAAATTCACAGGTGAAAAATAGTGTGGCTTCGTTAATTCGTAAGGCACATGTGGCGCAACAAATTTATAATGACTATGACCAGACTCAGGTTGATGAAGTTGTTACTGCCATTGGTTGGGCAATTATCAATCCAGTTAATAATCACTTGTTGACAACAATGGCAATAAAAGACACGGGTATAGGTAAATATGAAGATAAGATAATTAAAAATTATCGAAAAACATTGGGGCTATTGCGAGACTTACAGGATGCAAAATCCGTGGGCGTTATTGCTGAGTATCCAGAAAAGGGGCTGATAGAAATCGCACGGCCTGTGGGCGTTGTGGGCGCAGTAATACCGTCGACTAACCCGGTTGCCACCCCAGTTAATAAAACCATCAATGCACTCAAGGGCAGGAATGCAATCATCTTGGCACCTTCACCTAAAGGCCAAAAAGTGTGTGAAAAGTTGGTTGAATTAATGCATGTTGAATTAAAAAGAGTAGGAGCACCAATTGATTTAGTCCAACACTTGTCTCTACCGGTGAATAAGGCAGACACCTATGAGTTAATGCGTGAAGTTGACTTAATAGTTGCGACTGGGTCAGGCAACAACGTTAAAGCTTGTTACGAAAGTGGAACGCCAGCACTTGGTGTTGGTGCCGGCAATGTATCCGTAATTATTGATGAGTGCGCTAATCTAAAAGATGCTGCCAGCAAAATAAAAGCATCCAAAACGTTTGATAATGCCACCAGCTGCTCTTCAGAAAACAGCGTTGTTATCGTTGACAGTATTTATGATCTTATGATTAAAGCGTTGAGTGAAGAAGGAGCCTGCTTGCTTGATGCCCAAGAAAAACAAAAGCTTCAAGAAGGTCTTTGGCAAAACGGTCAATTGAGTCGGGATGTTATTGCGCAGAGTGCAGCGAATATCAGCCAACTAACTGGCCTCAATCGACCAGCGCTAAAGCAGGCCAGTATGTTGTTGGTTGAAGAGACGGGTATTGGGCCTGATTACCCTTTTTCTGATGAAAAACTGAGTCCTGTACTCACCGTTTATCGAGCCACAGATTTTGATCATGCCTTTAAAATAGTAAACAAAATTCTGAACTATAAGGGAAAAGGGCATTCTGTCGGTGTCCATAGTAATAATAACGGTCATATCTTAAAACTGGGTCTAGACCTACCGACCTGTCGCGTTATTGTGAATCAGGCTCATTGCTTTGCCACTGGTGGCAGTTTTGATAACGGTTTGCCGTTTTCGTTGTCGATGGGCTGTGGTTCATGGGGTAGCAATAGTATCCCTGATAATTTGAACTATAGGCATTACCTTAATACGACTCGAATTGCCCGAACAATCCCAAAAAATCAGCCATCAGATGCTGATATTTTTAGTGCGTTTTGGAGTAAGTATAATATTGAGGCGACATCTTAAAAATGAATACTGTTAGAGCTCATATTGATGATCGTGCTAAAAAGATGGGTGAAGCTTGTTTTTTAATTTCGCCTGAAATTGGCTCTGAACTCAGTTTTGGTAGTTTGCAAAAAAGTGCGGATCAAATTGAAATCTATTTAACAAAACTGGGTGTCAAATTTGGAGACAAGGTTGCTTTCTTGATGACAAACGGTCTTTGGACAACGACATTATTTCTTGGCGCAATGTACAGTGGTCGAGTTGTGGTACCCCTCAACGCTGTTTGTGGCAGTGACCAACTGACTTATGTGATTGATCACTGCGATGCAAAAGTGTTATTTGTTGAAAGGGAACTCCAAGAGAAATATAAGGTTGTTTTTGATGGTCTGGCGAATGATATCGAAGTAATTTTTGCCTGTAGAAACAATGGACCAATATGGCCAATAGATAAAATAGTGGCGCCAAATAAAGTCAATGTTGAAGTTGATATACAGCCTGAGAATGACGCCTTACTGATATACACTTCTGGCACTACGGGTAGACCAAAAGGCGTACTTCTAACTCATAAATCGGTCATAGCAGGTGGTATGAATACAGTACTTTCGCACCAGCTGACACAGAATGATCGCGCATTGTGTATATTGCAGCTCTATCACATCAATGGCGAAATGGTTACTGTTATGGGGCCGCTGGTGAGTGGCAGTAGCGTTGTGATGCCCAATAAATTCAGCATCACTGACTTTTGGTCTCTGATCGATCAATGGCAATGTAGCTGGTTTAGTGTTGTGCCCACTATTATCGCCTATTTGTTGGAGCAATCAGAACGGCTCAAAGATCCGATTTGTTTGTCTTCTGATCGTCCTCAGTTGCGCTTTGGCCGCTCTGCTTCTGCACCTTTATCACCTGAAATGCATCGGCAATTCGAGCGACAGTTTGCTGTTGCTATTGTTGAAACTATGGGTCTTAGCGAAACAGCAGCACAAATTTTGTCTAACCCAATGCCACCGGGTATTATAAAATATGGCTCCCCAGGTATCGCCATTGGCAATGAAGCTATGATTATTGACAAGTCGGGCAATAAACAAAAAAACAATCTATCAGGCGAACTCATGATCCGTGGTGATAATGTCATGAAAGAGTATTACAAAAACCCTGAAACTACAGCCAGTACATTGCGCCCAGATGGTTGGCTACATACTGGAGACTTAGCCTACGTTGACGAAGATGGATATTATTTTATAACGGGCCGTTTGAAAGAAATCATTATTAAAGGGGGTGAGAATATAGCCCCAAGAGAAATTGACGAAGCACTCTATCAGCACAGCGCTGTCTTAGAGGCCGCTGCCTTCGCAATACCTGACAAGCATTTTGGACAAGAGGTTTTTGCCTGTGTGAGCCTAAAGTCAGGTGCCAAATGCACTGCTGAAGAACTACGCAATTTATGTATTGAAAAATTAGGAAAGTTCAAATCGCCCAAAAAAATAACTTTTATGGATGAATTACCTAAAGGGCCATCTGGAAAAATACAACGATTAAAACTCTCGGAAGCCGCCATTGCCGGCGCGTGATATTATCCTAATCTTTTAAACCTTTTGAGTAAGACAATGGCTATTGGTAAATTCTTCAAATTCTTGTTAGGTGGTGAATCAAAGCCATCTGTACCTAAAGAATTAAAGTGTGATGTAATCGATTACAATGGTTTTAAGGTGGAACCTGCGCCCATCGTTGAAGATGGAAAGTTTCGAACGGCGGGTTACGTTAGTGGTGAACTCGATGGTGAGACTAAACGGATTCAATTTATCCGTGCAGATCAAAGTGCTGATAAACAAGTCGCTATCGATCATTCTTTATCTAAGGCAAAACAAATTGTAGATGAGCAGGGCCAAAAGTTATTAAACAGAGAGCAACTTTAGCGCTATCTTTTTAATCGGGATGGTATTCAAAATGAGTCACGTTATTTAAATAACGTTAGTTTGACTCAGCTTCCTGAATACGTTCGAGTCTATTCTGTTCTTCTATGAAAGCTTGTTTGATTTCTTCTAGAACCGTATCGACATCGGCTGATTCTGTACTTTCTTCAAACTGTCCCGTGAGTTCGGTGTTGGGGTGCAAGTCGCCTGCTTCAAATAAGGCCCACATTTCTGGGGCATAGTGACTGTTGCTCAATTCTGGAGCAAATTGAGCATAGTAATTGGTAATGTTTTCGACATCGCGCCGATGCATGCTTTCGGCATTGTTATTCGCAGCGGCATCAACGGCTTGCGGTAGGTCGATAATGACAGGACCATTATCATCGATGAGCACATTAAACTCCGACAGGTCACCATGCACTAAACCGGCACAAAGCATACGCATAACGTCGTGCATAAGCGTTTTATGATCAACCAGTGCCTGTTCCTCAGTCATGGTAACGTCGTTAAGGCGAGGCGCCACTTCTTCGCCGTCATAAGTGATTAGCTCCATTAACAATACGCCATCAAAACAACCATAGGGTTTTGGCACACGAACGCCTATATCGGCCAGTTTAAAAAGGGCCGATACCTCGGCAGATTGCCAAACTTCTTCCTGCTGTTCGCGACCAAATTTAGAGCCTTTTTCCATTGCGCGTGCTCGGCGGCTATTGCGAACCTTTCGCCCTTCTTGGTAGGTTACCGCTTGTTTGAACGCTCGCTTCTCCGCTTCCTTATAAATTTTCGCGCAGCGGATCTCTGACCCACAGCGTACGACAAACACATCCGCTTCTTTGCCGCTCATTAAAGGCCGGATCACTTCGTCGACTAGTCCATTTTCGACTAGTGGGCGCATTCGTTTTGGGATTTTCATAGCGGCCTTATACATGAGTTAAACCGCGGATGGAAGAGGTAGCTGTCTAAGAGTCACTTGTCATTCGATTGTTTTGGGTATCCCCGCTGAACTGTGTTGATCGAACCAATAGCAAACACTGCTAATTGAGGGAGTACTGTGAAAACGCATATTTTAAATTCTATGAATCAAAGCCAAGACAAGTTGAAAGCGTTTCTTCCAAACGCTGACAATATTACTAATATTGAAAATGGCGCTCTTCTTCTGATTGGAGCACTGAAGCGTTATCTGGTAGATACCGTAAAAGTAGAAGTGGCTTATCGGCAACAGCAATTAGTGATCCAAGGCATATTTCGTGTGTCGCTAATGACTTTGGCTATGAATATATTTTCTTACGATATTTAGATGCGAATGCCAACTCAGCGGACTGCTTACTGGCCATTAGTACCAGCGGCACGAGTAAAAATGTGGTTAAAGCCATTGAATATGTTCAACAAAATAATATTCATGTTATCAGTCTCACCGGTCCTGCCAATACGGTTGCCGGTGAATTGGCTAACTGTGATATCCATTCAGGGGCCAATGAATTTGCTGATCGTCTGCAAGAAATTCATATCAAAGTAATACATACGCTAATTGAGTAAGTTGAACGCGAAATTTTCCCTAAGAATTTTCGTTAAAAGGCCAAAATAATTAAAAGATTAACCTTTACTTGGAATTAAGCCGGAATTAGGCGTGATACTGGCAATGTGGCCTGGCGCTAACATTGACTTGAATGAGAGCCTGACTTGGTTTATCTATAGCGCATTAACAATGATGAAGCTAGTCAGTTGGCCATTTTTGACCGTACACTGTCAATCTTATCCTGTATGGTTTGAACGCGATCCGTTCGAGTACCTATCTTCATGGTACTGCTAATCCGCGGTGCGCC